>Ga0163199_1000074_pt1 | contig 61883 bp, 52 predicted proteins | sample PL_2010_150m_FD_113537 | JGI IMG/M metagenome (GOLD analysis project Ga0163199, IMG submission 113537) | Freshwater microbial communities from Powell Lake, British Columbia, Canada to study Microbial Dark Matter (Phase II) - PL_2010_150m | ecosystem: Environmental > Aquatic > Freshwater > Lake ...
AACTCAAATACGATTTAATACCTTTCCCCCGGAAAAAATCCGTGTGGCACCCTGGCGAATATTTTAAAAATCCAAAACCAGATTATCAACTTGTTACGGATGGATAGCTGCAATCTGGGTTAATAATATGTAGTCACAGACTACCGTGTAACCGATGTCGTGACCCGATGCCTGCAACATCTCCCAGATATCAATACTCTTTACGACCTGCTTGCCTTTGCCCGTCCGTCGCTTCTCGTCGTTCTCCTGAAGATGCCGGTCGATCTCCTGAATGATCTCTGTGGTCAATTTTCTCTTACCCCGGTTTTTAACATTATACTTCGGAACCGTCAGTAGAAAATCCGAGAGTACCGGCTCCGGTAACCCGGAGGCTTGACTCTGTTCCAAAGCCCGAATGAACGACTTTATGTATCGCCGAACCGTGTTGCGGCTAACGCCGAGAACCGAGGCAATTTCCACCTCCGATTTTCTCTCGACGTGCCAATACTGAATGATTTTTTGTTTGTCTACCATGCTTACCATTTTTGCTGCCTTTTTCGTGTGAAAGGCAAGTTAATTTTATTTGATAAGCTGTGCAGTTTTCAACCGGTACCCTGTGCAGTTTTCAACCGGTACTTACAGCTATTGGAATATCTATCGTTTCACTGCTGGTCTTAAGCTCTGCCTACTTGGGTTACTATTCAGTAAGACTTTCCAACAGACTTGATAAGGAACGTTTAGAGAAAGAAACCCTGCTCTCGGAAAAAATACATTTAAACAGAAATTTAGAGGAATTACAGAAGAAGATCAACTCTGAAACTGAAAAGAATCTCGAATTGACCCGGATTCTTGAGGCTTCTCAAGGTCAAAGGAAAGACAAGTGAAAAAATCAACTAATAATAATGTTCAAAAATATTAATCATCATGGCCAAGAAAAAAATTCCCGAATTGTTGGTGGCTCTCCTTATTTTTATCGCAATCGTTTTACTTATGGTTATCGCTAAAATTATTTTCAAATTGTCATAGTAACAAAGCATAAGATATTTGTTTCATAATGGTTTGATAACCAAGGATACTCTGTTAATTTGATTTTCATCCAAAGAGGGACATATCGGATTAAATCTGATTATGTCCCTTTCCGTTTAAACCAGTCAACCTACAAATACTAAAGCCATGTTTTTATTCATGATCATCCTATTTGTTCTGGGTTATGTCGCCATCGCCCTCGAACATCCCATAAAGATTAATAAGGCGGCTACCGCACTGATTATAGGAACATTAACGTGGGTAGCATATATGCTGGGATTGCCCGATATTCTGAACCAGGGTTATAGTAGTGCCTGGAATAGTTTTATTCTAACCAATCCTGGTGTTGGTTATAAGGACATGATTAAATTCGTTGGCGAGCACGAAGTACTATCTCACCTGGCTGAAACCGCAACAATTATATTTTTCCTCCTCGGTGCCATGACTATAGTCGAAATTATCGACCAGCACCATGGTTTTAAGGTTATAACCGATAAAATTCATACAACCGGTTTTACCAGATTGATCTGGATCATCAGCATACTTACGTTTTTTATGTCTGCTATCCTCGACAACCTTACCACGACAATAGTCATGGTGGCCTTATTGCGTAAGTTGGTATCCGACAAGGAGCAGAAATGGTTCATTGCAGGATTGATTATCCTGGCAGCCAATGCGGGAGGTGCCTGGTCTCCTATTGGAGATGTCACAACCATTATGTTGTGGATCGGCGGGCAGGTTTCAACGGTAAACATTATTCTGAAAGTATTCTTACCCAGCCTGTTCAGTATTATGATCCCTTTACTGATCATTACCTTCTTTTATCCAAAAAGCGATATAGTCCGGCCAAAGGACAGTTTTGCCGATCAACGCCAGTTTAATACAGCAGCCGAACGTACCGGTATCTTGATGCTGGGTGTAGGTTGTTTACTCTTTGTGCCGGTTTTTAAGACGCTTACCCATTTACCTCCTTATATGGGTATGCTTCTGGGATTAGGAGTTTTGTGGGTAGTAACTGAAATTATCCACCGGGGTAAGCCTCATGAAGATCGGCGAAAACTTTCTGTTGCGGGCATTCTTGCAAAAGTTGATGTTCCCACAGTTCTATTTTTCCTAGGCATCTTGATGGCAGTTGCCTCATTATCATCAGCCGGTCATCTGGACCTTTTGTCGAAATGGCTTGACGAAAAAGTTGGTGACATCTATGTTATCAACCTTATTATCGGCGCTTTATCCAGCATTGTTGATAATGTACCACTGGTAGCCGGAGCTATGGGGATGTACGATATTGCCACTCCGGAAATGGTCAGCGCAGCGACCGATCCAACTTATTTGAACTTTTTTGTTCAGGATGGACTTTTCTGGGAATTCCTTGCCTACTGTGCCGGCACCGGCGGAAGTATCCTGATCATCGGATCAGCAGCCGGTGTAGCAGCAATGGGTTTGGAAAAGATAGATTTTATCTGGTACCTCAAAAAGATCAGCTGGCTGGCAATAATCGGTTACCTGTCAGGGGCGGCAGTATATTGGTTACAGGCTCAGATTCTTTAGAAATAATACCAGATGGTACTGTATTTTTCGGGATGTTCATGGTTCCGTTCCAAACGCTTCAGGTAATCAAATATAGGAGTGTCTGTATAAAGATAGTCATCAACGAATGTTACACGGGATTCCCAAGGATAAAATCGGTAAACTCTTTCCCCTGAAGGAGTAATCATGATAATTTCATGATCCTGCCAGGCACGAAGATGTGATTTACCAAGTTTAGGAACATTAAAAACCGGTTCATCAGTCCTGACCATACCCGGAAGAAACCTGGCTTCTTCCTTCCGTTCCTGCTGGATTCGGGCTATTGGTACACGGAAATCGTCTGTCTCCGTTTTGCCTTTTGTATTAAAAGAGTAATAAGGATCGACCCCGGCCAGTTTTAATGCGCGCCGAAGAGCGCTTGTTTCATAACGGTGGCTATTATAATACGTGAATACCTGCTGATTATAAATACTCATCCCAGCTTCCCTGATCATGCGAATAGCAGCTATGGCCTCCGGAGTGATCTCAGCAGGATGCTCAAAATGGGTAACAAGGCAAATTTCCCGGAGACCCAGAACATGATTGTGCTTTAATATTGCGACTAGTTCAGGAGTAATACGAAACGGCAGAGTAACCGGAACCCGCGTTCCTATCCTTATCCTCTCAATATGATTAATCTTAGCTAGTTTGGTAAGGATTTTTTCCAGGTATTCATCGGGCAGCATCAACGGATCGCCTCCGGTAATCAAAACTTCGGATATATGCTGATTATCACGTATCCACCTGATCGCATTATCAACAATCTGGCTGGATACTCCACCATTATGGATGGATTTCATCTCCCAATTTCTCTGGCAATAAACGCAAAGTTGAGGACAGGTATCGATCGGCTTAAGTATTACTATTTGTGGATATCTCCTGGTTATTCCCGGTATGGGTGAAGTAGATTTTTCTCCCATGAAATCCATATCCACGTTTAATTGCCGGTTCGAAGCCACCAGTTCGCAATAGCCTTTTCCAGGTAAAACCTGGGCCCGGATTGCCCGATCTGCCTGGCACGGACCGGCTGAATTGAATAATGAAAGGTAATAAGGAGTGATCTGGAATGGAATCCCGTTCTTGTGGGCGCTGTCTAATCCTTCCAGTTCATCCGCGGAGAGGTCAACTAAAGCCTTTAGAGTTTGTACATCGCTTATAATATGCTGGATCTGCCATTTATCCTTTATCCAATCTTCTTCCGATGCCCCAAAAAATAAAAGAATCTTTCGTTTCACCTTTTCATGGTCATTCACCAGGAGGGCATCAGTTCCTTTAGGAATGATTTTAATGCTCAGATCCTGTTTCTCTGCATAGGCATTCAGTTTTCTTGATCGCACCTGTGAGGCCATCAGATGATTTTCCGGAAGAGATAAAATCTCATCCGTTATCCTTGAGTTGCCGTTAATTCCTCTGAAGAGTGCAATGAATTCCATAATAAATCCCGGGCCCGGAAAAGAGATTATCTCCAATATTCCTTGTGCCAGTTCCCTTAAGATCTTCAAGGCAGAAAACCCAGTGAGAACTTCGTTCTCCGTCCGGATGATATTTTTTAATACTCCTATGCACTCCTTGGCATTGTTCCGTTCACAAATATGAAGTTCCTTCAAATTCCGGTCGGAATAAATATTAAAGTAATGTCGCTCCATATCTGCCAGGTAATTAAAAAACTGATTTCGGGCATCTGCAGCTGATTCCGATTCTGTGAGAATCTTATAGATCGCCGGGTCAGCATCCCACATGAGTTTGCATAGGTCTGCAACATCCTTGTTTAAAATACTTTTCATTAATTCAATAATTCATTAATATTAGAATGTTCAAGGTACAAAAAAGCTGGCTTCTGGACAAATGCCTGTCTATACGCTTGTAAAGAACCATCTAGGTTGGATCAGTTCGACAATTATTGTAATTTTAAACTATTGGTGAGATTTCACACCTATATTAGAAGACCCATGTTAAATTATGTGCGAGGACCCGTCCAAAATGAGATAATAATCTGATGAATACTGCTTTACAATTGATATTGATTTGTGGTATTATCATCATTGCCTATCTGAATGATGTTTTTGCAAGGAAGACCAAGATACCCGCTGTACTTTTTCTGATTATCCTCGGCATCCTGATGCGGCAGGCCAGTGACCATTTTAAACTGATCGATTTTGATTTTAAAACGATTATCCCGGTTTTAGGTACCTTTGGCCTGATCCTGATTGTTTTTGAGGGAGCACTTGAGCTCGATTATGAAAAACAGAAAAACAGGATCATCCGGAATTCTTTTCTTTCGAGCCTGATTATCCTCGCTGCCACTTCTGTAGCAATCACTTTTCTTTTGTCGAAAAGTACCGGACTATCCTTTCATCAATGCCTGGTTAACGCCATTCCGCTCAGTATTATCAGTTCCGCCATTGCTATTCCGTCTGTAGTTTCAATGACCGCTAAAACCAAGGAGTTCATAACCTATGAGAGCACTTTCTCGGACATCCTGGGGATCATTTACTTCAATTATGCCGTGACCTTTTCGGTTATTAATACTGGAATGTTTATGAAACTCGGTGCCGAACTTGTCCTGGTTACCCTTTTGTCACTGGCAGGCTGTCTTTTACTCCTGTTTCTGCTCAAAAAGATCACACATTTAGTTAAGTTTATCCTGATCATAACCGTAATGGTTTTTCTTTTTTCCATTGGAAAGTACTTTCATCTTTCCTCCCTGATCCTGGTACTGGTATTCGGCCTTTTTTTAAAAAATCTTCACCTGTTCAGCTGGCCACTATTTCAGAAATATTTTGTTTATGACAAGTTTGAGAAGGATTTCGGTTTCCTCCATCAGATTACAGCCGAAGGTGTATTTCTTGTCAAGACCTTCTTTTTCATCATTTTTGGATTTATCATTGATTTTGAGGAACTTCTATTTACAAGAACTTTTGTCATCAGTCTAATAGTAGTTGGGATTATCTATGTGATCCGGGCTGTGTTTATCCGGCTGATAACTAAAAGCTTTCTACCCATCACTTTTATTTCCCCACGGGGATTGATCACTATCCTACTATATCTCAGTATTCCCGAAGAATTCCGGATCCCGGAGGTAAATGCAGGTGTATTGTTCCTGGTGGTCCTTATCACAAGCTTAATGATGCTTCTTGGTCGGCGGGACCGCAAAATTTAGACATACATGATGTTGGGTCTGGCACATCAGTAGATTAGGACACCAACGCTTTTAAAAGCTCCAGGAAGATGGTGAATTCAGCAACATTAAATTTCGCTAGAGACGGACTTAATCCAATCCTTATGGTATAAGCTGTTTCCGGTAATGCTTTGAAAAGGAATTCATCGGTTTTGTCATCCCCGGCAGCAAGAATGAAATCGAAGCTTTCATTTAACAGCAAAGCATTTGCCGCTTGTCCTTTGTCATATCTGCCACTTTTCAATTCCAGCACCTTGTTACCATCAATAATTTCAAAATCCGGTTTGTTACGAATGATCTCAGTCAAATCATCACGTAATTCATGAAGGCGTCGTTGGGCTAAATCAGAATCAGCATTTCTATAATGCCATGCAATGCTGCTTGTCTTCTCCTCGACAAAAGTTCCATTACAACGATTTACATATTCCAAAAGAACAGGCATTACGGTTTCTTTCCAATGTAAATCAGGATCAAAAGCCGCCTCCCATAGATCATTACCTCGTTTGATAAAGTAACCGTGTTCGGCCACTAATGTGACGTTGATGCCTTTGAATTGCCTTTCCAAAAATTCTCTGTTCCTTCCGCTGATGATCACAATATGATTTTTTGGATCCTGTGATATTTTCTTAATGATGTTTATAGTTTTACGATCGATCACGGCCAGTTCAGGATATTTGGAGAAGGCAACCAACGTGCCGTCATAATCCAGAAAAAGGATACGACTATGAGCATTGTGATATTCGGATGTTATTTGGGACGCAATCGGATTGTTCACAAATTTCACATTCAGCATCCTCTGGTGCTCCTTCGTATCATATGCCTGATGAAAAAAATCATACGCCCAGGTAAAGACGTTGTAAGTCGCCAACCGGTGTTGCATTCGTTCCAAACGGGCATGTTTATCGGCCGGCTCCATGACAAGAGCAGTATGAATTGCCTCTGCCAATAAATTGTGATCTACCGGATTAATAATTAATGCATCGTCCAATTCTGCAGCAGCCCCGGCCATTTCGCTCAGTATCAGGACTCCTTTGTTCTCAACCTGGCAGGCTACGTATTCTTTGGCAACAAGATTCATTCCATCCCGCAATGGGGTAATAAGGCCAACATCACTTACATCGTACAATGCAACCATCTCATTAAAAGATAAAGACCTGTATTGATATATGATAGGACGCCAGGCTAAGGAACTATATTGGCCATTAATACGGCCTACAGTCGATTCTATCTCCTTCTTCATTTCTTTGTATTTTTCAATACTGTCGCGGGAAGGGACGACAACCATATTGTAAACTACTTTTGTATGCCACTCAGGAAATTTTTCCAGGAATGTTTCATATCCTTTCAGCCTTAATAACAGCCCTTTGGAATAATCGAGCCTGTCAACAGAGAATATGAGTTTTTGGCCGGGCAGATTCTTTAAGATCTTTTGTTTTTCCGCCAGTACGTTTTCGTTCAGGCATGCATTATGAAATTTATCATAGTCTATGCCAATTGGAAAAACATCAGCTTTAACCAGTTTATTGGGAGTATAGATAATGTTTTGATGACACTCAAAGATGGTGGTACGCTTAACACATTTAATGAAATGCTGAGTGTAGTCATTTGTATGAAAGCCTATTAAATCTGCCCCAAGCATTCCCGTAATTATTGATTCACGCCAATAGCGGGGTAACAACCTGAATAGTTCAAAGGATGGAAAAGGGATGTGTAGAAAAAACCCAATGGTAACTCCAGGCAATCTTTCCCGAATCATTTCGGGTAGGAGGAGCAATTGATAATCATGAACCCAAATAAAATCACCCGGTTTTGCAACCTTTATGATTTCATCACAGAATCTGGAGTTTACCTCCTTATATCCAACAAAATAGTCATTGTTATAAACACAATATGACGGGAAATAATGAAACAATGGCCATAGAAGGTCGTTTGAGAACCCTGCATAATGAAGGTCATTTAATTTTGGTGATATGCCGACTGGAACTATATCAAATTGCTCATTTTCAAATGCTGCTGATGGAAGATCCACAGACATATCATCCGCAATACCGGTCCAGATAATTTTCTTTTCATTTCCGTTACCGGCAATTAGCATAAACTTCTCAGATAAGGTAAGAATTGCAGAAACCAGTCCACCAGAATTCTGAACAGCCTTGATTCCGCTTTTGGTCTGGGTGAATTTAAATGGCAGTCGGTAAGCGGCAATTATTAACCTTTCAAAAAGAATATTATTGTCCATTTATCAGTTTTGAATGGTTAAGGTTTAATAAATTTCGACCTGCGCTGTTCCTCTGAAAAAAGCATAGCGGTATTGATCAAAGCCAGGTGTGAATAGGCTTGCGGGAAATTCCCCAAAAGTCTTTTCGTATTAAAATCAATGTCTTCACTGAACAGCCCGACATGATTTCCGCAAGTAAGCAGGTTCTCAAAAATAGATTTGGCTTCCTCAGTTTCTCCTATTCGAAAAAGTGCCTGTATTAACCAGAAGGTACATATGGTAAACGAAGATGTTGGTTTGCCAAAATCATCAGTATTCACATAGCGGTACATCAATCCCTTATGAAAAAGGGCTTCCTTAACAGATTTTACTGTCTTCTGAAATTTAATGTCATCGGCCTTAATAAAGCCGTATTCAGCGAAAAGGAGTAAGGAAGCATCAACATGGGGACTTCCATAGGTTTGGGTAAACGTTTGCAGATCCTCATTCCATCCGTTCAATAATACATCTTCCTTTATTGCATTTGCGATGCATCTCCACCTTTCATTATATTCCGTTTTATTAAGCAGGATGGCAATTTTAGAGGCTCGGTCCATGGCTACCCAACTCATTACTTTCGATAGAACATAATGCTTTTCTTCATATCGCATCTCCCAGATCCCCTGGTCAGGTTTGCTCCAGTGGATGGCTATGGTTCTGGCAATGTTCCTTACGATTTCCCATATGTCTTCAATTTCATCCAAGGTGCCAGGGAAAAATTTAAAATAGGGGTAGATGACATTGAGCAAATAGCCAAAGACATCATTTTGCTTTTGGCTAAATGCAGCGTTACCAATCCTCACCGGCTTTGTATTTTCGTAACCTGCCAGATGTGGAAGTTCTGATTCAGTAAGATCGCGTTCCCCTCTAATACCATAAACGATCTGAAATACATCCTGCTTGGATTTAAGAATTCCCTTGATATAGCTAAGGAAACGCTGGGCAGCAATATCATGGCCTGTTTTAAATAAAGTTTCAATCGACATGGAGGCATCCCTCAGCCAACAAAATCGATAGTCCCAATTTCTAATGTCTCCAATGGTTTCGGGTATACTGGTTGTTACGGCCGCCAATACAGCGCCGGTTGAGTGAAACGACATTAATTTCAATACCAATAAGCTTCTGTCTATCTGGTCATTGAATAGACGGAATTTGGTCGATCGGTTGGTCCAGTTAAGCCAATAAACCTTGGTCCTCTGGTATTCAAGGTAAACTCTGTTAATATCAATATCTATCAGCTTTTGATTATAGGATACCAACATGTATTGAGAATCCGTGAGTTTAATTTCATTGGACTCCAGGATGTCATTAAGGTTCAGGCTGGAATATAGGAAAATACAATCTGTATGATTTGCTTTTGAAAAAGACCGTATGTGATGATCACTTATTGTATGGTCAACTTCATCCCTTGCATAATTTAGCTTTGGACGGTAGTTTACCTTGAAAGTCGGGCAACCTGACTTTAATCTGATATAACGATAGATTTCTGCGGGCATAAAATAATCGTTATCGCTGGTTTTATAACGGGGCATGAAGTCAATCACTTCAAAAGATCCCTGGTCCGAAGAAAACTCAGTGCAGAGTATGTTGGTACGGTAGAAATATTTCTGGTTAATGTTATAGCTCTTATTTACTATGAAACTAAAACATCCCCCCTTTTCGGCATCCAGAAGTTTGGCAAATACTGAAGGAGAATCAAAATCAGGAAGGCAACACCAATCGATGCTTCCTGTATCAGAAACCAGAGCTGCACTTCTACAATTCCCGATTATTCCATAATTTAAATTATTCATAAGCAATTTGCTAAAATCCTTAAGATAAGAAAAATTGTCGGATTAGGAGCTCTTAAATCAAAAGTAACCTCTGATATTGCAGGAGGGATCGAGAGTAACCAGCAGTTTGATCTGAACCGAAACCGATTAATGCCTTAATCCTGCGAAAACTCTTTGACTATTTTACGGTAAGCGGCAAAAACATTGGCTTTAGACACAAATCCAACATATTTGCCTTTATCCAAAACAGGAAGATTGTAATTTGATGAAGTCTGGAATTTTTGGGCAACGTCTTCCATGGTTTCATCAATTTCCACACAGGCATCAGGCATAAACATCAATTGATGGACAAAAGTTGTCTCGTACAACTCAGGTTTGAAAATGATATTACGAATATCATTGATGAAAACCACTCCAAGAAAAGTCCGGTCTGGCTTAATAACTGGAAATACATTGCGCTTGGATTCCGTCACCACTTTGACCAGGTCACCCAAGCTGGCTTCCGGGCTAATGGTCTTGAAATTTTTCTCAATCAGGTCATTGATGGAAAGTCTTGTAAGTACAGCCTTGTCTTTGTGGTGAGTTATTAATTCGCCCTGCTGGGCCAATCGTTTGGTATATAATGAATGAGGCTCGAAATTCATAATGGTCAGGTACGAGACCGTTGAGGTTATGATCAGCGGGATGAAGAATGAATATCCGCCTGTAATCTCCGCGATAAGGAAAATAGCTGTTAACGGAGCATGCATAACCCCTGCCATGATTCCGGCCATTCCTGCCAAAGCAAAATTCTTCTCCGGCAACCTGGATGGCTCGAAAAAGTTGACCGACCTCGCCACAAAGAAACCTGTTATACCACCCATGAACAGAGAAGGTGCAAAAATACCACCAACACCACCACCTGCATTGGTGGCTGTCATGGCAATCACCTTAGAGAACAGGATCAAAAGCAGAAAAAATAAAAATAGTATGTAGTTGTTGCTTACTGAATAAAAAAGACTGTTCTGGAACAAGGAATCCCCGTTACCATTCAGGATGGCCGTGAGCTCACGATAACCTTCACCAAACAATGACGGGAATAGAAAAATCAACACACTCACTATTGTACCCCCGATCACTAATCTCAGTGTTGTGTTGTTGATTTTCTGGAACAGTCCTTCCATATAGAAGTTTGCCCTTGTAAAATAAAGGGATATAAAACCACAGATTACGCCTAGTAATACATAAAACGGAATGTTACCCAGCTCAAATGGATTTGAAACCGTGAATGCGAAGATTACATTTTTACCCATTAAAATGGATGCAAGGGTTGCTCCGGTTACGGCTGAAACAAGCAGTGGAACTAGCGATGACATGGTCAGGTCGATCATTAAAACCTCAAGGGAAAAGATGACTCCTGCAATGGGTGCTTTGAAAATTCCTGCAATTGCAGCCGAGGCCCCACAGGCAACCAAAAGGGTAACCGTCTTGTAATCCAATCTCAAAATCCTGCCGAGATTTGAACCGATGGCTGCCCCTGTCAAGGCAATTGGTGCCTCCAATCCCACTGATCCTCCAAAACCAACAGTCAGGGTACTCCCAATCATTGATGAATAGGTGTTGTGAGATCGTAAAATGCTGTTATTCTTGGATATAGAATATAGGATACGACTAATACCGTGGCCGATATTATCACGGACAAATAACTTAACGTAGATCACTGTGAGTAGCATCCCAATGAATGGATATGCGAGATAAAGAAGATTAAACTTCTTGGCTGCAAAGCCATGAGTAAGCAACTCATGCGTATAAAATACAGTGTTCTTAAGTATAATCGCTGCCAGACCTCCCATCAGACCGACTGCCAGGCTAAGAATTATAACAAACTTATTATGAGGGATATATTTCAACCTCCAATAGTGAGCCTTCTGAAAGAATTTCAATCGTGTTAGCATTGAGCTAATATATGAAATGATTTTTTAGGAAGACAAGTATTGCATGTGATTTACACCGCCAGCCTTGATTCTACCGGAAACCATTATCATAGGCCAAAATCCAGAATTCCATACTGGCCGATTCATAGTTATCTAACAATGAACTTTATGGTAGAGCCATCAATTTTCAAAAAATACATACCGGCAGTATAATCCTGTACCGACAGCTGAATTCTGTCCTGGGCGGATTCAATAGTGAGATGATTCATGAGAATTCCAAGTGAATTGTATATTTCTACCCGAGAGTTAATTTTAAATGGGCCTGACACAATCAGAATATTCTCTGCCGGATTTGGATAAACAGAATACTCTGTGTTCCCTGCCATTATTTCCTCTGTATTAATAACGCTTAACCATTGGTCAACACTTGCATCCTCATGATCGGTCAGCCAATCCAGTGAGAATCTGACGAAGTACATCTGGTAGGTTTCGTACTCTCCCACTTCATAATAAAGACCAATCGTGCCATCTTTCAGTATTGTGAGTGAGGAATACGCAGATGCGCCCGGGTAAATGGTCCTCCTGACCGGCCATGTTTCTCCTTCGTCATAGCTCAATAACACGCTAACGTTTTTTCGGTTGGATGAATAGGGAATAGAATGAAGGAGCCGATTCTTATCCTTGCCATCAGATAGGTCTGTATACCTCATCAGGTCACCGTTACAGGAAGGATCTTTGATTGCGGGTTGAGCATACGGGACACCCCATGAAATTCCCTGGTCCAGTGAAACATTGAACATCCGGGTACCATCATTTCGGATGCTCATCAATAAATTACCATTATCGAGTTCCGCCAGGCTGGCTTCATTTCCGTTGGTAGATGCACTATAAGGCGAAACATCCCAGAACTGTCCATGATCATCAGAAAAAATCACATAATTCGATATCGCTCTGGTCCTCTTTTCCCTGACCACCAAAACTGCCATAAGTCGACCGCTTCTCAATTGAATTGCAGCACCTGATGAAACAAAGGCGCCCTGCCAGTATCTCCTTACAGGATGCGTGCACGTTGCTCCATAAATTTGAGAGGTTATATCTGCCGGTTTGCTCCAGGTTATACCGTTGTCGATACTTTTCGAGATATTAATGCGGATGGGGTCAATGTCCGAAGATCCATAAAATCCTCTAATACCTCCAGCAAATAAGCAAATAATCTCCCCATTATTACGATTAACCATCAATGACGGATCACCATAACCCTGCTCGGTAAATTCACCGGCAATAGTCAGCGGATTGCCCCAGGTCTTTCCCTGATCGGAGCTTCGCCGGACAACGATATCTATGTTGGCGGGCAGATCTGTGGCACCCTCCCAGCGCTTGTCATTGGCCGTAACCAAAGATCCATCCTTAGCTGTCACGACAGCCGGGATTCGGTAGCTCTTGGAACCTCCATCCCCTGATGAAAAGAGAAGCTTATTGTTCAGTACAATTGTCCGCCGGCCCGTTAAGTTGCTTACGGAAGCAATTGATCCATCACCTGCGGTATAGGTTATTACTGCAGCGGCAATATGGTTACCCTCTTTGGCTTTTGAATCGATGTCCGCGGTAACCCAAAAATAATTATACCCTAAAGTTAACTTCTTGTACCCATTGATCACCAGCTTGTTCTTGACGGGCATCTGGGTTCCAAATGGTACCGCTGTTCTAAGATTCAGTCTTTCAGATGCTCCGTTATGATAAACCTTGATGGAAGAAATATCTGAGAGGTTATCCGTTCCTGACAAATCAATGGTGATCGATTTTACTACATCATTTTGTCCGGTAGTAATAATCCGGAATCCTGTAAGTCTTTCATTGACATCGCCAATACCCACTGGCAATTCCGTTTTGAGTGATAGGATTCCATACCCGTAGAGGTGACCGTTAGGCCCCTTCCCAATAAGATTTGGAACATTGTTTTCAACAACATTTTCAAAATCATAGGCTGCTACCAAACCATTCATAAACGGTTTTGGTGCTGTCATATCCGCTCTCAGATCATTTTCAGAAAGAGCCCGCTTCCATATTCTCAATTCATCGAATTGTCCCGGCCAGAATTGATATTTGACAGGATTTGATGCATCAGACCAACCGCAACCAACCATCAAATCATATGTGTTTTCAACCTTTTTTCTGCCGATTGCCGAATTTACCACTGTCTGCAATAGAATTCCGTTTAAATAAACAGAGGAAGTCTTTTCAGCAACGTTGTATACCCAGGCAAAATGGACCCATTTGCCGGCTTCCAGCATGGTGGCATAGGGTACACCCAGGTAGGTATTATCGGAGTTGCGCAGGTTGAAAGCCAGATTCGATGAAAAGCCAAAATTATAGGTGGCCAGCTCATAACGGCCACCTGGCAAATTGATATTGCCTTTTGAGAGAATCGTATACTGTGCGTCAAAACTTGTTGCCCGTATCCTGCAGGTAATGGTAATATCCTCGTCAATACCAATGTTTACACCAGGAAAGTTTGGAACTACAAAATGTTGGTCAATGCCATTGAATGACAGATACTTGCCTTCTGGGCCAACCTGGCCCCGGGCAATCAACCCAGTCACCAGGAACAAGATAAAGAGAGAAATTTTGGGGATGGATTCTTTCATGATCATTTAAAAAAGGGGATATGGTTTTCCGAAGTCTGCCATATCCCCAAAAATGAAAATCAACGTCCAAGTATTAACTAACTAACTAAATTTATGATAAGGAGTATCTTATATTATTTCAAATTCACCTGGACGCTACCGATATACTGAATACCCGAATAAAGTTGATATTTATAAATCCCCTTCTTAAGCTTTTTTGCCGGGGAATAGACCAATTGGACCCTTTTCATGGTTTCTCCAGAGCCTGATATAACACCTTTATCAACCACGAAGGAAGCATCCGATTGAACAATTTTTACTTCTTTGGATAGGTCACCGGCACTCGACAAGCTTTTTCCATCCGGTGTGGTAATGGTAAAATTGACAGCCTGTTGCAGATTGTTCGGAACATCCATACTGATATTCAGCCGGTTGGTCCTTCTTGCAATGACAGTAAGGATATTTCTCCGTCCCCTTTGAGCTTCAGTCCGATAATTGTCGGAAAAGGGTTTGTTGAGCAGATCGTTCAATTTGCTTTCAATAGCGGCCTTATCTGCCTTTACATTAGCCACCTGTTGCTCCAAACCGCCAATTTGTTCTTTTAGGGCTACTGCATTTTTATTGAGCTCTAAGATTTTTTGATCAAGATCGCGCTTGATTGCTTCAAGGTCACTACTCTTCTTTTTAAAGGTGGATAAAGTGGAGAGTGATTGGCGAAGTTTTGCCAATTCCTTTTCCTTTTCTGCTAAACGATCCCTGGTCGCTTCAAGAATGCTGATCAATTCAGTATTCTTACCAGAAACGGTCTTCAACTCGCGCTTCAAAGCCTCAAGGTTCTTGTTCAGGTCAATTTTTTCGGATAAAACATTTTCCTTCTCAATGCGGACGGATTTTAACTCTTTGGAAATATCCAGCGAGTGGAAAAGCAAATACCCTGAACCAAGCAATAATATTACAGCAACCGTGATCGCTATATTTCGCTGACTTGTTGTATTCATATCAATTCAATTTTACCGAGTTATTAGTATAGCAAACCTAATCCTCAATAATTAAGAGGAAATGAATCAATTATTAAAAAGTACTTAAATATTAGACGGCCTGATCTTTTATACGATCGGGAGCCAAACTGTGAATATGGACCCTTTTCCGACCTCGGAAGTAACCGAGATCTTCCCTTTATGAAGTGTGATAACTTTCTCTGCGAGTGATAGGCCAATCCCATGCCCTTCGGTTTTTTCAGCAGAATTGCTTCTGTAAAATGGCTGAAAAATCAGTTGCAGTTCCGACTCACGGATTCCAAAGCCCTGATCCAAAAATCGAATAACTAAAGCATCGGTCTCTTTTGTCATAACGACATCGACCATATGATTATCCGAGTATTTACAACCGTTCTCTATAATGTTGACAATCGCAGCTTTTAGCAAAGGTTCATTGCCAAAAACCGAAACCTTTTCCTCATCTGCATTTTCATCGGGGATGTCGATCTTAACAATAAATGTCTTGTGCCGGGTTAATATATCCCTTCTAACTTGCCACAACAGGTCATCGATACGTAGCCTTGTAAAGTTGGAGACGGTTAACTCGGTGCTGGCCTGAGCGAGTAGGAGCAATTTCTTGGATAACTGATTTAGCTTTTTCGACTCCGAACCGACTTTCGTGAGTGCTTTGATATATTCCTCGCTGGTCCGGAGCTTCATCAATGCAACTTCCACATGACCAGAGATCACCGTCAATGGAGTGTTCATTTCATGCGAAGCATTGGAAATGAAGCTTTTCTGCATTTGAAATGAAACTTCGAGGCGTTCCAAAAGCCTGTTAAAAGTTGCTGAAAGACGCGCGATTTCATCCTTATTGGGACCCTCTTCCAACCGAGCGTTTAAGTTGGTAATTCCGATTTTATCTACCTGGGAAATGACCATATTGATTGGACGAACTGCCCTTCCGGCAAAGATATGACCAGCAAAATATACAATCAGCAGGCCTATGACAAACACAAGTACGAGGATCAGTCTTAAGCTTGACAGTTTTTTTAATCCCATCAGGTCTTCTGCAGCAACGAATACTACCACGCGGTCTTTCTCGCTGGTATAGAATTTCCCCAGAAACTCAAAATGCCCTCTTTTACCCCTAATACGCTCGTCTACTCTTACCTGATTAATCAGTGCTGAATCCATTTGTATTTCATTCCCAGTATCATTAGAAAATAACTCTGCGTTTTGATGGTCATAAATAATAATCTTTTCATTTGGCAGACTCAACGGATTATTCTGTTCAATTTTTTTTAGCACATCCGCATTGATTTCATCGATATCGACAAGCATCTGGCCCACATTAGTGGCTTTTGCCTCAAGTCGCTCGTAGAATTGATCAACCCTTGATTTGGCAAATGAAATGTAGATCGCAAAGTATAGAAGCAATTGGATCACTCCCACAATCACTGTAAACTGAAGACTTATTTTTTGTCGGATTTCCATTTACCTGGTATCTAATGTATAACCCAGTCCGTAACGGGTCTGGATCAGTTTAGGCTCAAAATCACGATCGATCTTTTTACGGAGCAGGTTAATAAAGACTTCCACGATATTGGTACCGGTATCAAAAGTGACATCCCAAACTTTCTCAGCAATAGCGGCTTTTGAAACAACTTTCCCCCTGTTCCGCATTAGAAATTCCAGGAGGTTATACTCTTTAGCTGTTAATTCAATAATTACGTCACCACGACGTGCGTATTTCTTGTTCAGGTCCAACTCCAGGTCTGCAACTTTCAGCGTGGAACCTGCCATGAACCCAGCCGTGGATCTTTTAGAAAGGGCCTTGATACGGGCTAGCAGTTCAGAAAATTCAAAAGGTTTAACCAAATAATCATCAGCACCAGCGCTAAACCCGTCCAGCTTGTCATCCGTGGTTCCAAGAGCGGTTAACATCAGAATGGGTACGTTGACATTTTTCTCCCTTATTTTCTGGCATACATCGAAGCCATTCATATAGGGCAATTTCACATCCAGAATAATCAGGTCGAAGGTATTGCTGCTGGCCATCCGGTATCCAATTTGCCCGTCAAAAGCAGAATCCACATCATACCCGGCTTCAGTCAGCCCCATCTGAAGGAACTCAACTACGTTTACCTCATCTTCGATAATCAGTATTCGCATTATTGGGTTTTAAAAAGGTTAAATCTAGCACAATGCATCCGACCAATCTAATAGCCCTGAAAATTAAACAATACTACAATAATAAAATCATAGACTATTTTGGCACTGATAGCGAACCTAAAATAGAACATGAATGGTATAGGAATCTAGCCCAGCCTTATTGGATTGTTGTCTTCGATTTTATCCTATTAAATTCTTCCTGCCGGTCCCGCAGCGACTGAAAACTCACCAATGCAGGCTTCTTATGCGAATCCCTTACCTCCTGCATCATCCGGTAATTCGCAATGAGTAAATCCTTAAGCTCCGCCGGGAATGCCTGTTGACCTGACCCCAGTTCGGGATACAATCCTCCTGCATATTGCCGTACTCTGGCCGCCTGAATAGCATTCAAAATCTGAGGAAAATTCGCCTTGATGTTCCGGGTGGTCGGACCGTCAATTACAATCTCAGGCTCTTTCTCCGAGAACAGCCCTAGGGTGGGTTTGTTGTAAATCCCGGTTCGGACTTTCCCCAAAAGCGATGCCTGGTATATCTGCTTATCATCGGCACCCATGACCGGGTACCGGCCAGAAGCGAATTGCTGGGATTGTATCACCGCAATGGTTTTCTGCCGTTTGGCATATTTTCGTTCGATGGCTTCCTTTTTCTTATCATCCTTGCTGGCAGCTGCAAGCTCACGATCCTTTTGGGCTTGCATAAACTGGCCGACGGTTTCAGCAAGGCCAGTGGCAGCACCTGCCCATTGTTCCAGGTGCTGCAGTTTCTTGTCGGCTGCATCTTTATCAAGTGCCTTGATTTTGTCGTAATACTCGGTTTGGGAGATTACGTTGGCATCCAGCTCCATCTGGAGTTTCTCCCGCTGCCCCTGGGCATGGGTATCCCACCAGTACTGGTATTCCAGAACCCTTTTCTTTTGATCCTCGGTTAAATCTGGATTTTCCTCGAGATCCTTCAGGAACTTTTCGTACTCATCGTCCCACATTTCCAGAGATTTTTCGTGGGCCTTGGCTGCATTGAGCGCCCATTGGACGGTTACTGCAGCACGCTGCCACATGGTAAGGGCTTTTGTCTGGGTTGCCTGGACCATCGTCATTTCTGCCTGAAGTGACTGTGAGGCGGTTGCCGGTTCGAGTTCCATCTTGCCGGCTTCCGACAGAATGATAGCAGCTTCGGTAACTGAGGCCAGGGCTTCCTTGTCTTTCAACAGTTCCGGCCGTTGGGATCCCATTTTGGTATAGGCATCCAAAATATCGGTGGCCGATTGCTTGATCCGGACTCCGGATTCTCTGATAAATATGGATGAATCTTTTGCCTTTTACCCCAGCCATTCGAGGGATCTGCCGGTCAATCCTGTGAGGGCCGAAAGATTATCCATGCGTTCCTCCATCAGCATCGAGGCTTCCGTGGTTTTCCGGAATGCCATGACTACGCCGACAATAGTAGCAATGGCATCAACTCCAACAGCTTGAAATCTAATGAACCAGTCACCCAGTGCACCCAATGATTCCTTCCAGGTGCGGTTCATGTTTTTAAGCTGATCGGAAGGGTTGTCCATGAACAGCCAGTCACTATTGACGCAGAGGAGATACAGATTTCCGTGAAGACCAAAGGTTTAAATTCCGGGCTTTTACTTACACTCTGATTTCACCCGGAAAAGAAGCCAAGACTGCTCTCATGTATAAGAATTAAATTCGTTTTCCTGCTTTATGTCATTGTCCGTGATTGTCGAATGATCTAATTTAGGCTCGTTGAACAACCTAAATATCTATCCGATATGGCAACAATAAAAAAAGAGGCAGCCCTTGAGTATCATTCAAAAGGCCGGCCAGGAAAAATTGAAGTAGTACCAACGGTTCCCTACAGCACCCAGTATGACCTTGCTCTGGCCTATACGCCCGGTGTGGCATTTCCATGTAAAGAAATTGAAGCTAACCCGGAAGATGCCTATCTATATACAACCAAAGGCAACCTGGTTGCCGTAATCAGCAATGGTACAGCTGTTTTGGGTTTGGGGGATATCGGCCCGCTGGCCGGCAAACCTGTCATGGAAGGAAAAGGTTTGCTGTTTAAGATATTTGCCGATGTAGATGTTTTCGACATTGAGGTGAATGAGAAAGATCCTGAGAAACTGATACAGGTGGTGAAGGCGATTTCACCCACATTTGGCGGCATCAACCTGGAAGATATTAAGGCCCCTGAATGTTTTGAAATTGAGCAGCGTTTGATCAAAGAGCTGAATATTCCGGTTTTCCATGATGATCAGCACGGAACGGCCATTATTTCTGCTGCAGGTCTGATGAATGCACTTGTGGTCAACGGTAAAAAGATTGAAGATGTGAAAGTAGTAGTTAACGGCGCCGGTGCCGCTGCTGTCTCTTGCATTAAACTATACATCACGCTTGGGGTTAAGAAAGAGAACGTTGTTATGGTGGACAGCAAAGGTGTTCTCAATCGAAAACGCACCAACTTGAATGCAACAAAATTGCAGTTTGTTACTGATCGCAATATTAATACACTGGCCGAGGCATTTGTTGGTGCTGATGTATTTCTTGGACTATCGGTAGCCAATGTGGTTAATAAGGAAATGGTCCGTTCCATGGCGAAAGATCCGATCGTTTTTGCGATGGCTAACCCATATCCGGAGATCTCGTATGAAGAGGCCATGGAAAGCAGGGATGACATCATTTTTGCTACCGGCCGGTCGGATTACCCCAACCAGATCAATAATGTTCTTGGATTTCCGTTTATCTTCCGCGGGGCCTTGGATGTGAGGGCTTCAACAATCAACGAGTCTATGAAAATTGCCGCCGCCATGGCACTTGCAAAGCTTGCGAAGGAGGATGTGCCCGAAATGGTTAACCTGGCTTATAATATGCAGAATCTCAAGTTCGGGAAGGAATACCTCATTCCTAAACCGCTCGATCCCCGTCTGATTACCACTATTGCACCGGCAGTTGCCCAGGCAGCCATGGATTCAGGGGTTGCCCGGAAACCGATCAAAGACATGAATGCTTATATTCTGGAACTGCAAAAACGGATGGGTCTGGATAATTCACTTATCCGGTTTATTACCGATCAGGCTCAAAGCAATCCGAAAAGGGTAGTATTTGGCCAGGCTGAAAATCTTAATGTCCTTAAAGCCGTTCAAGCCGTTAAACGTGATGGCATTGCCAAACCGATCCTGCTCGGAAATATCTCCAAAATCAAAAAAGTCATCAGCGATCTGGATCTCGACCTGGCCGATGTCCAGATTATTGATCCAAGATCCGATGAAGAAAATGATCGGATTGAAATGTTTGCAGAGGAATTTGTTCAGAACCGCAAACGTAAAGGCATGACCTTTGATGAAGCATATGAATTGATGGAGAACCAAGCTTATTTTGGTTCCATGATGGTTCACCTGGGTATTGCCGATGCATTTTTATCGGGAACCAGCTCACAATATGTATATAACATCAAACCAGCTATAGAATGTGTGGGCGTCAGACCCGTTCTGGATCATATCGCCGGAATGTATATTCTGATGACCAAGAAAGGCCCATTCTTCTTTGCTGATACTACAGTTAATAAGGAACCTGATGTTCATGCTCTTGTGGATACAACTCTCCTCGCAGCAGAGCAAATCCAGAGGTTCAATGTTGAACCGAAAATTGCCATGGTATCCTATTCGAATTTCGGTACACAGAGAAATGGCTCTCCGGCTACCGTGGCCGCTGCTGTGAAAATATTGCATGAAAAGTATCCCAACCTGATTGTCGACGGTGAGATGCAGGCAAACTTTGCTCTCAATAAGGAGATGAGAATGAAAAAATTCCCGTTCTCCAAATTGGCCGGGCATGATGTCAATACCCTCATCTTTCCGAATCTTGACTCAGGTAACATTGCTTACAAAATGATGCAGGAGATTGGTGGTGCCGAAGTAATCGGGCCAATTGTGATGGGAATGAATAAGCCGGTTCACATCCTTCAGATGGAAAGTACCGTCAGGGAGATAATTTATATGACATCAATTGCTGTTTTAGACGCGCAATGGTGCGATGATCCAAAATGTGCCAGCAAATTTGCCTATATTTTATAAGCGTTTACATCCATCTTTTGCGTCTGAAGAAAAAATAAGAGCCGAAACCGATCACAGCCATAAAACCAAGAACTATAAAGTATCCGTATTTCCATTGTAATTCTGGCATATTCATAAAATTCATCCCATACATCCCGGCGATGAATGTTACCGGTATAAAAATGGTTGAAACCACGGTCAGGAGTTGTATCACCTTATTCATACCTATGTTTAATTGAGTCAGGTATAACTCCCGGATCGAAGCCAGATTGTCGCGAATCTGATCCAGCTGGCTCATAGTCTGGTTGATATGATCGAGGATATCCTGATAATAGGGTAGATCATCCGGACTGATTAAATGGTCAGGTTCTTTGATCAGTTTAATTATGCCTTCCCTGACAGGCATGATCTGGTGACGAAAATAGATCTGGAATTTCCTGATCTGATGGATCGTCTGTGTAGGATCGAAATCCGACTTTCCTTCCATGCCTAATTCAAGGTCTTCAATCTGCAGTTCCAGTTTTTCGCATATTTCAAGGTACTCATCCACCATTACGTCGAGTAAAGTATAAAAGGTGAAATCGGCACCATGTGTCCTTATTTTAGATTCCGCAACCTCTAAACGGGAATAAACAGGATTAAACAGATTTGATTTTTTTTCAGCAAATGAAACGATGATATCCGGTTGCAAAACCAGGCTGATCTGCTCTGAAGTCCAGGTGAGGGCGCCGGAATCCCAGACCATATTCTTCAACACGAAAAAGACCCATTTATCACCGGTATCTGTTTTGGCATTTTGATCGGTATTTAGTATGTCTTCTAATACCAGTGAGTTCACATGAAGTTGACCGAAAACAGGTTCGAGTGCATGAATTTCCGACAAGCCGGTAATCTCCAACCAGGTGGTCAGCAGCTTATCAGCGCTCAAATCACGTTTTATAGTCACAACTTCCTGCTCTTTAACCCACGATTCACCATCATAACGGTGACAAGTTAGCCCTTCCTGGCCAGGGAATCTGGAACCAATATGAACGAGAGAGCCGGGAGGCAGGCCTTTTTTTCGTGACCGGCGTGACATAGCGTCTTTTGAGCTTTTCATGTTTGATCGAATTGGGTAACTTTGACGCAAGCTAACAAACTAAACAATGAAAATAAAAACGGGGCTCGCAATCCTGATTGCCGTATCCATGATGATCGGATGTTCTGGAGGTAAAAATGTTATTTACGTGGATCAGTTGGATTTAACCCAAATGGAAGCAGGATGGGGAGAAAACCATATTAATAAATCTGTTGAAGGGAATCCATTAAAAGTCGCTGGTAAAACTTATGTGCGAGGAATTGGCACCCACGCGGTCAGCAAGTTCCTCATTCAAATCAATGGAACTGCTGAGTCAATTGATGGATCGGCTGGCGTGGATGATGAAAGCGGTAAGGCAGCAACTGTGGAATTTATAGTATTGGGCGATCGTAAGATCCTATGGAAGAGTGGCATTATGAAAAAGGGAGACCCTGCCAAAGACGTTCATGTAAGTTTAAAGGGGATAGAAAAGATGGCACTGCTCGTTACGGATGGTGGCGATGATATTAATTATGACCATGCCGATTGGATTGATGCGAGAATCACCTATCGCCAAACAGCGCCAACAGTCCCTGCCTTTGTTCCAAAAGAACCATATATTCTTACTCCCGATAATATGAAACCCAGGATTAACGGAGCTTCAGTTATCGGTGCCAACCCGCATCGCGATTTTATTTTCAGGGTTCCTGTTACCGGCAAACCTCCTGTTAAAGTGGATGTTACCGGATTGCCGGCTGGTTTGGACTATGATTCGAAAAATCGTACCATAACCGGCAAGGCTCCTGCTAAAGGAGTATACGAAATCATAGTGACTGCAGCAAATGCCGAAGGCTCGGTTATAAAAAAAATCACGATTAGAACCGATAAGGGCTTGTCGTTAACTCCTCCGCTTGGCTGGAATTCCTGGAACTGCTGGGGACTTAGCGTGGATCAGGAGAAAGTGAAAGGAGCTGCCGATGCAATGGTCAGTTCCGGATTGGCTGATCATGGGTGGACTTATATCAATATCGATGATGGTTGGGAAGCTCCGGAAAGAACCGGCAAGGGAGAATTATTGGCTAATGAGAAGTTCCCGGATATGAAGTCACTCACTGATTATATCCACGGTCTTGGTCTTCGCATGGGCATCTATTCATCCCCTGGTCCCAAAACCTGCGGGGGATTTCAGGGAAGTTATCAGAATGAATTATCCGATGCCCGAACCTGGGCTGAGTGGGGTATTGATTATGTTAAATACGATTGGTGTTCCTATGGCCAAATCGCTAAAGATCAAAGTCTTCCTGAATTGAAAAAGCCCTATGAACTGATGAGGAAGATGTTAAATCAGGTTGACAGGGACATCGTATTCAGTTTATGTCAGTATGGTATGGGAAATGTTTGGGAATGGGGCGGACAAGTTGGCGGCAATCTTTGGAGAACCACCGGTGATATTACAGATAGCTGGAATAGTATGGCGGGCATTGGTTTTGCTCAGGATAAGAGTTCCAGGTATGCACTTCCGGGTAACTGGAATGATCCTGATATGCTGGTAGTTGGAAAAGTGGGCTGGGGACCAAATCTTCATCCATCAAAACTGACTCCCGATGAACAATACACACATATTTCCCTTTGGGCTTTACTTGCTTCACCGTTGCTGATCGGCTGTGATATGACTCAGATAGATCCGTTTACCCTTAAGTTGCTGACCAACGATGAAGTTCTTGAAATCAACCAGGATCCAATGGGAAAACAGGCTAGTCCTGTTGTTAAAATGAGTGGGATCCAAATTTGGGTGAAGCCGCTGTTGGATGGGTCAATTGCAGTGGGAGTATTTAATATTGGCAGCGATAGCGGGGCTGAATCGATTCGCTGGGATGATCAGCCGAATGTACAGAAGGTGGTTGTTTCAGGTTCCGATCTGGGATTATCCGGAAAATTCAAAGTTCGTGATGCCTGGAGGCAATCGGATATCGGTGAATTCAACGGATCGTTTGAAACGGAAGTGCCGTTTCATGGGGTAATGCTCTATCGGATTTCGAAGGTTTCAGGCCTCTGAGTAGCGTGAAGGGCTCCCCCGCCGGCTCCTAATAAACAGGAACAGCTATTGGAGGAAATCCGCGATCTGCTGAAGAATTCGAATCTCTTATATAACTCCTTTTCTCTCGCAAAGGCGCAAAGTCGCCAAATTGTTTATGCTAATAGAGTCTTGGGGACTTTGCGAGAAATATCTTTTAACTAAATAGTACCTTTTAAAGTTATTGGCTTTGGTGCTATATTGAAAGAATATTACGGGACTCAAACTTCAATTTTTACTGATTTATATGCCGGTGTTTCATAACTCCCGCAGGTATTGTTAATGGAGATGAGTGTGTTTGCTTCAGGGAAATAGGCCGCCACACAGCCCTGCCGGATTGGATAGGGAATTGCATAATACCCCTCCAATTTTCTCACCTTGTCATCGTAATAGCTGATGATAACGACCATCTGCTCATTTCTGATTGATTTGAACTTTGGAAACGACCCGGTTTGTTAAATCGACATTAAAAGTAGTTTAAAACTTGAACAATAAAACTGTCAGACAATGTTCGGTGGACAACTGACATTTTAGTAAATTGGATCGCTTCAAAAACCCATGTCCTATGAAATCAAAAATGATCAATTTTCGAATCTTTTGCTTAATAGCGTTATCCCTTCTTCAGTATAATTTGGGTGCACAAAATGCTGTTAATCAACATGTTTTTAATTCTTATTACAGCGGAAAGAATTTGGATTACGTGGCTTTTCCATTAGGAGGGATCGGCGCCGGGATGCTTTGTTTAGATGGCAACGGAGCCTGGTCTCATCTTTCGGTGGACAACCAACCGGATGTTTTCAATGAGCCATTTGCGTTTGCCGCCATTTCGATTCCTGAAATCCCCAATGGTGCGAAAGTTTTGCAGGGACAAGTCCCCACCTGGAAAGTTTTCGGCCGGCCCGGAACAGCCAATGGAGGAGGGGAATACTATTATGGTTTACCCAGATTTGAGAACTGCCGGTTTCTCGCAAGGTTTCCATTTGGTTTAATTGAACTTGATGACAATGATTTGCCTCTTAAAGTTAAAATATCAGGCTGGAGCCCATTTATTCCCGGGGATGCTGATAATTCCAGTCTCCCCGTTGGTTCCATGGAATATACTTTCGTGAATGCTTCGGACAAGGCAGTGGATGCGATTTTTTCCTGGAACTCGAAAAATATTATCAGGAAAGATGCAAGGAACGAGATAATAGCCAGTAAGGACGGGTTTATCATGCACCAGAAGGGGAGCAAAGAAAAACCTGAAATGGAAAGCTGGTTCAGTGTTTTTACCGATCAGGATGCCATAGTCGATCATTGCTGGTTCCGGGGCGGCTGGTTCGATGCATTGACAATTTTGTGGAAAGATATCCGCGAAGGAACTATGAAAGCTGATGCCCCCAAAGGAGATAATCCTCCCGGAGCGTCATTATTTGTTCCGCTTCATATCCTGCCCTTGCAGGAAAAGACAGTTCGTCTGATGTTTTGCTGGTACTCCCCGGATACAAAGATTTCGACGGGTGCACAACCGGCCCCTGCCGGTCCGGCATTCAGCGATAAACCTGCCCCGGGAGCTGCACCCGGCCAGCAGGAAATTTCCGGATATGCGGGTAAACAATTGGTTAATACCTATTATCCCGATGGTGATGGGTTGACAGGGACATTGACTTCTCCCGGATTTAAGATTAAAAAGAGCCAGATTGCTTTTCTGATCGGTGGGGGAGGTATAATGGAGAAAACATGTGTAAATCTCAAGGTTGGGGGCAAAATCGTGCTATCAGCTTCTGGAAAAAATCAGGAGCAACTGGTACCGATAGTGTGGGACGTGAAAGCATTTAAAGGAAAGACAGCTGTTCTGGAGATCGTCGACAACGAAACAGGCGGGTGGGGGCATATTAATGTAGATCAGATCGTTTTTTCTGATAATCCATCCGTCGATCCAACCGCCATTTCTACAGGTGATTTGATATTTGAAGACTTTGAAGGATCAACTTATGGTTCATGGGTCAAATCGGGTAAGGCGGACGGATGTGCCGGCTGCGATCCCGAAACCTGCACCGTAGAAAAATATTATAAACCCTGGTATTCAGGGAAGTTTAACGGAATCGGCTCGTTGCAGGAATATTGGATTAAAAACTATGATCATCTGAAATCGGGAAGTGAATCTTTTCGTGATGCATTCTATTCCAGTACGTTGGCTCCTGAGGTGATGGAGGCTATCGGAGCGAATCTCACAATACTAAAATCGCCGACTGTACTAAGAGACACTGATGGAAAACTCTGGGCCTGGGAAGGCTGCGCCGACAATTCAGGCTGTTGTGCCGGCAGTTGCACCCATGTGTGGAACTATGCACAGGCGATCCCTCACCTTTTTCCGGAACTGGAGCGTTCCCTTCGATCGACGGAGTTCACGGTCAGCCAGAATTCAGAGGGCCACCAAACATTCCGGTCCAATCTGCCCATCAATGAACCGCAGCATAATTTTCATGCTGCATCCGACGGACAGCTTGGCGGTATCATGAAGGTTTATCGCGATTGGCGTATCAGCGGAGATAATGATTGGTTGTCGAACCTCTATCCACTGGTGAAACAGAGCCTGGATTACTGCATCAAAACCTGGGATCCTGACCATCTTGGCGTATTGGTTGAGCCGCACCACAATACTTACGATATCGAGTTCTGGGGGCCGGACGGGATGTGCTCAAGCTTTTATCTGGGTGCTATAACCTCTTTTATAGAAATGAGCAAGTTCATGCAAAAACCGGTAGCCGATTATGAATCACTTCTGGCAAAAGGGAAAGCATTTATGGAAAAGGAATTATTCAATGGAGAGTACTTTACCCAGAAAATCAGGTGGAATGATCTCCGTGCCGCCGACCCGACTAAAATCCTTTCAGCAACTATCTCTCCTGATGAATCTTATGAACTACTGATTAAGGAAGGGCCAAAATACCAATATGGTTCGGGCTGTCTTTCTGATGGCATCATGGGTATGTGGATGGCTTCATGTTCGGGATTACCCGAAATAATCGACAATGCTAAAGTTTCAAGTCATTTGGTATCAATTTATCGATACAATTTTAAAACGGATCTGACAGACCACGATAATCCGCAGCGTCCGACTTATGCCCTTGGAAATGAGGGTGGATTGCTTCTGTGTACCTGGCCCAGGGGCGGCAAGTTATCGTTGCCATTCGTATACAGCAACGAGGTGTGGACAGGAATTGAATATCAGGTTGCCAGCCATTTGATGATGAAGGGCGAGATGGAGAAAGGTATGGACATCGTAAGGGCTTGCCGGAAGCGTTATGATGGAACCGTCAGGAATCCATTCGATGAATATGAGTGCGGCCATTGGTATGCCCGTGCCCTGTCGAGTTATGGTTTATTGCAGGGATTGACAGGTATCCGCTATGATGCTGTTGAAAGGGTTCTTTACATTGATTCGAAGATCGGAAACAATTTCACCAGCTTTCTGTCAACCGAATCCGGCTTTGGAAATACCGGCCTTAAAAATGGAGTTCCGTTTGTTGAAGTAAAAATGGGTAAGATTCCCTATGAAAGAATTGTTCTCAAGTAAAAAGAGATATTTTTGGGGTTCAAACTAGAAACAACTATGGGAAGAGCATACGAATATCGTAAAGCACGCATGTTTAAGCGGTGGGGTAATATGTCCAAAACATTTACCAGGATCTCTAAAGAAATCATTATCTGTGTAAAGGCCAGCGGACCAGATCCTGCTTCCAATTCAAGGCTTCGTGTTCTGATGCAAAATGCCAAGGCAGCCAATATGCCAAAAGATACTGTGGCAGGTTCAATCAAGAAAGCGGTAGGAAAAGATCAGGCTGATATCAGGGAGTTTGTATATGAAGGATATGCACCGCACGGTATAGCTGTGTTAGTGGAAACAGCTTCGGATAACCATACCAGGACCGTGGCCAACGTCAGGAGCTATTTCAACCGCACAGGCGGCAACCTGGGTACCTCCGGTAGTGTGAGTTTCCTTTTCGAACATAAGTGTATTTTCAAAGTCAAGGGAAAACCGGAAATTGATATCGAAGATTTGGAATTGTCCATGATCGATGCCGGTGCTCAGGAAGTCTTTGCCGAGGATGAAAACATCATCATTTCAGGCGACTTCGAGGATTTCGGTACCATTCAGAAGTATCTCGAGGATAATTCCTTTGAGCTGATCAGTGCTGAATTTGCAAGAATTGCCACGCAAACCAAAGAACTAACTCCCGAACAGGCTGCCGAAGTGGAAAAAACTCTCGCCAGATTCGAAGACGACGATGACGTTACCAACGTTTTTCATAATATGGTTTACTAAAGAAGGCCGGTACCTTATTATCAGATTTTTCGAATTCCGATACCCGGCAAGTCACTTAGTGTGATTTTCCCGTCTTTGATTTGCATTCCGGTATAGAGATCATTTGAAATCAGCAGGTTGCCATCCAGATCTGCGAATTCAGCCAATGGTGACAATTGAGCTGCAGCCGACACGGCACAGGAGGTTTCCGTCATGCAACCTATCATAACCTTCATGCCCAACGACTTAGCTGTTTTAGCCATTGTAAATGCCTCACGCATGCCGGTGCATTTCATTAATTTTATATTGATACCGTGATAAACCCCCGCAGCCTTTATTACATCGGGTAGCCGCTGAACAGCTTCGTCACCGAAAATGGGCAGCGGAGACCGGGCGGTTAGCCAGGCCATGTTGTCAACCTGTTCTTTTGGCATAGGTTGTTCAACCATCACAATCCCCATTTCCTTCAGCCAATAAATCATCTCAAGTGCTTTTTCCTTGTCTTTCCAACCCTGGTTGACATCAACAGCCAGAGGAACATTCGTGACCGACCGGATAGTCTGGACCATTTCACGGTCGTTTTCCCGTCCGAGTTTAACTTTCAGTATTTTAAAACCTGCGGCTTCATTTACTTTCTGTTTAACTACCTCTGCAGTATCGATCCCTATGGTAAAAGAAGTATTCGGGGTCAGGATGGAATTTAATCCCCAGAGGCGATACCATGGCTGTCCGATCAGCTTGCCAACGAGATCATGCAGGGCAATATCAACGGAAGCCTTTGCAGCCCGATTTCCTTCATCAATCTGATCAATGTAGTCAAGGATATCCTCGATTTGGAAGGGATCTAAAAATCTTGAAAGATCGACTTTGGAAAGGAATCGTGAGGCTGTTTCCTGGGATTCGCCCAGGTATGGAGGCATGGATGCCTCACCGTAACCTGTTATACCGCCATATTCAATCCGGGTCAGCATCACAGGAGTGGAGGTCCTTGAAGAGTCCGCTATCGTGAAAACATGCTTTAATGCAAGGTTGTACGGTTCGAACGAGAGTTTGATTTTTCCGCTTGACAAGTTTTGTGACAAAGCCTTTCCTGCAAAAACTGTCTTGCCTGTGGACAATCCTGCTGCCGCGATCCCACTTAGCGCTATGAAATTTCTTCTCGTTGTTTTCATCGATATGTTATTGTAGCTTACTTATTTACCACGGAGGCACGGAGAACATGGAGCTCCACGGAGTTTAGCCTTTTTCTCTGTGATTCTTTGTGTTCTCCGTGCCTCCGTGGTTCTTTTAGTTATACCACGGATGCGATTTAAATGATTCCGGCAGGGCCTGAGTACCGATGATCCTTTTAACGTGCAATAAATTAGTGTGATAATAAGGTTTGAAATTGGTACGTGTTGAATCAAGGCTATTCACCCTGACCAATCCCGAGCAGTGAATGAACTCAGAATCTCCTATGTACATTCCAACATGCGTGACCTTTTCGGGCGATTCTTCAACTGCTTGTCGTCCAAAGAAAAGAAGGTCACCGGATTTTAATTCTTTCCAGATAGCCTCTTGGGGAATCTCCGAGCCTTGAATTACCTGCTGAGAGGCATCGCGTGAAAGGATCAGGCCACCCAAGAGGTAAATGCATTTGGTAAATCCGCTGCAATCAAATGCTTTGATGGATGTTCCGCCCCAAAGATAGGGCCGGCCAAGAAGGTTAAAGGCACTATTTAACAGAGCAGTTGAATCGGGTATAATCTGTTCGCTCCACTCTTTAAAGTTTCTGCAATCCGCATGGCTGATAAACCCTTTCCGGCCATCCGGCAATTCGACCGGAACATACAAACCACGGCCCTTTCCACCGATGTCTTTAGTCAGAATACCTCCCATAACGATATCAGAAACAGGACGGGCGTTTTTATCAGTAGTATTGATAATCAAACCGTTGTCGGCCAGGTAGATTAATCTTTCCGAGGATTTCCACCTTTCCAGTTCGGATTGGGTCAGTTGCACAATTCCGGCTGATTCGGTCCAGGCAATATACTGATCCGGGGTCTGAACCAGGAACCAGCCATTCTCTTCCTGAAGAACCTTTACCGGTGTTCCCATCAAAGCCTGGGTGGCCATCTCGGCCGAATGTGCCGGATTGTATCTGAGATTGGCAACAGAAAGTGTCACCAGGCCCCATGTTTTTTCTCCTAAGGCCGTATCCGGAAGCCTGATAATGCTATCGATATAACTAACCTGTTGAAGCTTTAGTTGAACTTGAAGTTTAGCTAAAGCCTCGGAATTGGTTGTTTTTCCTTTGAGCAGAATTCCGTTGCCGAAATACGAGGCTTTTATGGAAAAAACTTCGATCCGGCTGTCCGGAACAGCCTGACTTTGAATAGAATCGATCAGGAATTTTGATAATTCAAGATCATTGCGTGCAGGCTTGCACGAAACTACAACTCCAAGGATCATCAGTAAAATCCATGGATTACTGATTTTATTTTGCGATTGATACCACATATAATTTATAATCCCATTGGTTAAAATAAAGATTGCCTTTTGACCATTCAACTTCACCTCTTTGAAAGTCAAATGGTTCCGACATAGCCTGACGGATTGTTAACCAGTTTTTCTGATCTTTTCAAGCTGTTCCAGTTGCATGGATGGCGGAACCGGCATATACTGGAAGAACTCCATCGAATAGCTGGCACGCCCGCTGGAGAGATTACGCAAAGTGGTAGCATACCCGAACATCTCCTGCAGGGGGACAAATCCATTAACTTTCTGCGATCCCTTCCGGTGACGCCGCATCGATTCAATTTTACCGCGACGGCGGTTGAGGTTGCCAACAATCTCGCCGATATAATCATCAGGAGTATTCACTTCGATACTCATAACGGGTTCCAACAGAACGGGATTGGCCTTCATGAATCCATGTTTAAAACAGATAGATGCACAGGTTTGAAAAGCCATATCACTGGAATCAACCGGATGGAAACCTCCGTCAAGGAGAACAACTTTGACGTCAACAACCGGGAATCCGGCCAGAATGCCGAGCGCCAGAGTTTTAAGAATACCTTTCTGAACGGAAGGGATATATTCCAGGGGTATGGCACCGCCCTTGATTTTGTTGACAAATTCGAAGCCTTTACCCGGATTAGGTTCAATACGCATAACGATATGTGCAAATTGCCCTTTTCCCCCTGTTTGCTTGGAATGTTTATAGTTACTTTCAACCTCGTCATGGATAGTCTCACGGAAAGCAACTGCAGGCTCACCGATTTCAACCTCCACTCCGAATTCCTGTTTCATCCGGTCGACGATAATTTCCAGGTGAAGTTCGCCCATTCCGGCAATGATTGTTTCATTAGTTTCGTCATCAACCCTAACATTGAAAGAAGGATCCTCATTAGCCAGCTTTTTCAGGGCTTCACCCATCTTTTGCTGTTCCTTCTGGGAAGGCGGGGTAACCTTCAGTTCGATAACTGCCGGAGGAATAGTAATGTTTTCGAGGCAAATCGGATGTTGCGGATCACAAAGGGTGTCACCGGTTTTAGTAATTTTCATTCCAATGAGTGCAACAATATCGCCTGGTCCGGCTTCGTGGATTTCCTCCCGGTCCTTGGCATGAATTCTCATAACACGGCCAATCCTTTCAGGTTTTCCCTTGGTGGAATTCAGGATAGCCATTCCACTGGTTAATTTCCCGGAGTAAATCCTGATAAAGGTTTGCTGTCCCACAAATGGATCATGGATCAATTTAAAGGCAAGAGCAGCAAATGGTTCTTTTACGGAAGGGCAGCGGGTATGCGCCTTTTCCGGATCGTCAATATCTGTTCCAACAACAGCACCTTTATCCAGTGGTGAAGGAAGGTAATCGATTACAGCATCCAGCAAGAGCTGAACGCCTTTATTTTTATAGGCAGCGCCGCAGAAAACAGGAGTGATCAGCAGTTTAATGGTGGCTTCCCGGGCTGCTTTTTTCAATAATTCTGAACTAACATCCTGGTCTTCGAGGAAGAGGTTCATGATTTCATCATTGTAGTCGGCCAGTTTTTCGACCAGAAAAACCCTGGCTTCATCACAACGATCGAGATAATCATCCGGAATGGCCATCTCAATTCTTTCATGATCGGAAAAAGCATAGGCTCTGCGGTCAATAATATCGATAATTCCCTGAAAATTTTCTTCTATTCCGATTGGTATTTGAAATGGTATTGCATTAGCATCAAGGTTTGTATTCATTTGGGTAATCACCTCTGAAAAATCAGCACCGGTGCGGTCGAGCTTGTTAATGAAGCCGATTCTGGGCACTTTATAGTGGTCAGCCTGGTTCCAGACTGTTTCACTCTGCGGCTCTACTCCTCCCACTGCGCAGAAGACAGCGATCATTCCATCAATAACGCGAAGTGACCGTTCAACTTCAACTGTAAAATCAACATGTCCAGGGGTATCGATGAGGTTAATCTGATGTCCTTTCCATATAGTGGATATCGCAGCAGAAGCAATGGTAATTCCTCTTTCCTGTTCCTGTTTCATGAAGTCCATCGTGGCCTGGCCATCATGTACCTCACCCATTTTACGGTTTATACCCGTATAGAAGAGGATTCTTTCACTTACTGTTGTTTTACCGGCATCGATGTGGGCAGCGATGCCAATATTTCTAAACTTATTTAAAGGCATTGTTGTTGTTTTTCCGGGGCAAAGGTAAGAAAAACAACGGGTTTACGCTTTTCTCACCGTAAAAGAGAAGGTTGATCCAAGGCCCTGGGTACTGCGGACATTAACCGTTTGTTCATGAGCCTCAACGATATGCTTCACAATGGCAAGCCCCAGACCAGTTCCGCCCTCAGCTCTGGAACGGCTTCTGTCGACCCGGTAAAAGCGCTCAAAAAGTCGTGGAAGGTGCTTCTCTTCGATACCGATTCCATTGTCCGAAATCTCAACTAAATAGTTTTCCACCATATCATAAATGCTGATTTTGGTCCGGCCATTATCCACCCCGTATTTAATTGAGTTAGTCACCAGATTAACAAGTACCTGCCTGATCTTCTCCCGTTCAGCATACGCGAAAAACCCAAGGTTGGTGTCAGCTCCGAATATCAAAGTAATATTCTTTGTTTTCGCCAGATCTTCAAGATGATGGTAAACTTCCTTGCAAAGGGAAAAGAGGTCGAAATGAGATTCATCCAGTTGCATTTCACCGCTTTCGAGCCTCGAGATAACCTCGAGTTCTTCGATCATATCGATCATCCGGTCGATATTTGATTCTGTTTTCTCCAGATAATTCCGGTTGACGGCTGGATCATTCAGTCCACCTGTTAGCAATGAGGAAACGTATCCCTGAATGTTGAACAACGGGGTTCTCAGCTCATGAGTAACATTTCCAAGAAACTCTCTCCGATAGGCTTCTAATTTTCTAAGTTGCTCAATTTCTGACCGTTTACTTTCAGCCCAATCCTGAACCTCCTTCTCCACCGTTGTCAGAACATCGCCTGACATATCAAGAGATTTATTCCGCTTCTCTTCTTTGGTAAGTTTCAGATTCTGAATGGTTTTATAAATCAATTTGAATTTTTCGGTCAGGTAGTTGCGCATCACCGATCTCAGGAAAATAAACACGAAAAGAAAGGTGATTAAAACAAACCAAATCAGGAATTTCCAGTTGAAAATGGTCAGACCCGCAACGCTTAAAGCGAGATAAACTCCTGCAACAATCAATAATATAACGGCTGACATATAGAGAACCAGACGGATCGGGGATGAAAATCTCATGACACTTAGGTTTAATAAGCGGTGAAGTTAATATTAAATTAAATCAGGAATTGCATCAATTCAAGCCGGTCGTTCACATACTCTGCCGGAAAGTTTTTTTCTTTCATTCTGATCACCAGCGGCTCAAAATCTGAACTTCGCTTCAGTTCAATCCCGATCAAAGCCGGGCCGTTTTCCCGGGATGTTTTCTTGGAATACTCGAAGTAAACAATATCATCGTCCGGTCCAAGAACGTCTTGTACAAATTGTTTTAATGCCCCGGGGCGCTGCGGGAACCTCACTATAAAATAGTGTTTTAGATTGGCGTAAAGCAGAGCTCGTTCTTTTATTTCCGGAAATCTGGTGATATCATTATTCCCGCCCGAAATAACAACCGCAGTAGTCATTCCCCATAGCTTTGATTTCATCTGGACAGCACCCGCAAGGGCAAGGGCACCGGCAGGTTCGGCTACTATTGCATTTTCGTTATACAGCCGGAGTATGATTTCGCAAATCAATCCTTCCGGAACCAGGATGATGTCATCCAGCAAATCTTTGCAGATCGAGTAGGTAAGATCACCCACCTGCTTCACCGCAGCTCCATCAGTAAAGGAATCAATCGATTCCAGCAGGACAGGAGATCCGGCTGCAAAAGCCATTTTCATGGATGGAGCGCCTTCGGGCTCAACACCAATCAACCGGGTATTTGGTGATAAAGTCTTAGAAACCATGGCCGTTCCGGCAGCAAGTCCGCCACCCCCGATCGGAAGGAATAAATAATCGATCGGTGTTGAGGCTTGCTCGAGAATTTCCATGGCAACGGTAGCCTGACCATTAATAACAGATTGATCATCAAAAGGATGAATGAAAACCTGTCCCGTTTTTTGAGCATCTTCCGATGCAGCCCGATAGGCCTCATCGAAAGTATCTCCGATCAGAATGATCTCAGCCTGGTTATTTCCATAAAATCTGACCTGGGTTAATTTTTGATTCGGGGTGGTTACCGGCATGTAGATACGGCAGGCAATATCCAACTTATTGCAGGCATAGGCCACTCCCTGAGCGTGGTTGCCGGCACTTGCGCAAATTACCCCCCGAGAGCGCGTTTCAGCCGGGAGACCGGCAATTTTGACATATGCCCCGCGGAGTTTATAGGAGCGGACTGCTTGCAGATCTTCGCGTTTGGCGAACAAATGCCCATCCAATGTTCTGGAGAAGTTCTCCAGGTAATCAAGCGGCGTTCGGGAAGCCACGCCCTCGAGAAGCCGCTGTGCCTCATAAACCAATGACAAATCATTTTTCATAACCTGACCTCCATAACAAAAAACCTCCCTGAGCATTCAGGAAGGTTTTCGATTTATTTTGTCCATACCCCTCCTGATCAGCTGGTAATCAAGCTGATAATGCTAATGGTAATATAGATTTGTATGCTCATTATTGGCTGCAAAACTAACATAAATTACTGAATAGAGGCAAAACACTGAAAGTAATCGAATTTCCCGGCATTTGGGAAACTATAATTTGCTTTTTTTCTGACCTCATCAAGTATAGCCAGGAAATTCAGGATAGGTTCCTCCTGATCGGGCCAGGTACATTTTTCGCACCACTGATCGCAAAAGTTGTAAATGCCAGGCAGAAGGTTCTCATCCCCGGCCAGGGTTTTCATAGTTTCTTTGTATTCTTCAGGGGTCATAACGGTAAATTTATAAATATAGATGCAGAAAGGAAGGGGGAATGGAAAAAAAGGCAGAAAAATGTTGTCGGTTGTCGGTACTTACTTTCCGATGCAAAAATGTTGAAAAATATTACCAAGTATCTCCTCTGTAGATATTTGACCTGTAATTTCGCCAAGATAATGCATCGCTTCGCGGATGTCCTGAGACAGAAAATCGCCGGAAGTTCCCATGTTCAGGCCTGAAAGGGTTCGAAATAACGCTGTTTGCGCCTTTGTCAGTGCTTCATAATGCCGTGCATTGGTAACCACAACATTCGAATCTTCTAATGATTTGAAATTAACCAAATGCAGAAGCTCTTCTTCCAATTCTTTCAACCCATCACCGGTCTTTGCCGAAATCATGATAACCGATAACTCATAACCGATAACCTCAGTAACACTCTTTTGAAATGCTGAAGCTTTGGCACCATCAATATCTGATTTATTGACGAGAACCACCAGGTGCTGATCGTCACGAATGCGGGTGATGATCTCATGGATCCAACGAATGCTTGATTCAAGTGCAGCGGTTGCATCGGTAACCAAAAGAATAATGCGGGCTTTCTCAATCTGACGGTAGGACCGGTCGATCCCGATGGTTTCAATTTGATCGGTGGTTTCGCGGATACCGGCTGTGTCAATGAACCGGAATTCAATACCTCCCAGATGAATGCAATCTTCAATGCTATCGCGTGTGGTACCGGCAATCTCGGAAACAATCGCCTTATCTTCTTTCAGCAGAGCGTTTAACAGGGTGGATTTGCCAACATTGGTTTCCCCGGCTATTGCTACCGGAACTCCGGATTTTATGGCATTTCCCAGTTCAAATGATGCAACTAAACCGGAGATCTTTTCTATGATGGTATTCACGAGGTTTTTTAACCGGGTGCGATCGGCAAATTCCACATCTTCTTCAGCAAAATCCAATTCCAGTTCAATCAGCGTGACGAAATTCAACAAATGGGTTCTGATGAGAGCTAATTCACTCGAAAAGCCGCCCCGAATCTGGTCAATAGCCAACCGATGAGCTGCGGCACCTGAAGAAGCGATCAGATCGGCAACGGCTTCAGCCTGGGTCAGATCCATCTTGCCATTCAGAAATGCACGTTCGGTAAATTCGCCCGGTTTGGCCATTCTCGCGCCTTCATTTATCAAAAGTTTTAGGATCTCTTGCTGGATGTAAGTTGAACCATGACAGCTGATCTCAATAAGATCTTCACCGGTATAGGTTTTCGGTGATTTAAAATGGCTGATCAACACTTCATCAATGAGCTGTTTCCCGGATTTTATCCATCCATGATGCAACCCTTTGGTCCCGGTTATTGAAAATGGCTTCCTGCTGCCGGAAACCTGAAAGAGCGATTGAATGATTTTGAAGGAATCAGGTCCGGATAAACGAACGATTGCTATGGCCCCCTGACCGGAAGGTGTTGAAATTGCAGCAATTGTATCGTTCATCACTGGACTTGAAGGGTTAAAAAAAACTTATGAAAATTAACAATTATTTGACAATCACTGAATTCAATAATTGCAATCTTTGTCCGAAATTCAAGTTTGATAATTTAAACAGTTAACAATGAAAACAAAAGTTGTGATTTTGATGGCCGGAATTTTATTGATCAGCATGGGCGCATTTGCCATGGGCAAGAAAACGGAAAAGATCAATGTTGCCGGAAAATGCGGTATGTGCGAAACCCGTATTGAAAAAGCCGCACTCGCAATTGATGGAGTGAAAAAAGCAGATTATGATCTGAAAACCAAGACACTCACTGTTACCTTCGACCAAAAGAAAACCAGTGTCGACGGCATTGAAAAGGCGGAAGCAGCAGTTGGTCATGATACCGACAAATACAAAGCAGAAGATGCAGACTATAATAAACTGCCAGGTTGCTGCAAATACAGGAAATAGTACCGATTTTTTGATTTAGTGGAAAAATGGCTCACCTGATCGGGGGCCATTTTCATTTTATCCCGGACTTAAATTCCCACCGCCTTAAATTTGTTTTCTATATTCGCACTTTATAAAAATATTTAAATCGATGTCAATTCTGGTAAACAAGCAATCCCGCATTCTGGTTCAAGGTTTTACGGGCAAGGAGGGATCCTTTCATGCCTCACAGATGATCGAATATGGAACTCAGGTTGTTGGAGGTATTACACCTGGTAAAGGAGGAACACGGCATCTCGACCGGCCTGTCTTTGATACGGTTGCCCACTGTGTTAAAGAAACCGGAGCCGATGTTTCCTTGATTTTTGTACCGCCTGCCGTAGCATCTGATGCGATTATGGAAGCAGCGAATGCTGGTATCAGACTGGTGGTTTGTATATCCGAAGGTATACCAACAGCCGACATGGTAAAAGTGAAATCCTATCTTTCAAACCGGCCGACAAGGCTTATCGGACCCAATTGCCCGGGAATCATAACGCCCGGAGAATGCAAAGTGGGAATCATGCCCGGTTTCATTCACATGAAAGGCAATGTTGGGGTTGTTTCCCGCTCAGGCACTCTTACCTATGAGGCTGTAGATCAGCTTACCCGTCTGGGAATCGGACAATCAACCTGTATAGGAATCGGCGGCGATCCGATTATAGGAACAACAATGCTTGATGCGTTGAAACTCTTTATGGCAGATCCGGATACAGCCGGAGTGGTATTAATCGGCGAGATTGGTGGCTCTATGGAACCGGATGCCGCCAGATGGTATAAGGAACATGCCAACAAGCCTGTTGTAGGTTTTATTGCAGGCCAAACAGCTCCAAAGGGCCGTAGAATGGGCCATGCCGGGGCAATTATCGGCGGGGCTGATGACACTGCCGCTGCCAAGATGGCCATTCTGCGTGAATGCGGTATTCATGTGATTGAATCGCCCGCCAATATCGGCTCAGCAATGAAATCCGCCTTGAAATTCTGATTGATATCAACAAACAAATGACAAAAAACAAACACAGAGCACTTGTCATCCCCGCGAAGGTGGGAACCCCGTCACGCTACATTGAATTCCCCGATAATTAACAACTGATATACGATGAAATTATTAGAAGGAAAAACCGCCCTGATAACCGGGGCATCGCGAGGAATTGGAAAGGCAATAGCTGAAAGATTTGCGGATGAAGGAGCCAATCTGATTCTTACCGATCTTTTTTATGATGATATTGCTAAAGCTTTGGAGGAAGAACTCAGGGCTAAAGGTGTGAAGGTTAAAATGTACGCTTCTGATGCAAGCAAGTTTGATCAGGCCCAAAGTGTGGTTGAAGAGGCTTCCAGGGAATTCGGGCAAATTCATATTCTGGTCAATAATGCCGGGATTACCCGGGATACATTGCTTATGAGAATGACTGAGGAGCAGTGGGATTTGGTTATTAATATTAACCTGAAATCTGTTTTTAACCTGACAAAAGCGGTACAATCCCTGATGTTAAAGCAACGCAGCGGCTCTATAATCAATATGTCATCGGTCGTAGGTGTAAGCGGTAATGCCGGTCAGGCCAACTACAGCGCATCAAAGGCCGGAATTATCGGTTTTACCAAAACCATAGCTCGTGAACTCGGATCCAGGAATATCCGTTGCAATGCAATAGCACCGGGATTTATTATTACGGAAATGACAGATAAGCTTCCTGAAGATGTAAGAAAGGAATGGGCTGAGAAAATTCCGCTTAAACGCGGTGGTACACCGGATGAGGTAGCCAAAGTCGCCCTCTTCCTGGCCTCTGATCTTTCATCCTATGTCAGCGGTCAGGTTATCCAGGTATGCGGTGCTATGTTAACGTAATAACACATAAGGAGCGCTGTCATCCCGGCGAAGGCCGGGACCCCGTTCCTAACAACGATAACTATGCACGCAGAGTCTACATTACCTCTCTGGTTGGTGCTGCCTTTGGTAGTACTTGCCGTTTTTGTGGTGTGGATGATCTATTTTCGTAAGCAGCAGGAATTAGTGCTGCTAAAGCCGGTCCGGATTTTATTAGGTATATCCAGAATGCTGGTTCTGATACTCGTCGGTTTGCTCATCATCTCCCCATGGATCCGAATTTCAGTAAACCGGCAAAAGAAACCGTATTTTATTGTTGTCCAGGATAATAGTGTTTCGATTCCGCCTGTTCAGGATAAAACCGGCTTTACTGTGAAGAGGTCGAACCTGATCGAGAACCTGGTTAAAAGTATTGGTAACCGTTTTCAGGTAAAGGAAGTTCTTTTTGGATCCCAGACAGTGGAAGGTGAAAAGAGTAATTTTTCTGATCCTGTTACCGATCCCGGAGAACTTTTCGCTTACCTTCGGATTTTTTCGCAAACTCATGACTTGGGAGGTGTGTTTATTACATCAGATGGAGTTGCAACAAAAGGAATTACCTTTTCTGAGGCAGCTAAAAATTTCCCATGCCCAATATCTGTTCTGGCTTCCGGAGATTCAACCAGATTCCCGGATGTTCGTATACAGGAGGTGGTCAGCAACGATTGGGTGCGAAAAAACAGCATATTTCCGGTACGTGTCTATTACAATACCGGTGGCTGGACCGGCGGAGGGTTTAAGCTGCAAATTTCAGGGCCAAAAGGCATTATCGATGAAAAGTTTATCGAAACCTCAGCGCAGGTATCACCTTTTGCAGAGTTCCTGATACAGGCTCCGGACAAAGGAACCATGCAGCTTGTAGCCCGAATCATACCGGATCAACCCGATAAGAATCAAGACAATAACTCGAAAAGTTTTTCAGTTAAAGTGATTGAACAGGAGGGTGAAATTCTATGCCTGTATGAATCGGCCCATCCGGATATAGATGCTATCGTTCAGGCTTTAAAAGGAACCAATTCGTTGAATATTAAGCTGGTGGAAGCGTCTGATTTCACCGGGACCGACAAAGACTATGATTTGATTATCCTGCATGGATTGCCATCACAGAAACATCCTCTTGGAGAACTGTTAAAGAAAGCGGCAGACCAGCAGATTCCGTTATTGTTTGTCATTGGTAAATCCACCGATCCAGAGCAGTTCAACAGGTTAAATCATGGCATGGTCATTGATAACCGGCGTAAAACCGGAGAGGCTTCCAAGGGAATTCTGAACCCTTCTTTTACCCTCTTTACACTTCCTGACGATTTTAAAAATCATCTGAATACTTGGCCACCGCTTGATTTGAGCTTTGAAACTTTTTTGTTGGATCCGGGATCTCAAATTTTACTGAAGCAAAGAATCCTGAATATTGAATTGTCAGATCCATTGGTAGCTTTTTCGAACACGCGGGGAGTTAAATTCGGATTTTTCTGCGGTGAAGGTGTTTGGCTTTGGAGATTACATGAATTCCTTGAGCAAAAGAATCACGACTATTTTGATGAGTGGCTTTCCCGCACCATACAATATCTGATGTTGGATGAAAAGAAAGATAAGTTCAGGGTAGTCATTCCTGAAGAACTTTTTGCCTATTCACCGGTACGGATCAATAGCCATCTTTTAAACAACTCATTGGAGGCTGTTAATGATCCGGACGTACTTTTTGCGGTTACCGACTCGAGCGGTCAAAAGACGGAATTCAAGATGGGACGGATTAATGATTATTACGAGTTGAATATTAATGGATTTGCACCCGGTACCTATCGCTATACCGCGGAATCTAAACTTGGAAACGAAAATTTTCGGCGTGAGGGAGCGATGACTATGATGGTCCGGCCGATTGAACAAATAGAGCCGGTTGCCGATTTTGAATCTCTCAGATCTCTTGCCAGGAGTACGAATGGTAAATTCTTTATTCCGGGCCAGGAGAGCAGCTTATTATCATACTTTAATGACCTCAAGCCATCTGAAATGCGGATCAATGAGGAGTTTAAGTGGTATGAGCTGATTAACTTTAAATGGTTGCTTCCTTTCCTGATTTTCTTGCTCGCCATGGAATGGTTTTTGCGACGGTGGTTTGGTATTCGTTAATCAATATATCCTATGAAGAAATTGACGTTGTTATTGTTGGTTGTGCTGACGTTCCTGTGTTCTTGTCAGTTGCAGAAGGTTATGGTTAATGTTTATACACCTTCAAAACTTGTTTTTCCTCCTGATGTCAGATCCGTTCTCGTTACTTCCAGGTATGTTCCGGCAACAGGACCGTATGAAGAGGTTCAATGGGGGGCCTATGAGTCAATCGACAGCTTAAAGTGGGCACTTTCAGAGTCCCTGGTCGATACTTTGGCAAAACGGATGGTTACAGGGAATAACTATCTCGTTAAGGTTAAGCATTTTCCGCGCATGCTGCGGCACAATGAAGCCAGCCTGCCAGATCCGCTGCCCTGGGAAGGTTTGTTAAATCTGTCAAAGAAGGAATACGTTCAGGCCCTTTTAATCATTGAAGGATTCGGCCTGAAGAAAACTCCGGTGATTGTTACTGATAATAACGGCAATTACCTGGCACAATATTCTGTCGGGGTCACCTTGGCTCTCAGGGTTTATGAACCCGACAAAATGAGAATAATCGACGATTCAGTTTATATTTTTTCCAGTGAATTCAAAGGGACAGGGAAAACTGAGCAGGAAGCCTTAAAGCAGCTTCCGGATGATCAGAAAGCAATGCTTACGGCTTGTTCCAATGCCGCAGAAGCCTATTTTACGCTGATAAATCCCGGAGAAGTTCTCGCAAAACGTTACTATTATAATGAAGGCGACAGTTCCATGCTCCAGGCCGATCAAGCTGTTAAGAAAGGTAAATGGGGCAGGGCAGAATCGAAATGGAAATGGCTGGCATACAATAGCCAGGATTCTGTCATCCAGGCAAAAGCTTCCTATAATATGGCGCTGGTTTGTGAACGGGATGGGCGTATCAATCAAGCAATTGGTTTTGCCCGGCGATCACAGCGGCTTAAGCCGGATAACCATACTTTGGAATACATCAATGTCCTGAATAAAAAGATTTTGGATTACGAGGACCAAATAAAACAAAAAAAGCTAATCAGGAGGTGGTAACAGGATGAAACGGTTTGCCCGGCTCCCGGTTTTTGCAATTCTTGTGCTTTTATCAGGCTGCTATGTGGCCAATATGCTTGAATTCGACGGACTCAAACCGGCGGAAGTAGCCATTTCGGCATCTATACAATCATTGACAGTGGTTTCCAGATGTGATCTGGATAGTGTATACAAAGTATCATTAGAGTCATTAGGCCGCATTAAGGATTTCGATCGCGACAGCATCATGGCGAAACAGGTAGTTCTCGGATGTTCAGATGCTTTGGTTGAAAGTCCAAGGTTTGATTTATTTAATCCGATTGTTCGCAGAAGCCTTGTTGGAGATTTCTCCGACCCTTCAAGAAAAATACCCTGGGATATGATTCAAATCATTGCAGGCGACCCTCCACGGGATGCCGTTTTATCCCTTGAAATTGGTGTTATCAAGGATACCATAAAATATAGCCTTCAGGATGGATGGTTAAGAACGTATACATACAACGTGGTTGTTAAAACATTGTGGCGATTATATCGCTTGAGCGACTTCCAGTCGAAGGAATTTAATTTTGCCGATACCGTTGCTTTTGATATTGATTCTCCATCCGAATTTACATCCTCTCCCGATCAGAGGCTTGAATGTATCAGGAATGCGATGTATGAGGCCGGTGTGCAGACTGCTGAGAGACTGGCTCCCTGGTGGACCAATTTTCAACGGTACTATTTCACGATGGGTTCGCAGAAATTTATAAACGGTGCCAAATTGCTTAGAGATGGTAAATGGCAGGAAGCAGCAGAAATCTGGAGGCCTTATACCGAATCATCGAATAAATTGGTTGCCGCGAAAGCTTGCTTTAATATGTCGCTCACGTGTGAGATAGCAAACAATATCCCGGCCGCACTCGACTGGCTGAAACAGTCTGAAAAACTCGGAATGCATGAGTTTTATATCAAGGACTATCAGTCGAAATTGGAAAAGAGGAAAGCGGAAACGGATAAATTGGATGAACAAATGAGGTAAATAACTTGCAGGCGAACTACTTTTGAATAAAATGAAGAACCCAACCTCAGAAATTATCACCATCGGTGATGAAATACTAATCGGCCAGACCATCGATACCAATTCGGCCTGGATTGGCGAGCGGATGTCGATGATTGGCATTCCGGTAAAGAGAATTATCTCTATTTCAGATAGTTCCGATGAAATTCGTTTAGCTCTGGCTGATTCAATCAGCCGTGCCGATGTGGTACTGATAACCGGTGGACTGGGCCCTACCAATGACGACCGGACCAAATCAACTTTGGCAGAATTTTTCAATTCTGAACTTATTGAGGATAAGACGGTTCTGGAAGATATTCTTCAGCTTTTAAAAGTCAGGAATGTTCCCGTCTCATCTCTGAATCGTGCGCAGGCCTTAGTGCCGCATAATTGTCGTGTTATCCGGAACCCGCAGGGAACCGCACCGTGTATGTGGTTTGAAAAAGATGGAAAGGTGGTGATTTCGATGCCGGGGGTGCCGTATGAAATGATATCCATCATGGAGACGTCTGTTTTATCATTACTGAAAACCCATTTTAAAACGCCGGCGATTCTTCATAAAACAATCATGACCACCGGAGTGCCGGAATCAAAATTGGCGACCATGCTGGTTGACTGGGAGATGGCACTTCCCGGAAACTTTTCAATTGCTTATCTGCCATCACCGGGTATGGTCAGGCTAAGAATCAGTGGTATAGGTGATAGCAGGACTGGGTTAGAAACAGAGATGTCTTATTTAACCGAATCATTGGTAGCGATAGTTAAAGATTATCATTTTGGATATGACGAGATCTCGCTCGAAGAGAAGATCGGCCAAATACTATCTGAAAGTCATCGGTCCATTGCCACGGCCGAGAGTTGCACGGGAGGCAACATTGCAAGGCTCCTCACCCGGATACCCGGAAGTTCCTCATATTACAAAGGCAGTATTGTTGCCTATGCCAATGAAATTAAGGTGAAATATCTTGATGTCCCGGAACTCATGCTGAATCAGTATGGTGCCGTGAGTCAACAGGTGGTTGAACAGATGGCAAAAAGTTGCCTGTTACATTTTGATACCGACTTTTCCGTGGCTACTTCGGGCATTGCCGGCCCCGAAGGAGGAACTATTGCTAAGCCTGTGGGTACCACCTGGATTGCCGTTGCCAGCCGTGAAGGTGTTTTTTCGCAATGTTTTCAATTTGGGGAACACCGTGAGCGTAATGTAGTTAAGGCTTCATTGGCTGCCTTGAATATGCTCCGGATTGAGGTTTTGAAAGAAACAATCTCTAAGTAAACCTTCTATAAACATCGATCGGTTAGTAAGATCAGGCCATTTTTTTACTCAATCTCTTGAATATTTGAATAAAATTGCCGTAATTTGCGATCCAAAATTCAAAGAGCATGTCGAAGATGTGTCAGATAACCGGTAAGAAAATGATGGTGGGCAACCATGTGTCCCACTCTAACCGGAGAGTAAAGAGGCGTTTTTATCCAAATCTGTTTACCCGGAAGTTTTGGCTGCCGGAAGAAAACCGCTGGATAACGCTGAAAGTGTCAGCCAATGGTATTCGTACCATAACGAAAAATGGACTGGCAGCCTGTCTCAAAAAAGCCAAAGATGAAGGTTTGATCACCAAATATTAAGAGGAGCAGTAACAAATGGGAAAAAAAGCTAAAGGCAATCGGGTTCAGGTGATCCTAGAATGCACTGAGCATAAAACCTCAGGTCAGCCAGGTACTTCACGTTACATTACCACCAAGAACCGGAAAAATACCCCGGATCGCATGGAGTTCCGGAAGTACAATCCAATTCTTCAGAAAGTAACCATTCACCGGGAAATTAAATAGTTCAGAATATGGCAAAGAAAGTTGTTGCTACTATGCAAACCGGCAAAGGAAGACACTATGCCAAGGTTATCAAAATGGTGAAGTCACCGAAAACCGGAGCCTATTCTTTTAAGGAAGAAATGGTTCACAATGATCACGTCAAAGACTATTTCAACCAGAAGTAATCTGGACCTGTTGTTTCATGGGCATATTCAGTTGGTTTTCGGCAGATAAGAAAAAGAACCTCGATCAGGGCCTTGCCCAAACCAAAGAGAGTGTTCTCAAGAAACTGACCCGCGTTATTGCCGGAAAGAGCAAGGTTGATGATGAGGTACTGGATAACCTCGAAGAGGTGCTGATTTCCTCTGATGTAGGAGTAACCACAACCGTAAGGATTATTGATCGCATCCAAAAGCGGGCAGCGCGTGACAAATACATGAGTACCGATGAACTGAACCGGATACTTAAAGAAGAGATCGGTGCACTCTTATCAGAAAATAATAACGTGGATCAGGAGGATCTTCCATTTCCTGAAACAGGTGGCCCCTATGTTATCATGGTTGTCGGAGTTAATGGTGTTGGAAAAACCACAACGATCGGTAAACTGGCTTACCAATATAAAAGCAGGGGTAAAAAGGTTCTGCTTGGAGCAGCCGATACTTTCCGCGCAGCTGCAATCGAACAACTGGAAATTTGGGCTCAACGTGCCGGTGTTCCATTGATCAAGCAGAAAATGGGAGCGGATCCTGCATCGGTTGCATTCGACACCTTGCATTCAGCTGTTGCACAGCAATCTGATGTGGTGATCATCGATACGGCAGGAAGGCTCCATAACAAAATCAACCTGATGAACGAGCTTACCAAAATTCGCAGCGTGATGAAAAAGGTGATTCCCGATGCACCCCATGAAGTGCTTTTGGTGCTTGACGGATCTACCGGTCAGAACGCTTTCGAACAGGCAAAACAATTCACAGCAGCAACCGAAGTCACAGCCCTGGCACTTACCAAATTGGATGGAACGGCCAAAGGCGGTGTCGTAATCGGTATCAGCGATCAATTTAAAATACCAGTCAGATATATTGGTATTGGCGAGAAGATAGAAGACCTTCAGGTTTTTAACAAAACTGCGTTCATCGATTCCCTTTTTGGGCCAGATGCTTCTTAACACGCAAATGTTAACCCGCAACTCCTAATTTTTACTCTCGTGCGCGTTGACATCATTAATCTCGGCTGCTCAAAAAATCTCGTGGATTCAGAAAAACTTCTGAGCCAATTGCGTGCCCAGGGGATAAAAACCAGGCTTGATCCCGGTCGAGTGAATGCTGATGTTCTGATTATCAATACATGCGGATTTATCCTCGATGCTAAGGAAGAATCAGTCAATACCATCCTCCAGGCCATCGAGGCTAAAAAGAACGGCCAGATCACGAAAATCTATGCAATGGGTTGCCTCATACAGCGTTACCGAAATGAATTGGTACCTGAGATGCCTGAAGTGGATGCCTGGTTTGGTATTGAACAAATCCCTGACATTGTTACCTCCCTCAACCTGGCCTTTCATCCGGAAATCCTTAACCAGCGTGTTTCTTCGACTCCTCCGCATTATGCTTATCTGAAGGTCTCAGAAGGTTGCAGCCGGAATTGCTCATTTTGTGCCATCCCTGATATCAGGGGAAAACATGTGTCCAGAAAAATGGAGGATATTCTGGAAGAAGCATCCTGGCTGGCAAAGAAAGGGGTGAGGGAACTGCTCCTTATCGCACAGGATCTCTCCTATTATGGACGTGATCTGTACAGGAAGAGCATGCTGGTACCCCTGCTGACCAGGCTTTCCCGCATTGAAGGCATCACCTGGATCAGACTGCATTATGCCTATCCGGAAAGTTTTCCTTCAGGACTGCTCGATCTGATGCAGTCGAACGATAAAATCTGTAACTATCTTGATATTCCCTTTCAGCATATCAGCGACAGAATGCTGAAGATGATGAACCGGGGCTACAGTAAGGCTGACACTTACAATCTGATCCGCGAAATCCGGGTTAAAATACCGGATGCAGCTATCCGGACCACCTTCCTCGTTGGACATCCCGGAGAAACCGGGGAGGATTTTATGGAACTGCTGGATTTTATCAGAGAAGCCAGATTTGAACGGCTGGGAGTTTTTACCTATTCGCCGGAAGAAGGAACCCGATCAGGCGACCTTTTCCCTGATGATGTTTCGGAAGAGATCAAACAGGAAAGATATTCCCGGATCATGGAATTGCAGCAGCAGATTTCAGCAGATATTAACCATTCGCGTATCGGACAGGAATTCCAGGTAATTATTGATCGGGTTGATGGTGAGTTTCATGTGGGACGTTCACAATTTGATTCACCTGAAGTGGATCAGGAAATTCTGATCCCATTATCATCCGGCAAAGCTAATCCCGGTGAATTCCATCAGGTTATAATAACTAAAGCTGATGATTACGATCTTTACGCCAATCTTATCCTATCTTAACGTCTTCTTAACGTCTCTTTTCGTCTTTTTTCTTGTTCTTGTCTTATAGTCTTCTCGTCTTAAAGTCTGCTTTTTTTATGTATACCTGCGACATCCACCAACGTATCCGCTACGGAGAAACCGATCAGATGGGATATGTCTACTATGGCCGCTATGCAGAGTTTTATGAAATCGGAAGAACCGAGTTAATCAGGTTACTGGGAATGACTTACCGCGATCTTGAATCCCAGGGAATCCTTTTGCCGGTTGTAAAGATGGTCGCAAGATATTACAGGCCGGCTGCCTATGATGAATTGATTACCATCCGTACGATATTACGTTCACTGCCAACAGCCAGGATTACCTTTTTTTATGAAATATATAACGAAGCTGGTGATTTGATCAATGAGGCTGAATGTCAGCTTGTTTTTACCGATTCTGCAACCAGGAAGCCGGTGCGGCCTCCTAAAGATTTGCTTGACGCTTTAAAACCTTTCTTTACCAGCCGGGTTAATAGTTAAAGTGATTTTCAATATGAAAAAGATTGCATTTTCTTCCCTGCTGATAGTTTTTTCACTGTCCTTACAGGCGCAGCGTTATACCATCAGAGGAACAGTGGAAGATAACCTGACCGGGGAAAAACTGATCAGTTCCAATGTATATGATGCCATGTCACTCAAAGGGATCACTACCAATGCGTTTGGTTTCTATAGCCTAACATTTCCGGCAGGGATAGTTAAACTGACTGTCTCCTATATCGGATACCAAACGGTTGTTCTGGATTTAAATCTGCGCCAGGATACCCTGATAAATATTCGTCTCTCGCCGGTTATCAATCTGGATGAAGTTGTTATTTCGGCCGAAAGGGCCAAGTCGGCTGTTTTAAGCACCCAGATGAGTATGACTGAACTAAGTGCAAAATCCATCAAAAGTCTGCCCATGCTTCTCGGAGAGGTCGATGTTTTGAAAGCTTTGCAGCTTTTACCCGGGGTGAAGGGTGGAAACGAAGGTACAAGCGGAATTTACGTGAGGGGTGGGGGACCTGATCAAAACCTTATTCTGCTCGATGGAGTCCCGGTTTATAATGCAAATCACCTGTTTGGTTTTTTTTCAGTGTTTAACCCCGATGCCATCCAAAGCGTAAAACTCATAACAGGCGGATTTCCTGCCCGTTATGGTGGCCGTCTATCCTCAGTTCTTGATATTCGCATGCGTGATGGTAACAATAAGAAATTCAGCGCGGAAGGCAGTGTCGGTATTATTGCCAGCAAACTTACCATTGAAGGCCCGATCATAAAGGATAAAACGTCTTTTATTGTATCAGGCCGGCGAACTTACATTGATGTGCTTGCACAGCCGCTGATTAAATTGCAGGCAAAAGGCAGCAATAGCAATATCAACGCCGGGTATTACTTTTACGATCTGAATGCCAAGATAAACCATAAATTCTCGGATAAAAGCCGCCTCTTTCTGAGTGCTTATTCAGGCCGGGATAAGGCCTATTTTTGGACCGTGGATAAAGGAGATAAGCAGGGTGTAAACTTTCGATCTGAAGCTGATGCCGGACTTGGCTGGGGCAATCTCACTGCTGCAGTGCGCTGGAATTATGTCATCACACCAAAGTTGTTCAGCAATACAACATTAACCTATAGCCGGTACAATTTCGTAACCTCGATGATGAATCAACAAGTTAATAATGATACCCTTACCTATAAGTTTCAATATATATACGATACGGGAATCATTGACTGGGCCGGCAAAATTGATTTTGAATACCTCCCCGATCCAAATCATACCATCCGTTTCGGATATAATCAGATATACCACATTTTCAAACCAGGTGTGAGCGTGTTGTCGATGCAGGGCGGGAATAATTTCGGAATTGATACCACCTTCGGAAATAAAGACATTTACGCGCATGAAGGTGCTTTGTTTGTGGAAGATGACTGGACTATTTCACCCCGGCTGAAAGCCAATATCGGCTTGCATTTTTCTGGTTTTAAAGTACAGGATTCGACCTATACCTCTCTGCAGCCCAGGATCTCAGCAAGGTTTCTCGTGAATGAAAAGGTTTCGATAAAGGCTGCTTTTACCACCATGAGCCAGTATATCCATCTCCTGACCAACTCAACCATCGGACTGCCAACCGATTTATGGCTTCCTTCAACGGAAAAAATCAAACCCGAAAGAGCCACTCAATATGCTTTAGGTGTGGTTTATGAGCCCGCTGACGGCATTGGGATCAGTGTGGAAGGTTATTATAAATCGATGAAAAACCTGATCGAATACAAAGAGGGCGCAAGTTTCTTCTCCTTCACCAATGACTGGCAGGATAAAATCGAAATCGGGGAAGGCAGGGCCTACGGTGTTGAAATCCTCGCAAGAAAACAACTGGGAAAAACTTCCGGATGGATTGGGTACACCCTTTCCTGGAGTGACCGGAAATTCGAAAATATCAGCTTCGGTGAATGGTTCCCTTACCGGTATGACCGCCGTCATGACGTATCGTTTGTTCTGAACCAGAAAATTTCCGATAACATCGATTTAGGGATTACCTGGGTTTATGGTACGGGGAATGCGGTCACGCTTCCCCTTGAAAAATATGCATCACTTGCAAGTATATGGTCAGAGTATCGTTATTTTAACGGGATCGAGGCTTTTGACAACCGGAATTCCTACCGGATGCCTGCCTACCATAGGCTCGACATCGGTATCAACTTTAAAAAAGATACCAAATGGGGCGAGAGCGTCTGGTCAATAGGTGCATATAATGTCTATAACCGCAAGAATGCTTTTTATCTCCAATTCAGCCAGCAATATATGGCCGACGGATCTTCTAAAACGGTTCTTAAGCAGTATTCGCTTTTCCCGATAATACCATCTATCAGTTACAGCTTTAAGATTAAGTAAAATGAAAAAATATCCAACCCGATACCGACTGCAACTGGCCGCAATCCTGGCAGTTTTTGGATTAGTATCCTGCGAAAAGATCATCGATATTTCTATTCCTGATAAAGAACGGAAAATTGTGGTTAACGGGTTGATCAGTCCTAATCATCAGGTTAGGGTCAACCTTAGCAGGAGCTTGTCCGTTCTGGAAAATGACAGCCTTATTTCCATCACCGGCGGTGATGTCAGTCTTTTTCATGGTACCGATCTGATCGGAAAATTTCAGGAAGAAACCGGGGGGTATTATTCTTTGCCGGATTTCAAACCCCAGGTTGGCCAAACTTACCGGTTAACCGCCTCATACGATGGTCTGAATCCGGTGGAAGCCAATGCAATTTTACCGCCACTGGTACCTATAGTCTCTGTTGATACTGCAACGCTTATAGGCGAATGGGGGCAGCAGGAACTACGTCTCTCAGTAAAATTCAATGATCCTGCAGGAGTGCATAATGTTTACGGATTTGGTGTTGACGTTACCTACAAAGAGTTTGATTATGGCACCATGACGTATACCGGTAAAAAACTATCCCATCCTTCTTACATTTTCGGTAATTCGGATAAATTTCTGAAGGATGAATCCACTAATTTCGAGGGAAAACTCTTTTTCGAGGATTTGTTGTTTGACGGGCTGATGAAGACCGTTGAATTTGGTATCACCGACTATTCATTTTTTGAGTCTGATACGGTCTGGCTGGATGTTAAAATGGAACAGATTGATCCGTCTTATTATCTATACGTGCTGAGTTATGACGCTTATCAGCAGGCACATGGAAATCCATTTTCCGAACCGGTTCAGGTTTACACGAATGTTAAAGGCGGGTTTGGTATTTTCTCTGGCTCCTCATCGGCCAGTTTTTCGATAATTACCAGCGGGATGAGGAAATTCGAGTGAAATGTTAATTTCTATGTAACAAGAAGCGGCCAGATTCGTCTATAAGATGATGACAGCACAAGAATTCAACGAAAAAGTCGTTCCATTAAACCGGCAGCTTTACCGGTACGCTTTCCGTTACCTGGAGAACCAGGAGGATTCAAAAGATGCTGTTCAGGATATCTTTGTAAAACTTTGGAACTTAAGATCTGAACTTGTCACGGTCAATAGTATCGAGGCATTTTCAATCAGGGTAATGCGAAATTATTGTCTCGATAGGATTAAGCTGAGAAAAACGGTCAGCCTGGATGTGAACGAGTATTTTAGCAACCGGCCAGGAAATGAGCCTGCACCGGACCGCCACCTCGAAGTCAATAATTCTGTTGATATTGTCCGAAATGCCATTACAGACATGCAGGAACCTCAGCGATCTGTAGTGCGGATGAGAGATATTGAGGGTTATTCAAATGAGGAAATAGCAGAAGCTCTGGGTATTGCGGATGGAACAGTTCGCGTAATTTTATCACGTGGAAGGAATAAGATCAGGCAAATCCTGGCTAAAATGTATGGATATGAAAACGAACGGAGTAAAAATCTTATTGCAGAAATACTATGACGGATTGACTTCCTCCAGGGAAGAGTCCGATCTTGAAGAGTATTTCCTGAATGGTCAGGTTGATCCGGAATTGGAGGCTGATAAACTTCATTTCCTGGCTGTTGCAGCTATGAGAGACGTAGAAATACCTGTACCTGACGATTTGGAGGCTTCTGTCCTGAATACTCTGAAAGAGGCACAAAAAGATCGGGTGCACGGCCACCGGAGAATTATGTATTTAGCTTTCAGCGTTGCAGCTGGTCTGCTCATGATGGTTTCAACATTCATTTTCCTTTCAAGGCAGAATCAAACCCAGTATATCAGTGATCCGAAAATTGCCTATGCTGAATCACGTGAGGCCCTCGAAATGGTTTCAAAATTCTTCAATGAAGGTACTTCCCAGCTATCTGGCCTGAGCAGGATCAACCAGGCGGTTGAGCCTCTACAGAAATTGAACTCATTGGATAAGGCTGCAAAAAGTTTGTCAATATTGGGAAAACTGCAAAATCAAAAGTAAATCAAGAATCATGAAAAAATATTTCATCCTGATAATATTATTCTGTATGACAGCGAGCCTGTCTGCGCAGAATAAGGCTATTGAACAACTATTTCAGAAATATTCCGATAAGGAAGGATTCACCTCAGTAGTCATTACAAAAAACATGTTTCAGCTTTTTGCCAATGTTGATAACCCAAACAATGACGATTTTTTAAGAACAGTTAAAAATCTGGAATTCATTAAAATATTATCCATCAAAGGGGAGAACGACGGCAAAGCTTTTTATCAGGATATACAGGCAGCAATCCCCGAAAAGGATTATAAGGAATTAATGACCATCAAGGAGACCGGCAATCAGGTTAAATTCCTGACCCTTGAGAAAGACGGGGTTATCAAAGAACTCATCATGATCAGCGGTGGCAAGGAAGAGAGCACGATGATCTGGATGGCAGGAATTATTGACATGAAGACTGTGGCTAAAATTGCCCAGGGAATGCAGATTAACGGTATGGAAAACCTGGAGAAGGTGGAAAAAAAGTAGAGACGCATACTTGCGTCTTTACCCAACCTTTCGCGGTATGTCGGCCAGACGCAAATATGCGTCTCAACAATCCCGGGGTTTTCTATTTTTGTGGTGTGAAAAGAATTTCATCAACAACATTTCACAGATTATTCCTATTGGTGCTCCTGGTTTTATCGATCCAAGGGCACGCACAATACTATTCCATGGGTTCCGATCCTTCGGCAATTAAATGGAGCCAGACAAATGTTCACCAATTCCATCTGATTTATCCGAAAAATCAGATCAGGCTGGCCGGAAAGTACAGCGAAATTTTAAATGATATAGGTGCTCCGGTAACCGCTTCCATGCAGTCAGATATCAGGAGTATTCCGGTTATCATGCATCCGTTTACATCCTATTCAAATGGCAGTTCAATATTGGCACCCCGTCGTATTGAACTTTTTCCAAAGCAGCCCATTGCACTGGAAACCAATGATTTTGCATCACAGTTAATCATTCATGAAGTGAGGCACTTTGCACAAATGGATAGATTGAATACCGGGATAACCAGGGTTGCGGGTTTTATTCTGGGCGAACAGGCACAATCAATAGTCCTGGGGCTGCATGTTCCGAAATGGTTGTTGGAAGGCGATGCGGTTCTGACCGAAACCTTACTGAGCCATGCCGGACGAGGCAGATTAGCCAGTTTTATTCAGCCTTTAAGGTCACGGCTGGTAGATAATAAGGACCTTTCCTGGGACCGGGTTTGGTTCGGCTCCTATCATGAATTGCTGCCGGATGAATACGTCTTTGGTTATTTCCTGACGGCCCGTGCCAGAATGCTAGCCGATCCGCTAATCTGGTCCGATGCTCTCGGGCAAATTGGAAGAAATCCTTTTAATATTAAGGGCCTCTCCGGTTTAACACGACCGAAAACGGGATTCAGGTTTTCTAAACTGTACGTGGAAACTTTGGATTGGCTGCGTGACTTCTGGACAAATCCTTCCCTGGCGGTTAAAACTCCTGATAGCCTTTTTAACATTACCAGGGATTCCCATGAATTTTTGAATTATTACAGGCCACAACAATTTAGCAATCATGAAGTTATCTGTTTAAAAAAAACAATGGGGGATTTACCTGCTTTTGTGATTATTGATTCTTCTGCGAATGAAAGAATAATTGCAAGGCCCGGAACCATTGAAGATGCCGGGTTTTCATATCATCAGGGAAAACTGGTTTGGTCCGAATTGATCCAGGATCCAAGATGGGAGAACCGGTCATGGTCAGAATTATTTGTTTACGATTTTAAAACCGGTCGAAAAACCAGATTAACTTACGGACAAAGATACTTTTCTCCGGTTTTCAGTCCTTCCGGGGATCGCATTGCCGCAATTGATGAACAGGTGGATGGCTCATCATACCTGCGAATCATAGATCCTTTGGATGGCAGGATAGTCAGATCGATGCCGGAAGCCAGGAATGACCATTTCAGCTATTTATGTTGGGGCAAGGGTCCGGATGAACTGTATGCCATCACTACTGGTTCAGAGGGCAGAAAACTGATTCATATCGACTTCAGAGAAATGGTGCAGGAGATTCTTCTGGATGCGGGATACACAGATATTGCCTGCCCGGCCGCATACGGCGATTGGATCTATTTCTCCGGTCCGGCAGGAGCTACGCAGGGACTTTACCGGATTAACAGCAATACTCATATTACGGAAATTGTATTTGGTCATCCTCATGGGATTAATTATTTAAGTACACAGGACCAGAACTTATTTCTGTCTGTTTATTCTGCAAATGGTTACCGGCCTGCCAAAGTCGCCTTCGGTTCCTTGCGAGGTAAAACAGTTTATCGTATCGATCCTCTTATTGAACCTGTTACAGCGATCATTCAAAGGGCTTATGGAGAATTTCCCGTGGTCTATTCCGATACAATTCAGACAGTTGCAATAAAACAGTATAGTAAGATCGGTCATCTTTTCAAACTCCACTCCTGGTCTCCCTTGTTTCTTAATCCGGATTCCTATCAAATTAGCCCCGGAGTGGTTTTGATGTCGCAAAATGATTTGAGCACCCTAACCTGCTGGGCTGGTTATCAATACAATAAAACAGATTTGTCCCACAATCTGTTATCATCGTTGCGCTATACCGGTCTTTATCCCACGCTGGAAATGGATTATAGCAGAAAATACCGGAATCCTGATCCTGAGTCCGATTCAACAGGTCATCGATCTGGAAAATTTCCTGGTGCTTACTGGCAGTTTTTACGTTTTGGGTCGGGTATACCGCTGAACTTTTCTTCCGGGGCCTGGAGCCGGAAAATTCAACCGACTCTTTTTTTCGAGCAGGTCAGCTATTTGTTGGACCGCAATTCCGAATTAAATAATTCTGCATGGATGGCCGGGTTGTCCTTTTCATCTGTTTTTCTGCGAAAAACCAGTTACCGTGATCTGTTTCCCAAGTGGGGTGTATCGATGAATTTCAGCTATTTCAAGGCATTCAGTCTGGTCAGGCGGGGTAACAATATGACGGGTAGAATTATACTGTATTTACCCGGCTTACTGCCCAATAGCAGCTTGCGGATACTGAATTCTGCAACTTTTTTGACCTTTGATCAGTATTTCAACTCCATACAGGATTTTCCCAGGGGCCAGGTTGTTTATCAGGCGCGTGACAGGTACAACCTGAAAATTGATTATGCGTTCCCGATAGCCTATCCGGATTACCATCTCAGTTGGCTGATTTACATTAAACGAATAAAAACCGACCTGTTCTTCGATGCTGGTACACAGTTATATATCAAAAATTGGTTTATATCGACAGGGCTTGACCTGACTTTCGACTATCATCTGGTTCGTTCAGGAATTCAGCTGGAATCAGGAATCAGAATGATGTATTTTCCGACAGCACGGAAAATTGGTGCAGAATTTTTATTTGCCTTTTCAGTTAACTGATCAGCCTCTTTTCATCTCAATCAGGGTAATCTCAGGCCAGATTCCAACACGACCGGGAAATGCCAGGTAACCCAAACCCCGGTTTACATAGAGATATTGGTTGTTTGATTTATAGAGCCCTGCCCAATATTTGTAAATCAATTGAACCGGACTGATTTTAAAATTGCCGATTTCCAAACCAAATTGAAATCCATGGGTATGCCCCGAAAGAGTTAGGGGAATCTGTGTTTTTTCGTTTACTTTCTTTACCCAATGGTCAGGGTTATGTGACATCAGGATCACAAAGGCATCTTTCGGAATCCCTGTCATGGCTTTGTTGAGATCGCCATATTGTTTAAAAGGCAGGAGACCCCAGTTTTCCACCCCGGCCAGATAAATCCGTTCATTATTTCTTTCAATGGCCACATTTTCATTACGAAGAATCCGGAAACCCATTTCTTCCTCCTGTCTGAGAATGGCATCGAGATTGGCCTTTTTGGCAGCCTTGGTATGCCATGAAGAGTAGTCCCCGTAATCGTGATTACCAAGAATTGCAAATTTTCCCATCGGAGCATTCATCCTCGACCACATGGAGGTCCAACCCTCCATCTCTGATGCAAAATTATTGACCATATCTCCCGTGAACAGCAGCAGATCCGGCTTGATGTCATCGATAATGCTGACCACTTCTTCGAGTTTTCCAGAGTTACTATAAAAACTTCCAAGATGTGCATCGGAAAGTTGAACTATTCGTAATCCATGAAAGGCTTGTGGAAGGTCAGGAAATTTGATTTCCGAGTGATGAACCGTAAATCGAAAACGTCCCCAGCCAACTCCGTGGAGAACTCCGAGAAATGGCAATGCGGCAACAATTATTCCGATTTTTCGGATAAAATCGCGACGGTTAACCATGGAATCCATCGGTGGGGGCGATTCTTTATAATTTCGTTTGCGGGTCAATCTCAGGACCCCATTTTTCAGATCTTCAAGACCTTCAAAAATGATATAAAACAATTTGAAAACGAAAAATGCGATAAAGACGGAATTGAACCAGATTAATCTTTGATATCGGGCTGGATCTTCCGGGGATTTCTGGTAATTCAGATAAAACAGGATAAACAGGGCAATCAAGCTTAAGGAAAACGTCAGGTAAACCACGGATGCTCTTATTCGGAATTTTCGGGACCTGCTTTTGATCAAACCCATTAATCCCTTGTATGTATACAGGTCAATCAACAGGAGAATGGGTATGATCAGGATAATGGACTGAAATGAACGCATATAGTAAGCCGGGTTATGGAACAATTTGAACAGAAAATCCGTAGTAAAACAATATAAGCCCTTCTTTGTTTCGGGGTGCAAGATTAGTTGTTTAATCTGAATTCCAATAGAATTCGCAATTCTAATTATTATGGAAAACTTACTAATCAAGTATTTTGAAGCCCGGATCAAAAATGAAACTAAAAACAAGGAGCCCGGGCCGGTCATTACCATTTCCAGGGAATATGGATGCCCTTCTAAAGTACTCGCTGGAATTGTGGTGGACAAACTCAGGTCGTTGGATCAGGAAACCCCGGCACATCCCTATCGATGGAGATGGATTAGCCGTGAAGTATTGGAAGAATCTGCCAAGGACCTGAAAGTCGATCCCAGGCACATCAACCATATTTTTGATTATCAGGAGAGGTCGATAATTGATGATATCCTGGCATCAACCCGAAAGGATGGCAGTTACAAGTCGGATCATGCGATTAAGAAATCTGTTGGTAAAGTTATTCGTTCCATGGGTGAACACGGGCATGTGGTCATTGTTGGCCGTGCCGGAGTCGTGTTGAACAGGGATATTAAAAAATCACTGCATATACGCCTCATGGCACCGCTGGAATGGAGGATTAACAGTACCATGCAAATGCAGAATCTGCCTAAGGACAAGGCTTTGGAAATGATAATAAGTAAGGACGCAAACCGTAAAAGATTTCTGGAATATTACCTGGGACAAAAATTCCAGATCCAGATTTTCGATACAGTGTATAACTGCGCATATCTTACCCTGGAAGAGATTGCAGATTCAATAGTGTATTCGGCAGGGCAGCGAAAAATGATCTGAAATTAAATCCTCTCAACACTGTTTTCCGGAATCCAGGCTTCTTTGCCATCTGCCAGCCTGATCCTGATCCAGGAGCCTACCCGGTCAGTTATTTTTACTTTAACCCCCTCATGAATCACAAATAAGTCGGTTCCGCCTGGATCTGGCGAACTTTTTGCGGTTAATGATGATGAAAAAACAATCGCTGAATCCGGATGCACCGATTGTTTGTTCTGAATACTTCCCAGCAGCCATGAAAATACCAGGATAACAATCAGCAATGCTCCCCCGGAAAGCATCCACTTTCTAAATTTGAAAACCCTTTTCACATAGACGAAAATGACCACGGATAATAGGAGAAAAAATGCAATCAAGCTAATATAGCCCCAGGCATCAGCCTTAATTATACAGGCGAAGGTGCGGATCCATTTTCTGAAAAAGAATTCATTTACGGGATTGATTTTATCGACCACCAACCGGTTTGCCAGATCGAGATTGAACTGGATATCCACATCTTTCGGATTCAGGATTAAAGCTTTCTCATAGTACAAGATAGCCGATGGAATCTGGCCCAGCTTGTAAAACGTATTCCCCAGATTGTAATACAATTCCACAGATTCAAATCCTGAATTGACTATTTTCTGATATTCCTCCCTGGCAGAGGAATATTCTCCGTTCAGATAGAGTTGGTTGGCTTTGTCAAATACCATCTGTTCCACCTTGGATTGTCCGGCAACCGGAAGCCAGACGAGTAAAGAGAAAACCAGGCCGATCAGTACTTTCTTAATCATGATTACCTCCGATAGGTTTTTTCTATACTAATAATAACTTGTTCCGAGCGGGTCAGAAGCTGGTGGAGGTCACCTTCGCCCGTTCCCGGTGCAAACCGTAAAAACTCTGCATGGTCAATGGTCTCAATGAAGTTTTTGATCGTTTCCGCATCAACACCGCGATTCACCAGGAGGTCGCGGATATTGTCGCGGTTCAGATTCGAAAAATTAATATTGAATTTATCACTGACATAGCCCCAGAGTGCTTTTGTCAAAGCTTCGAGGAACTCATCACGGCTCAATGATTCAAGGAATTTTCGTGCAAGTGCCAGCCGTTTGCGGCTGATTACATTGGCCTTCCTGAATCGGCTTCCTTCAACATCAGCCAGATTCTTAAAACGTGATCTGAAATAAAGGATAATTACTATAAATATCAGGGAAAGAATAATATAGTTAAAAATGAAACCGGTTGATGCGAAAAAATGATCACCTCTGACTTTAAAATTCGGCTTGCCGGTTTTAATAAAACGGATATCCTGTCCGATAACCCGTATGTCTTCCTTACCGGGAGTGCTGACAATGGTAGCTTCAGAATCATTCTCCCCTTTGGTGACATTGATCCTCATGATGTCGCTCGTAAACGATTTAAAACTTCCGGCCGTAGGATCAAAATAGCTGAAATTCCATGCAGGGATCTCAAAAGCACCGGCATGCCTTGGAATAATCAGGTATTCAAAGGTTTTGGATCCGGTAATCCCATTGCTTCCGGCATCAATATTATCGGTTATTTTCGGGTCGTACACTTCCAGATCAGCCGGGAACCGGAAAGCAGGTAACTCAATCAGTTTAATATTGCCATTCCCTTTAACGTTAACTTTCAGTGTTATGGCCTCATTGGTTTTGACTTCGTGCTTGTCAATACCGGCGGATATGGTAAACTTGCCAACTGCTCCGTTAAAACCGGCCGGCTGATTATCAGGAAATGGTTTTACCGTTATTTCAACCGGGAGGCTCTTTATCCTTTTGGAAACCGTTTCATAATTGCCAAAGAAATCATCAAAGGGGCTACGCTGTCCTTTTCGCTGGACATTTACAAAACACTCGATTTCAAATGGTTCAATACTGATCTTCCCGGTTTTTTGGGGAACCAAAATAGTTTTCCGGATCATGCCCATATTATAAATCCGGCCGTTGTAGTTGGTTCTTTCCAGGCTAACCTGCTCTGATGTAGGAATTTCCTGATTCCAGAATCCACCAAAAGCAGGCATCTTGATCTCTCCGAACCGTGCCAGGGTGACCCGTGTGTAAATCTTAATAGTGGCGAAAATCTGTTCTCCTTTATAAACCTGGCTGTGATCGACCTCAATTTTAACGAAAAGGTCATCTGGACTTACCCCGTCAGAACTGCCTCCGCCTTGTGCTCCCTGCTGTTTATCCTGATTCCCTTTCACTACTTCAATCCTCACCGGACCACTGGTAAAGGTTTTTCCTTTGACTACCGCACTGGCGGAAGGAATGGTGAAAACTCCCTCCACTGTAGCCTGAATATTATAATTGTAGGTATAAGAAACCGATTGACTAACCTGGCTATTTATAATCTGGGTGCTCATGCTGGTGGATAGCATTGGACCTGAGAATAGAAAGCCATCAATTTTGGGACCGGTGAATCCTTCAGCTTTGGCATTAATGGTATAGGCCAGACGGGCAACTTCGCCAACTGCCATAACCTTAGGCCCTTCCGCGGTCAATTGGATACTTTCCTGGGCTAAGCATGCCCCCGGTATCCATAACCCTAACAGGATAAGCAGTGATAATGTCTTCATCGTTACAAAAGTTTCTCTTTTCATTACCAATCCTTTATGGTTCTAACCTTGCTGGCATTCGCCTTTTCCTTTTTCACCTTTTCCTGGACCTTCTTTTCGTCAGTAGCCAAAGCTTCCAATAATCTCTTAGCATCTTCTTTTGAGATTTTGACATTCTGAGCTTTAGACTGTTGCTGATCAGATTTTTGATCTTTCTGTTCCTGCTGTTGTTG
>Ga0163199_1000075_pt1 | contig 61696 bp, 50 predicted proteins | sample PL_2010_150m_FD_113537 | JGI IMG/M metagenome (GOLD analysis project Ga0163199, IMG submission 113537) | Freshwater microbial communities from Powell Lake, British Columbia, Canada to study Microbial Dark Matter (Phase II) - PL_2010_150m | ecosystem: Environmental > Aquatic > Freshwater > Lake ...
GGCCTATAATCAGCAGTATAAGACTCTGTGGACTCAAAGTGAGCCTCATAAGAAGAATAGCCACAAGCCTCGTTTCCTTTGAGCGCAAGGCTGAACCAACCAGCAGACAATTGGTTTTTCAAGTCTGTAGCGGCCGTACTACCCAAGTCAACACTCTTGGCGCCCGTAGAACTCCAGTCACTAACGGTAGCGTAAGTCGTGCCATTGCCGCAGTAAGTGTACAGCAGGCTGGAATACTGGTCGAAGTAAATGTCGGACGCCTTTGCCTCAAGCTTCTTTATTTCAATAGTATTGCTCGAGCCCGAACAGTATTGCGCTTGCGAAACGTAGCCTTTTAGGTAAACTGACGAAATGCTCGTCGCCCCTGCCAGGGAAGACGTATTGAAGTCCAAAAACCCGCGGTAAGTATTATAGCCGTAATAGTCGGGGCCTATAGAAAGGTAATACGACGAATCGTCCTTGTAATAATACGACCCGTAATAACTGTAAACCACGCCATCGTAAGCGCCAGTCTGGTTGGTATAAAGATTGATTGTAGGGTCAACCACAACCGGGTAAGTCAAGTTGGGCATCGAAAAGAACGAGTCTGGAGGCGAGAGCGTTATTTTCTGCGTTCCGGCACCGCCGGAAAGCTGGTAGTCGAAAGCAATGCGCGGCGCGCCGCCATTGCCGTAAACAACCGGCCGCGGTAGCACGAAAAGCGGAGTTCCACTCAACGAATCTTTGGCAACAATCGCGCCGTTTGAAAGCTCGAGCAAAACGCCCTGCGTTTGCAAGTCGAAAACAAAACTCCTCGGGGCGGCTTGAGACTTGAGCACTACCGACTCTTTAACTCCTGCGCCTACCGCTTCGTACAACAAATCAGTTGCCTTCAACACGTTTCTAAAAGTTATCGAACTGGCCTTCCTCACAGCTTTTGACGGGCCTGCTCCTTCAAGCGAAAACTGGATCGAATTGGCGCCCTTGCCAAAAGAAAGAATCGTCGAGCCAGCCTCAATGTTCTCCTCAAAAACAGCGTTATATTGCGAAACCGCCGGGGAAAACTGGCGCTTCGAGTTAGCCGCGCGTTTTATCTTGCCCTTGCCTTGCTTGGGCGCACTAATTACAGGGACTAAACTCGTATCAGTCTGGAACCACTCGCCAGTCTGGTCATCCTTGAAGAAAACGTCTTGCGCAAAAATCTTTGTTTCTATTTGAGCTCCGTTCTTTGTTTGCCTAAAATTAGTCCCAATCTTCTTGACATTCGCAGTAACCTTGTTCGACTTGTCCTTACGCAAGACAATCGGGTTAGCAACAGGGTCTGCCGGTGCTTCAACCAAAGGCTGGGGCAAAACTTCAGGTGAAGGGGAAGCTTCAACAATAGCGACGGGCTCAACCGAAGGAGATGGAGTCGACGAAGGAATTTGTTCAGCAGTCGGCGATGGCAAAGGAGAAACTACGGAGGCATAGGCATACGCCAAGGAAACAAAATCAACCATGTTCTCCACACTAGTTGGAGAAGAAAATTCTAGTTGCACTTCAAGCCCTTGCTGGGCTTGCTGCGCAAATCCGCTCAAGTCGCAAGCGTCTTGGTTTTGCGACGAGTCAGACCGCGAGAAACGGCAAGCCTCAACAAAAGACCCGTCAGCACCTTTCACTTTGACAACCAATTGCGCATCAAATTGAGAAGAAAAAAACAACGTGCCAGAACTTTTCATGCCCGCTTGCTCTGGAACCGTCGTTGCCGAAGGCTCTGCCGTGGCAACTGCTTCAATACTGACTGAAGCTTCTGGCACCGGAGAAACTTCCTGCGGCAAAACCTCAACGCTCGGCGAGGACGGTTGCTCTTGGGGAGTAACCTCGACACTCGGAGAAGCTAGTTGTTCAACTTGCAAAGCACGCCACTTGACGAGCAAGTTGAGGGATTGCGGCGTACTTCCTTCAATTGGTTTGAAAACCAAATCTACCGGCTTAGATTCCAGTTGAGTTGTAATTAATTGTAGTTCTTGGCCATCGGCCAAAGACAACAACGACGCTTGCGAAGTGCCAAGAGTAATTCCACTCACTTGCACTTGAGAGAAACTAAGTGCAGTCTCGGCGTTGCCAGTGACAAAAAGCCCGGTAATCCGGCTCGCAATGCCTGAAGAACTAAGGTTGGAACCAAGGTAAAACAAGGCGAGAAACAACAGCACTGCGCCAAAAGCTTTCGCTAGAAAAACAACTAGACTGCCTCTGCGCCCCGCCTGCCCCGCGCCTTTTACGGGGTATAGCGAACGCTGCCGGCTTTTCGACGCGCCCACCATCATTGATGACCGAGTAAATTACTCACACGCGCAGTTAAAACCTTTCGTAAAAAAGCGTTTTACCTAATGCAAAATTTAGGCCCGACACGGCGTGCTACAAAAAGAAAAAACAACTAGAAAAACTATCGAAAACCAGAAAACGAAAAAAGAAGAGAAAAAAAAAGGGAAAGGCCGGACGCCCAGCCAGCTTAGAGAAAGTCAATGTCTTCAATGTTTCCGGAATTACCGGAAGACTTGGCCGGCTTGGAAGAACGAACCTGCCTTCCAAGCACGTACGGAGACTTTATCCCGGTAAAGATTGCTATTGCCTCAATCTTGCCTTCGAACAACGGGTCGATGCGCGCGCCCCAGATGACTGTCGCGTTGGGGTCGACTTTCTCGGTAAGCGCCTCTCCAATCATGTTGCACTCGCCTAAAGTCATGTCAGGCCCACCAGTAATGTGCATTAACACGCCGGTTGCGCCAGTATAATCAACGTCTAGCAGCGAGTGCTTGAGCGTGTTGCGCACAACTTCCTCGGCGCGGTTGGTGCCTTTCGCCTCTCCAACGGCAATCATGCTCACACCGCCGTTGCTCATTACTGCGCGCACGTCGGCAAAGTCAAGGTTGACCAGCGAAGGCGTCGTAATCGTCTCGGTTATTCCGCGCACAGCGCGGGCGATAATCTCGTCAGCAACGTTGAACGCCTGGTCGATTGGCAGGTTTGGAACTATTTCCACGAGCCGATTGTTATCGATAACAATTATCGTGTCCGCCTCGGCTTTAAGCGCCTCCAATCCAGCGTCTGCCTTCTCAAGCCGCGCGCGCTCGAGCGCAAACGGGTAAGTGACTATTGCAATTACTATTGCTCCTTGCTTGTGGGCAATCTGCGCCAGCACGGGCGCCGAACCGGTTCCAGTGCCACCGCCCATTCCAGCTGTGAGAAACATCAAGTCCGTGCCCTCAAGAAGCTTGTTAAGCGCGTCTCGCGAAACGTCGGCCGCCTTCTGGCCCACTTCAGGGTATCCACCCGCGCCCAAGCCGCGAGTAATGCTCGAACCAATGAGAACTTTCTTTGCAGCCTCGGAAATCATTCCCAAGTGCATCCTGTCAGTGTTGATTGCAATCAAGTCCGCGCCGCGAATGCCCGCGCGCGCAAGCCGATTGATCGAATTGCAACCGGCACCGCCAGTGCCAACTACCGTAATCCTCGGCGTGTCAAATTCTTCTGCCGCAGCCGCAGCCTTGCGCGAAGAACCACTACTCAAAGCATTCGAAACAAGATCTTCCATTCCAACCACCCGCGTCCAACAAAAAACGTTGACTTCAAACAAATGGCTCACAGCAAATATAAAAAGCCATACTGTCACGCCCTCGCAAAGACACCGCCGAAACACGACTACAAACACCCGGACAAAACTACGAGGCAACCGCCACCGTACTACCGACCAAAGCCACTCGTTTTTATTCCGTCTTCTCCAGTAAAATATTGTGCACGGTGGCTATCTGGGGAGCTAGGGGTCCCTTCGTGGCCCGCAAGGGCTGCGCGCCAAACCCCCTTTAGGGCGGGAGAACGCCCGTGCAGGGCGAGCGGGATGCGCTGCGGTTCCGGGTTACAGCGTCGAAGCCCTGACTCGCGTTACGCTTGAGCGCACGAACCAGGCCAGGCCGGAAGGAGCAACCTTAAGAGCGTGCAAGCGTGCTCGCGGGACCCAGGGTGGAGCCAAGGATTCGGGCCGACCGCTGCGCGCCTCCGTTCAAATCGGGACGCCCCCGTGCACGCTCTTCATCTTTTTTCACCAAACGCCTAGCGCGCCAACCTTTCCCCAAAGCGGGCGAAAGCGATTTTAAAGCGCGCACAATAAACAATTCGTGTTTTCATGCAAGGAAAAATACTTTTTTTAGTAATCGCGGTTGCAGCCTTGGCGGTAATACTAGGATATACTGCCCAGCCAATCATAAGCGACCCCGGCACCCAACAAATAATTACCGGCAAAGCCACCCCGACGCCCCAGCCTACTGACAAGGTGTACTTGCTTTTGCCCGCTGTTGACGACAACGGAAACGGCAGGCTTGCAGACTTGCTTGTAGAACTCAAGCCTGGAACCGGCAAGGCCTTCATAGCTTTCCAGGATGACACGCCCCTGCTAGCCCCTGAAACTCAAGAGTCGCTCAAAATCGCAATGGAACTTGGCAAGCTTTACGCAACTCGCGACACTTCCAAGTACGACTTGCTTTACACGATGAACGCGCCGTCAGCAATAGTTGGCGGCAAAAGCGCGGGCGCGGCAGTCGCAGTTGCGACAGTTGCACTCTTGCAAGGAACAATGCTTCGCGGCGACACGCTCATCACGGGGGGAGTTGACGAGCACGGCAACGTGACTCCCGTCGGAGGAGTTTTGGAAAAGGCGCGAGCGGTAAAACAAGCAGGCTTTCGAAAGCTCATCGTCCCACGCGGAGAACGCACCGCATCCGTAGTAAAACAAGACTGCAGGACGCAAACCGTTTCAGGCGGCTCATACCAAAAATGCACCGCCACGACCGTCCAAGTCGACATTGCAACCGAAGTCGGAATCGAAATAACGGAAGTCGACAACGTGCAACAAGCAGTAAAAGAACTGCGTAATTAGGCAGAGCGATGAGCGCAACCAGCGCACAGGCAATTAAAGAACTGCGGGCGGCTTAAAAACCCTTTTTTTGTATTTGAAATAGCCTTGTTCGTGCAGTGACTGCGCGACCTTGTAATAAAGAACTGCTTTTAGCTCCCTCACTAACTGTTCTCGGACGGCTTGAGTGATTGGAAGATGGCGCGTCAACGGCGAGATAATGTCGTCCACCCTGCCCGAACTAAACTTTTTCCAGCTTTCTTCGTTATTGCAGCAGAATCTGGTGAATACACCCAAAACCTGTTCGTAGTCCAAACTAAAAGCATTAAGTATACTACGTGGCCTGCCCCAATTCACTTCCTTTGGGGCGAGTAAAGAAAAATCAAAGAGTCCTATTTTTCTTCCTAGCCTGAAAGCGTTGCCTAGATGTGGATGACCGTGCACCATTCTTTCCCCATGAACAACGCTTAAAGCCTCGAAAAGCCCCTTAAAATCGCCTTCAGTAAGTTCTTTCTTGTAAAATCGGCGTATCAAACTCGAATCACTCTTCGCTACTAATACCCCGAAAGCTTTCTCACGACGTCAAAGGCTCGAAATCTCGATGGTAGTTGCGTAGGTGGGCAAAGTCCTTTTGCATATCCCGTTCAACTGAATTGCTAAGAAAAACTCTGGTCGAGCTAGTTTTCCTAAGTTCTGGAGGAAGAAGATTAACAAGTAGGCTAGACCGCTCTTCTCGCACTATCTTGACCGGAAGCTCCAGTTCCGCGGGCTTGGCCCTCTTTCTCGACAACAACACGCCTTGCCGCGGGGGAGGCCTACCAGTTGGTCTTGGCGGCCAAGTACTCTTTATTGGCATATCGCAATTTCAAAAGAAGAATATATTGTTTGGCAAAGAGGCAACCGTGCCGCCTACTTGCTTTCAACCAGCAGCTGTTCGACAATGTTTTTGCGCGGAATCTTGAGCGCATCGGCCAGCGCGTGCGCGTAGGCAGTGGGGCACGCACCGGCCAAAAATCCATACAAGTGAATCAAAGTATTGGCCGTGGGTTTGAAACTTGCTTGTTTCATTGCAGCTGCGACTCTCTTGGCTTCGTCGCTTGGCACTACAAACTCGATAAAGTCCATTGTCTTCGGAGCTCGATTAGAAAGATGCTTCAAAGCTCTTTCAAGAAGTTCTCTTTGCCCGCCCATGTTAAAGTGCCGGTTGCCAAGCTTCTGGCTGCCGTGGATTGCAAGGTCGCTGTCCCACGAGTGGTTGGCCGTCAAGTCGCCGCTAACGCCTTGCAACGTTATTGGAAGCTGAGAACGAAAACCGCGTTTATTCGATGCGGCTACTTGAAGGTCGAAACTCATCGGGTCGTCACTCAGCCTTGCCTGGACTACAACTGCCCGCGGGTCCGCAGCAGCCCTTTGTTGTGTATCCTGAAGAAAACTTCGGTACCAAGCGTTTGGCTCGCCAACCGGCTTGTGGCTTTTGGCAAGCCCGCCGGAAAACCTCGTTTCTGCAGTAAGCCGCCTAAAGAAAGGATGCACAATCAAGTGTATTTCTGAAAGTTCTCGCAAGCGTTTAACCAAACCTACGACCTCTTTTAATAATCGGTTGAAAAGATGTTGCGCGAGGCATTAAAAAAACCGCGTGCACATAATTATTCGGGCCACAATCAGTGTGGGGGTCGCCTAGTGGCCATGGCGGCAGGTTGCTAACCTGTTTAGGCGTAAGCCTATCGGGGGTTCGAGGCCACGCCCGCAGACGCATTGCGGATGAATGCGGGTCGACGAAAGTCCCCCCCTCCACGCTCTTCTTTTTATTGTCGGGCCGCGCAAGACTTTCTTATGAGCGCAAGGCCAAGCTGGCGCAAGCCGCAACCGTTGACGCACGTCAAGATAACCACTACTGGCGGCACTACCGTTCTGGGCAGGAAAGAAACGGTCCACGTGGGCATCGGACACAGCATTATTGGCACGCGCGCCGAGGGCTGCCAAATTCTTGAATTCAAGCCGGATTTTCATTTGACGCTCGAACAAGTTCACCAAATCCTGCTTAGGCACAACACGGAATACCAGACTGCATTCTACCAGCTGCACGAGAAAACGGCGGACGGCAGGATAGTTACAAAGTTGCGGCTTTTCCTAGAACGAGCACTGGCCAAAAAAGGAATAAATGTTGGAAAGCTCAATGATGAAGCCGAGAAACGAAAAGCAGTCGAACTAATACACGCCCACTTGAAACACTACGAAAACCAAGTGGAATCAATCATCCCCAACGTTTTGAGGAAGAGTAGAACGCGCAATGGCGCGATAGTCTTCGACACGCTTTCCAGAAGTGTGACATCAATTTCAGACTGGCTTGAAGGAAAAATTGTTGCGCCAAATGAACAAGTAATGCGCGTTTTGGCAAAAATGGCTCCCAACGAATTCGAAGAAATCTACGGCCCTGCCAACCGCATTCGTGCAACCCGCAGGCACGATCTCGGAACAGTCCCCTGGGCGCACAACTACTGGGCAACCGCCCACGCTGCGCTACTTCGCATGCAAGATAGGCTTGCGGAAGGAAAACCTTTGACCGGAGAGTTAAGCGGCGCAAGCAACCATGTATTCAGTCAGCTTATGCAACCGGTCTGGAACCCAGTGGAAGGCGCTGGACTGCCCACAAAACTGGGCTTTACCACAGTGCTGCAATTAAATTTGGCAACCCGAAAGCAAGCGAAGGAGAACTCAAGAAAAACAAACGGCCTGTTGGCCGGCGTTGTCCCTTCAACAAAGCTAGCGGGAACCAAAATAGAAACGGCAACAGGCTTGCGCTACGAGCATAACTGGACTGCAACGCACCGCGGAAGCGTTTTCTTAGCCCGGCTTCTTGCCAAGCTTCTGCCCAAAATCAAGGTAACGGACATTAAGGGCAACCCGCAAACCCTCTCGGGCGGCACGACCACGCTGATTCTGGAACAGCCAAACACCGAGTTCAACGACGGAAAACCGTTCTCGTTCGGCGAAGAGACACCCATACGCCTCTCGGCAGCGGAACTCCTGCAAGTCAAACAAAAGACGCTTCACATGCTAACCTCCGGAAAGCTCGACGCGCAGCACGGCCTGCCGCAAGGCACGAGTTTGCGTATTTACCAAGAATGCCTCAAGCGCGCCTACAGTCTTCCTTACGGGGAAGACAACAAGGAACTCCAAAGGAGTACCCTAGATCGAAAGCGAATACTTGAAAGCCTGATGGCCGAACGACAACTAAACCTTACAACGTCCCGCCGCGTTCCCACCGCTCGCACTCTCGAATTAAGAAATGAAGCTCGGAAAGCCACTACCGTGATTGAAGCGCTTGCAAGCAGGATTAGATCCACTGGAATTAGGACTGTAGGAAACGACGAGGAAAGCACGAATCCAAAGTCGCTCAACGGCTTGTTTACGGAAGTGCTCGGACATTCTTCCCCGCCTCCAACCCCGGCCGAAGCATGGCGCGCACTGCAAGAAGCCGGAATTACCAAAGCGGGCACGACTGAAAGACTTCTCGGCATGTACGGCCACGAAATGCTCGGAACGAGAACGACGAAACCGCCCGAAACCCCCACTGGAAAGAGGCCTTCAAAATGAACGCCGACCGCAACGTGTTGCACGAACTCGAAAATCGTTCAAGCCCTTCCAAAGCGAAAATCCTTTCAGGTTTTTTCAAGACTGGCAAAGGGCAGTACGGCGAGGGCGACGTTTTTTTGGGAGTGACCGTCCCAGTCACTCGCTCAATAGTTAAGAAGTACTGGAAGGAAGCGTCAATGCAAGACGTGCAAGAACTATTGAATTCAAAGTTTCACGAAGCGAGGCTCGCCGCGCTGTTAATCGTTGTAGAAAAATTCTCGAAAACAAAAAACGATGGCGAAAGAAAACAACTTTTTGATTTCTACTTGCGCAATTGCAAGAAAATAAACAACTGGGATTTGGTCGACTTGAGCGCCGACAAGGTAGTTGGCGCGTTCTTGCAGGGAAAGGAAAAAGAAAGAAGCCAGCTGTTGGGGAAACTGGCGCGCTCGCAAGACTTGTGGGAGCGCAGGATTGCGATGCTAGCAACTTTTCACGAAATAAAAAGGGGCAACGCAAACCCAACAATTGCCATTGCACGATTGCTTTTGCACGACAGGCACGACTTGATTCACAAGGCGGCCGGCTGGATGCTGCGCGAAGTTGGAAAGCGCTGCTCCGCGCAAGAGTTGGAAGACTTCTTGAAACAAAATGCCACAGTCATACCACGAACCATGCTTCGTTACGCGATAGAACGCATGCCGGAAGCGCAAAGAAAGCATTATCTTGCACTAAAGACAAATTGAATTAGAAAGAAAGACACAAAAAGAACGCAACAAAAAGAGGATTGAACTCAATGCCGGTTGGCAATGACGCACGAAAGTCGATTTTCAAGCAGTCTGACGAGAAGCTTCTCGGCGGAGTGCCGGTTGTAGGATACGATTTTGAGAAAGGCTTGGACTTCAAGAAATACTTGCAGTCGCTTTCTAGCACTGGTTTTCAGGCAACACACGTTGGCAAGGCAATTGAGCTGGCAAAAAAAATGCGGCAAGACAAGGCAAGAGTCTTTCTCGGCATAACTTCTAACGTTGTCTCAAGCGGGCTGCGCGAAAACGTCGCGTACTTGGTCAAGAACAAGCACGTCCACGTGATAGTAACCACTACTGGCGCAGTAGAGGAGGACGTGATAAAAGTCCACAAACCCTTTTTGATTGGAGATTTTGGGGCGGACGGCGCAAAACTGCGCAGCAAGGGAATAAACAGAACGGGAAACCTTTTCGTTCCAAACGAGAGGTACATTTGGTTTGAAAAGTTCATGCAGCCAATTCTCGCCTCAATGCTTGAAAACCAAAAAAAGACTGGAAAAATAATCAACTCGGTAGAGTTTGTCACCGAACTTGGAAGGCAAATGGAAAAAGAAAAAATGCCCAAGATGGAAGAGTCGTTCATCTACTGGGCGTACAAGAACAAGATTCCCGTTTTTTGCCCTGCGCTCACCGACGGGTCGATTGGCGACATGATATACTTTTTCAAGAAAGACCACCCGGAATTCAAGATTGACTTGAGCGACGAGATAGTACAGATGAACGACTCGGCGCTCACGGCAGAAAAGACGGGCGCAATAATAGTTGGCGGCAGCGTGCCAAAGCACCACATTATGAACGCAAACATGCTTCGCGAAGGCGCGGACTACCTGATTTACATAAACACGGCAATTGAAGAGGACGGCTCCGACTCTGGCGCGAGGCCTGAAGAGGCAAAGTCTTGGGGAAAAGCAACGCCAACCGCCAACAACGTGAAAGTCTGGGGCGAAGCCACGCTCATTCTCCCGCTCATAATTGCCGGCGCGTTTGTGGATTAGCCACACTATTGAAAAGAACGGCGGCCCAACCCGCCTGCTTTTTATTTTACTGCGAGTAATTAACAAGCCGCGAGGCGGTGGGATAAGCTCAATGCATTTTTTCAAGTACGGCAAGGACCCTCAAGTGCTGGCAATAGTCGTGCCGCCCCGCGTGCAGAAAAACAGCGGCATCACAGAGTCGGACGACTACGAATTTCTCGAAATAATCCCCGGCGCTTTTTTGCTTGTTGACGCCAAGGCAATTAACAACAAGGTAGAACTGCTGGGAAAGATTGCCGAAAAACTTTTTTCCGGAAGTTTAGCAGCAACAACTTCCCAAAAGAGTGTTACCGCAACTTCCGGCTCGTACAGCACCACGCCTTCGAACGCCCAAAAAAGGCCTGCAGAAATGACTAAATCGCCACCAAGCTCGTTCAAGCCTTCGTCGCCAGGCGAATGGGAGAAAAAGCTTGAAACGCAAGGATTTCTTGTCGTGACCGACGAAATTACTGCCAAGGAAGCTTCGCAACAGCTCGAATTCCAAGTCAAGCACGGCGATGTGCTCGGCGTGCGCGGGTTTGACAAGAAGTTTTACATTGCCTCTCGAACATTCTACGAATCCGCTGCCGCCAAAATCATGGCTGCCCCTCTTGAGAAAGAATTCACTTGCGAACAAGCCGCCGCAATGGCCAAGCTTGACGGCGTGGCGTGCACCGCAATACTCCAAATAATGAAGGAAACCGGCGAAGCCATAGAGAAAAAACGCGGGCTGTACAAGCTAGTAAAATAAGAATCTGATTAAAAAGGAGTATTTTTATGAAGAAGGGATTATTCGTCCTTACCGAAGAGTCACAGCCAATTGCCGATGCGTTAGCCTACGCTGGAGACGAACTAGTGGTACTGGTAGTAATGGACCGGGATACCCTGGCAACCGATTTTGACGGCAAGCTAAAGGCGATTGAAAAGCGAGCGCAGGAAATCCGCACAAAACTGAGAAAGAAAAACATCAAGTGCTCCGTGCAAGTCGAGTGGGGCGACAAGACGGGCGCAGTAGGCAACGCTCTGCTGCGCGAAGGTGCACAGCTAATCAACAAAGCTTGAAAACGGCCGGCAGCGCGGGAGAGTTAGGAGCGTGACAACAATGGCAAAAAGTTTTTCACTCAAAAAAGTTACGATTCGCGACGCGATTCACGGCGGGATAGAACTAACCGGGCCCGAGGCGGCAATCGTCGACTCGTGGTGGATGCAACGCCTGCGCTTCATACGCCAGCTTAGCACGGCCTACCTAGTTTTTCCCAGCGCAACGCACACTCGCTTCGAGCACTCGTTGGGGGCGATGCACTTAAGCGGCCAAGTTGCAACGCGCATAGGCTTTTCAAAAACGCAAACCGAACTTTTAAGGCTCGCCGCGCTGCTTCACGACGTAGGCCACGGCGCGTTCGCCCACGATGTTGAAGCATTGTTGCGGCGGAGGGGCTGCAAGCCGCACGAAGAGCGCGGAATTGACTTGATAAAATCAACCGAGCTTTCCGACGTGCTAAAGAACGAGGGCGTCAGCCTTGCAAAACTGTTTTCAGTCATGCGCGGGAGCGGGATTGGCGGAATGCTCACAAGCGACCTTGGAACCGACAGGATAGACTATTTGCTTCGCGACTCTTACTTTACCGGAGTGGCCTACTCGGTGATTGACGCAGAACGGCTCATGGAATCGCTTGCTTTTCAGCAAGGCGAAGTAATGGTTACCGAAAAAGGCCGTTTGGCTGCTGAAAGCCTTCTAGTCTCACGGCGGTTCATGTTCAACGTAGTCTACTTCCATCCCGCAATCCGCATTTCTGGCGACATGCTGGCAAAAGCAATAGACCAAACAATCGAAAGCGGAGAGATTACAGTGCAAGAAGTCGAGAATGGCACCGACTTTTCGCTTTTGGAAAGGCTCTCAAAAACAAATGAAATTGCAAAACGCGTTCTCGAAAGAAGGCTTTTCAAAAAAGCGCTCGTCATCGACATCAACGAAAACTCAACTGTAAAGGAAACGCTTGCACGCGCGGGCGCCGAAGAACAAATTGCGGACGAACTTGAACGACAGGGGATCGCTTCCGATGACTTCACCATCAGCATGCCAGAATTGGGAAGGGCGGGAGGATTTAGCGTGCGCATGGTGCGCCACGACGGCGGCATTGAAGACGTGGCAAAAACCTCGCCACTCATCCAAGCATTACGCAAAGAGTACCGCGAGGCACACTGCATAATCGCGTGCGACGAGAAAAACAAGCCAAAAGCCCTAAAGGCGGCAAGAAAGCTATTTGGAAAAGACTGCGGCCACTAAAAAAAATTGTTTTGCAATAAAAGACGCGCTCTAGCCGCGCCAGAAGGCGTGCAAGGCAAGTTCTGCAATAATAAAGACCGCCGCAAACCCAACTACTAATCGAGGGTCTATCTGCAGGATACTGGAATTAACGTCGTAAAACCGGATTAGCCCAGTGCTGCTTGCAGGAGTAGTAATTTTGTTTTCAGACATTTTCTTCACCCGCGGCCGGCATTTGCTGCCCTGCCGCAACAACATAGTATTAAAGGCATTAAGGTTATTTAAAACATTGGTGGCGCAAAGCATGGCGGAACAACGGGCAGACTTATTTTCGGAACTCCCGCACATAATAGTCCTCTTGCTACTGCTCTTAGTCCTGCTCTTCGTAGCGACAAAATTCAAGTACGTCCACTGCTCGCAACTCCCCCAGTGGTGCAACGTATACTGCAATATTGCCGGCCACTCGCGCGTGGCAATAATAACTGGCGAGGGCGACGACGCCGGAATGGGCAACGGAGACACGTTGGAGCGCATACTAAACCAAAATAGTATCGGCACGCTCGTCACAAGGCTTAAAACTAACGAGATTTCCTCGGGCAACTTGGAAGACTACGAACTGGTAGTGTTCACCCAGTCGAAAAACATTTCGCTGCGCTCTGCCCTCGCAATTAGGGACTATTTAAACAAGGGAGGAAGCCTGCTTTGGGAAGGCGACGCGCTAAGCCAGACGACGTTCACTGAAGACGACCAAGCCTACCTGCTTGCCGAAAACCGCTCTTCGCCCGGAGAATACGAAGCTTACGTCAAGCTGCTCAACTACAGCCAAGGGTTTGGCGTGCTCGGCCAAATGGTCGGAATCCGCTACGTCGCAAGCCTCAACACCGTCAACTTTACCGGCGTGACGCCAAGAATCCTCTCAGTCAAGGACAACTTGATAACCGGAGGAATCAAGAACTTCGAGCTAGAAACCCCCGTGCCATTCGCGCAAGTAGTGGAAGACCCCAAGGCAGTCACCAAAGTAATGATAATGAACGTTACGAAAAAAGAATACGCGTTTATACTAGAAAAAAAACTCGTCGGGCGCGTTGTGTACACCGCAATACCCGTAGAATACCTCGACTCGAAAACGCTTCTTCTAAACTTGTTCGAGTACATGGTAACCTGCTAGGCCGCTACAACACCTAAAAAAGCAGCCCAAGAAAACCAAGACAACTCGAGGCCAAACAGCAGCTAGAGACAAACATGGTTGACGCAGGAATGATCACAGAACCAACGCGAACAACCAAGCCACGAAAGTTGTCGGCAGCACTAGGTATTCCAGCAGTGTGACCAACCGCATCACAAAACGCAGGCGCAACTACTATTATTAGGGTTTTATTGGCGTTTTGAGGCTCAAAAGGCAGAAATGGAATGAATACTTTTATAAACTACTTCTTTGCAAGAAGTTATAGCTTTCCAAGTAGTAGGTAACACCAAAAGGTGATATTGGCATGAGACGTGGACAAGGATATGGTTATGCTCCAAGTGGCGGCGGCACTAGGTTTTTTGAAAGTGCGGTACCTTTGGTGCTGATAGTTATTCTGGCAGTATTTATTGCTGGAAAGCTAGGAGTAGTGGACTTCTCTGAAGTTCCAGTTCTTAATTCGGTATTTCCTGCTCCAAAGACAGTCGTAGCAGTGGTCGGCAGGTCGAGCGCGACAATGCGCGACTTGATGGCCAGCGAAGACTTCCGTGCTTTGGGCGTTTATTTTGCCGGAGACATTGACCAGAAGGTCGTGTACCCTGGCGCCCTGCGCAATTTTGACATCGTAATGGCAATGGGAGACCCGTTCTGCGACCGCGTTGCAAGAAAAGTAATTGCGGACCGCGTCAAGGCGGGAGGAAAGCTCATAGTCATTGGTGACGCCTGCACGCGTGTCAACGACGACCGCAGTGCAGTCGGTTGGGACATTGGCATCGGCTCGCTTGGAGACGTAATGCCAGTCAAGATTGGCGGAGTCAGCCACGAACTAGACCCTTGGGTCACCGCACCAGTCACTGGAAAGCTCAAGATAGTCGAAGTAGACCACCCGATGTTCAACGGAGTGAAGAACTTCCAGTTCAACTCGGTAATCACGGGAATTACCGTGCCTACCACGAACTCGAACATCCTGGCGTACGTCGACTCGAGCAGCATCGGCATTCCGACAAGGCCGGCACTGTTCGCAATAATCGAGAGCAGGGGACTGCTCGCAGGCAAGGTAATTTACTACGCCTACGACCCCAGCACGATGGCGCAATTCCAGCAGACCGGACGCAACATGTTCCTCAACGCGTTGCTCTACCTGCGTGGCGCAAAGGGCTAAACCAAAAGCCCCTTCTTCTTTTTTCTTTTTAAGTTCTTTTTTATTCCCCGCCCAGCTTTAGCAAGCAATAATAGCCAGCTTGCGCTTCAAGCTTTCAGGTGGGACAATCATTGTTGGTGTTGACGCTGGCGAGACTACTGCAATCGCCATAGTTTCTTTTGAAGGCAAGCCCCTCAAAGTGGAGAGCCACAAGCACTGGAGCTTGGGCGACGTGATAGGAAAAATTGCCGCTTTTTCTCCAGCAGTAATCGCGTGCGACACAAACCCAACCAGCGGGTTTGCGCGCGAACTAAAACGCGCTTTCGGCGCGAGACTAGTATTTCCCCGCCGCTCGCTGCACGTATACGAGAAAGAACGCATGGCGCACGACGCAGGGCTCAAAGTGCACAACAAGCATGAAAGGGACGCCTTGGCCGCAGCACTCAAGGCCTACCACTTGCTGCAAAACAAGCTCCGCCAAGCCGGAAGGAAAGCGGAAATAAAAGCAGGAGTGAAAAGAGGCAAATCAGATAGAGGCAAGAGCAGCGCGACAAGCAAGGAAGTTGCGCAGTACGTCGAAAGCATTCAAAGGCGCGTGCTGGGCGGCGAGAAAATGCGCCACGCGATTGCAAACAATTAAATCAATTGTCCGCGCAAAAGGCTTCATGCGCACTCCCCTCTGCGAATTCTGCCTCCAGACCGCCGAGCTTTGCGGCGGGTGCTCTTCAAAGCTCCAGAAAGGGGCGCTTACACAGCTTGAAGTCGACATTTCCCGCTTTTTGGCTAATCACGAGAAAGAGTTTGCGCTTCAAGAACTGGAATTCACGCGCGCAATCGACTGTGGCAACATTGTTTTCATCTTCACTAAAACAGGCCCTGGACTGCTGATTGGAAAAGGCGGAAGAACTATTTCCAGGCTCATCAAACAACTCGGCAAGCACGTGCGCGTAGTTAGGGAAAGCACTGACTTGCACGCGCTTGCAGAAGAAATCCTGCACCCCATAAAACTCGTGCACGTCAACAAAATCTTTCACGAAGGAAAAGAAAAAACGAAAATACTAATTCCCCGCAAGCTCTTCCCCAAGCTGCCGGCAAGGGCGCAAGACTTGGAAAAACTAATTGAGAAAATAACTGGAAAAAGCGTGCAGATAAGCGCGGAATAAAATGAGTGGGCCCGCAGGGAATCGAACCCCGGATCTTTCGCACGTCAAGCGAACGTCTTTGGCCTTTCCTTTCAGCGCAGAGCGCTGTCTGGATGTTTACCACTCGACTACGGGCCCGCAATAGTTTTTACAACATTATTTGCCCGTAAAACGTTTTTATTTGCTACCATTGGCAGTTTTCCCGAAGTTTTCCAGCCAAGAAACCTTGAAAGGTTACGATTGTTTCTGCTACCAACAAGCTCAAACCAATTTAAAGTATTTTGAATGCCGTTTATTCCTACTAGGTGGCCTGACTCGTAGGCCGGTAAGCCCAGTTCTCTGATAATCTGTTTGAGTTGTAGTCTGAAGGGTTTACTCTTACTGCTTATCAGCACGAAAGGACGGGAATAATTCTCAGATTTGCGAGCCGAAAGGCAGCCGTCCGTATCAAAAATCCCTCGAAGTACCAACGTTTTTTTCTTCAAAGGAAGCCGCAACACCCAGTCGGGTAAAACTATGTTTCCTTTCTTTCCAACCGGAAACTCTAAACTGATAAGGAATTGCGCGAACGCCTTGTTGTTAACAACTAGGTCTACGCAATTAGCGTTCTTCTTATTTGATTTGCGTCGTGCTCTGAAATAACCATAAATCCCGATTGCGCTTAGAAGACCTCGCAAATAGCCTCGAAAATAGTCTCGGTCAGTAGATGCATTTCCTGTAAGGAAAACACGGAAAGCCCAGCATTGTTTGTCCTTCCGCCAAAACCGCACGAGACAGCCATCACCAATAAGCGCGCCGAAGAACTCGAGAAAAAAGACGTTATTCCGATCTATTCGGCAGTTCAAACGAGTCATAATAGAAGCAAAATGAATCCAAATAACTTTATTTCGGGACGGTAGGTTGCCGATGACTACGGTCAAACAGTCAAAGCGGCACCTACGGACAAACTGGTTAAAAACGTTGAGGCTCTAGTTAAATCATGGTTTCAAAGCGACTAGTTGGTTTGGCAGTCGTAATTGTCGCATTACTGGCAGTTGGAGCGTACTTTGTGTTTGCACCAAAGCCGCAGCCGAATGGCAGTTTAGACGAGTTTGCGGCGTGCGTTTCGGCCAAGGGCGCCAAGCTGTACGGCGCTTTCTGGTGCCCGCACTGCAAGGAACAGAAAGACGAGTTTGGCGACAGCTTGAGATTAATCAACTACATTGAGTGTTCTACGCCTGACGGCAACAGCCAAATGCCGGTTTGCGCTACGGCGGGAATAGAAGGATACCCAACTTGGGTTTTTGCTGACGGCAGCAAAGTGCCAGGAAAGCTTTCCTTTACAGAGTTGGCAGCACAGACGGGCTGCACTGCGCCCAAATAGAAAGCGAGAAACCCCGGGCTTATTCTAGTTGTTCAAAAAAAACAAAACTTACTTAGCCCTCGCCTTACGGAATCTTCGCAACTTACTTCTTAGGTGCAACTACCGGAGGCTTTGCCACTGGCGCTACTGGCTGGGGGTATAGCTCTTCCAGCGCCTTGCGGAGCAAGTCGGCGTCTTGCTTGAGCTGCTCGACTTTCGCTGGCTTTTTCTCGAGCGTGTCGCCCGGGTTTCTGGGAATCACGTGGAAGTGCACGTGGTCTATCTTGTACTTGCCTTGCGGAATGTACGGCCAATAGTTTTGGATAATGTTAGTGCCCATTCCCAAACCGCTTTTGAGAACTGACTCTTGCACCCTGACGACCAACTCCATTAAGGAGTGAAATTCATCTGCAGGAATGTCGGAAGGCTTGACGTAGTGCTTTTTAGGGATAATCAGGCAGTGGCCTTCAGCTTCAGGGAAAACGTCCATCACTACTACCGCAGTGGGCGTTTCATTGACTTTCTCGGACGGCGTTGTACCGGCAGTAATGCCACAGAAGATGCAATCGGCCATTTGTAACTACCTCTCTCTTTGCTTTAGTGGACGGGACGGGATTTGAACCCGCAGCCTCTTGCATGCCATGCAAGCGATCTGTAACGCCAGCCTTGCGCGAGGGAGCGCAAGGCAGAGCCGTTGATCTACCCGCCCAAACAATCTAAACTATAGTGTTGGAAAATGAATATAAACTTCGGTTTGCGCGCTGTGCCCGCGCAAATCAGTCGCAGTCTTTGACACATTCAAGCCTTGCGCTGCATCCTTTGACGAAATTGTTTAGGCTTTCAGCCAGTTCTTCTCCTGCAAACTGCACTTCGCTGGCAGGTATGGACGGCGCGCCGTCTACAAAAAGCACGAATTGCGTAGTTTTATCGCTTATTTTCGCGTCCTCGCAGTCGCGGTAGTTCCACTTGCTGCAAAGAATCCGCTTGTCGTCTGCGTAGACCACTTCGCCGTCATCAACTGGCTGGGGGGACAAAGCTCCCAATGGAGTGAAAACCTCGCCTGCGCGCGCGAACCGAAGCACGACGCGTCCTTGAAGCGTTTGCACGTCCTGCCCGCCGATTGGAAGCGCGTGCTTTAGCGATATTGCATTGTAAACGTCGACAATAGCGTTGATAAAAGGCAAGTGCTCGCCTTTCTGCACGCGGCGCAGCAATGCTTCGCCGGAAGAGCGCGTCTTTGTCGGGTCGGCACCGAACTTCTTGAACGCAGCGCGCCAGGCTGCAACGTGAGGATTGGCTGCAAGCGGCTGGATGGAGAGCGCGGCCTGTTCGGCGGCCGTTTTGAATGAAATAAATCCGTCGCGGTCGGAAAACGAGTTTTGAGAGCACTCGCCTTGTACAACTGCTACGTTCAGACCTTTGAACTTGGAGCAAACGTCAGGTAACATCTGGAAGTCAATCATGGTTGCAACTCATTAAGACAAAAAGAAACTGGAATAGTTCCAGTTTAGCTTCCTGAAGGCGAGACGAACACTACGGTGTCGCCGCGCAGCAGAACCGTGCCAAGTTTTCTCTTGAGCTCGCCGTTGCGGAGTTCCTCGCCGTTTTCCAAAACGAGGTTCATATGCACGTCAAAGCTTGAAAGTATGCCGCGGATTTCCACTTCGCCTTTTAGCTTGACGAGCACACTTGTATTAAGAGCGTTGTTTAGGATGTCGAAAGGCCTTTTTTCAGCCAAAAAAACCACCTTTTTTTTAAAAAAGCTTCAAGGTATAAACGCCGGCTCACTTGAGGCGCAGCATTTTCCTTAAGGCGTCTATTATTGATTGTAGAACGCCTTTTTTAACGCTTGCCTGCACGTAGTTCTCGCCTGCAAGCTTTGCCGCAAGCACCGCCATTGCTTTAGAGAAAGGAGAATTAGGGAATTTTAGTACTGCAGGCTCTTGCAGCGCGCCAGCCCTGCGCACGTTTAGGTCGAGGGGAACTTCGACGAGCACTTTTTCACCGAAAACCGCTTCCACTTCACTGCGCCTTATTTCAGCCTTGTCGCCGGTCTGCATGTTAAGCACCATGCCAGTCACAGTCAGGTTGGCACGTTCGGATGCAACCTTTACTTTCAGCGAGTCTGCAACCGACGCCGGCTCTGGAGTCATTACAAGGAGAACTTCGCGGCAGCTTTTGAGCGCACTTTCCGCGTCCGTGCCAAGCCCTGAAGGGCAGTCGACAAGGACGAAATCGTACCCTGCGGCGAGATCTTCAACTGCCTGCTTGAGCCGTTGGTAGTCTATTTTCTTGAGCCGCTCCATTCCAAGAGCGGCAGGAACATATTTTAGGCCTGACGGCCCGTCGTAGACCGCGTCTTTAACGTCGGTTTCGCCAACCAGCACGTTGTGGATGCTTATCGGCGAGCGCTCTACGCCCAAGAGTATTCCTAAGTTGGCCATAATCACGTCGCCGTCAACAACAACAACCTTGCGCCCCAGCTTTGCAAGTGAAATACCCAGATTCACAGTAATGCTGGTCTTACCTACCCCGCCCTTGCCCGAAGCAACTGCAATCGTCTTCATTTTCTCAACCTGTGCCTTGAATCGTTTTAACCCGCTTGCTTTGAAACCCTACCTACATTTTCTCCTGCTTTACCAGCTTTTCAAGAAGGTCTTCCTGCATTGGAACTTCACGCAAGACGGCTTGCGGCTTCTGCTGCTTTTCCAAAACGCCTGAAATGTTGTACTTGCGCAAAAGCGACGCACGCGTGACCGGCACTTGCGAAGAGGCGACTTGGTCTTCAAAAACCTGGGAGAACGCCACGCTGCGCGACGCGAGTTCGGACTGTTCCGGAACAAAAATTATTGCCTCGTTGAAGGCAAGAACCAAATGGACTTGGTCTGCGGAAAGCTCGAAAACGTCCATTACCCCGTGCTCGGCAGCGCTTGCGTTTACTACCCTCTCGAAAGCCTGCTTGCCGTAAAAAGATTTCTTGAAAAAATAATACTCGTATTCAGCGCCAACGGGCTTGCCGTCGTCAAAAAACATTGTTCCTTCTTCAACGCCGGCCTTTCCCGAAATTGCGATTGCAAGGTACCCGCTGAACTTTCTAGTCGAAAGCTCCTTGATTAGCGAAAAGAAATCCACGCTGCTCACGCTAAGCCCAGTCTTAAGCGGAGTGCCGGAAGGAATGTTCATTGCAAAGAGACCCACAAACAATACGCGCAAGCACAATAAAAGCCTGCCAGCTAGAATCAGAAAAGCGTGATTAAAAAAGGTTGGCCAAGCGCGAAAAGGCAGCCTCAAAAATCCAATACCAATATTAACCGCGATTTGTTAGGTTATTGCATGAAGAAAATCCTGGCAATAATAGTTATCGCAATGCTTTTCGCCGGCTGCCTAAGTCAAGGAACTGGATTTAACAGAAGCAAGGCAAACTTTCCCTGCCCCGACGGCTCTAACGCCTATTCCTCCAGCGAATGCCCCAAACCCGTCCAAACAAACGCAATCGTTTCAACCGCGTCGGCCAATAGCCAACAGGCAACCGGGCCGGACAAGGGAATAATTTTCATAGCACAAGACCAGTTTGTTGTAGGTCAGCCCGTCACAGTCAAAATAAGAAACGAAGGCACACGCAATTATTCACTAGGCGGGGTTCCGTCTTGGGCAATGAATATTAAATTAGAAAACGGAACCGAAGTTAACTTATTAAGAGACGGCTTGCCATTCGACCTAGCAGGCATTAACGTAATTGAACCGGGCCAAGAAACCACTCTTTTCAATAAATCCATTTATGTGTGCATCAACCCCTCGGATTCAACATCTTGGTGCAAGGATTCTGAACTCGCCCCGCCCGGAAATTATGTTCTTTCTGCAGTGTTCAAGCCAACAAAAATAAGCAAGATAAGGGATTACAAGGGCGACGAAATTGAAGTTGTTGAAGAAGACGACTCGCTGCCGCCTTCTTCTCCAAACAAAACCATTACTCTAGTGGAAGAAAATAGCCAACAAGCAAGCGGGCCGGACAAAGGGATTATTTTTGTTGCACAAGATACTTATCCGCTACGTAGTCGCATTACCATAAAGGTTCGAAACGAAGGACGAGTAAATTATTCCATCGGAAAGTTTCCGGCATACTTCTTTTCACTGAAAACAGAGAACGGCACCAAATTCAGCCCCAATGACGTTGGGGGCTTTCTTATTCCAGAATGGCAAGAAATACTCGCGCCGGGCCAAGAAAAGATTCTCTTTGACGGCATGCTGACTATCGGATGCAGACAGGTCATCACCGTTCCGTTCTACGGCTGTTCAGAATATATAACTGCCCCGCCGGGCAAATACTTCCTATCCGCCGTGTTCAAACCAGTAAAGATAAAAAGCGAAAGAGACGCGAAAGGCAATATAATCGAAGCTATCGAAGAGGATAACGCACTGCCGCCTTCAGCTATCAACAAGACAATTACGCTAGTAACGGGCTAATGCCCTACCCTACTTCTTGAGATCAATTACGAGGTCTGCGCTGTTGCGCAAGGCTGTTGAAAAGTCGGGCTCGCTGCCAACAACTATTGTCTCTAGTCCGCGCGCCTTGGCTTTTGCAAGCACTGGCTTGAAGTCGCTGTCGCGAGAGACTATTGCAATGGTGTCAACCGCCTCGTTGTAAATCGCTTCAACTGCGTCAACGGCAAGCGCAACGTCCACGTCGCTGGGGACTATCACTACGTCAAACCCTTGGTTGGTCACCGCCTCAATGAGCTTGTCTGAAGCATACTGGTCGAGAAACACTTTGGAAACTTTAAGCCGGCCGTGCTTTTGAAGGCTTTTTCGCACGTGATCCAAGTCTATCCCCAACTCTTTGCGCAGGATATTTGGCCCGTCAACAAAGCAAGCTATGTTTTTCTCTTTTTTCTTTGCGAACACATCCCTAAACTTGTCAAGAACATTTGCCATTTCGACCAACTCACTAAATCAAAAAGAATTTTTCAGCGTTCTGAGTTACTTTCTCAGCTACATGCTCGAGCGAGGCTTTCCGCGCCGCAGCAATTCTCTTGTAGGCGAAAATCACGTTGGCCGGCTCGTTGCGCGCGTCTACCCCTGCCTCGTTTTTCCACAAGAATGGCGAGTCAGTCTCGCACAAAAGCCGTTCAAGCGGGATTTTCCCAGCAATCTTTTCCACACTGTCGCTTTTAAGGGTTGGCAGCGACACCATCCAGCCTTTCGAGGCGGCTTTTCTTGCAAGCGCAGGCTTTAGAAAACAGTGCAGCATGACTCGCACTGCCGGGAACTCTTCAAGCACCTCGAAAACGGCTTCCTCAGCCTTGCGCGTGTGCACTACAACCGGCAGGCAAACTTTTTCGGCAAGCGAAAGCTGCTCGCGGAAAACGTGTTCCTGCGCGTCGCGCTCGTTACGCTCCTTGAAATAATGCCAGTCCAAGCCTATCTCGCCAATTGCACAAAGTTCTCCCGCCTTGGCCCACTGGGAGAGCCTGCCAAGCTCCGCAACCAGCGCGTTTTTGCTTATCTTGCCCGCATCGTGCGGCGAAATTCCGGCTGCTGCGAACACAAAGCCTGCAAACTCGCGCCTAAAGCGCAAAACCTTGTCGTTTGCAGCAGGCGAACTGCCAGCGCACACTACCCGGTCCACGCCTGCAGCCTTGGCTTTCGCAACCACTTGCGGCAAGCCGCCTTCAAACAAATCGTGGTCCAAGTGGCAATGCGCGTCAACAAACCTTAAAGCCATGCAAATCCAATTAATTCGTGACCTGCAAAGCAATTAAATAGCTTGCCAGCCTCTAAATCCTTATAGCGCACGCATGCGCCCCCCAAGCTCTTTTTCCGGGCTTCGAAAAGTTATATTGCAAAAGGTGTTTTTGAAATGGTTGACGAGATTTTCGCGCAAATGGGAGATTTAAAGGTAGGCAAGTACGTCATGGTTGACGAACACCCTTGCAGGGTAGTAAGCATTGACAAGAGCAAGCCCGGAAAGCACGGCGCTGCCAAGATGAACGTAGTTGCAATCTCACTTATTGATGATAGCAAGCACTCGCTAATGAAGCCAAGCGACGCGGACTGCAAAGTGCCAATCGTAGAGCGCAAGCGCGCACAAATAGTCGGCGTTTCAAGCAACGGCGCGCAACTCATGGATGTCGAAAGCTTCGAGACGTTCGAAGTCACCATCCCAGAAGAACTGCGCGAGGAAGTCGAGCCCGGAAAGGAAATCCAGTACATGGACGTAATGGGCCGAAAGATTCTCGGAAGAATCTACGACGTCGAGTAAGAAAAGAAGACTTTTTTCGCAGGCAAGCTTCAAAACGCCAGCTTGCTTGGTGCCTCAACAAAAGAAAGCCTATTTTTAAAAGGAAGGACATCTACGTTTGATGGAACCCAGTTCTAACAACGCAACTCGAGCCCGTAGCTATTCCTTGCACTTTGAAGACCCGCAGGAATTCGGCGCTCCAACCCGCTTAACCCGGACTTGGCCGGGCCATCCAAGACCGTGAACCTAATGATTGCTCTTAACGCCTCGAACTTGTCGAAAAGCTTGGGAAAGCTCAACTTGCGCGACGTGAGTTTTTCTGTTTCGAGCGGCCAGACTGCCTGCCTTTTGGGGCCCAGCGGGTGCGGCAAGACAACTATTTTGCGCATGGCTGCGGGACTTCTTTCGCCGGACGGTGGGAAAGTTCGCTATGCGCTTGAAAAAGGAAATGAAATCACGCCGCGCGAGCTGAGGGGAAGCATTGGCCTGTCGCTTCAAGAGCCCGCGCTCTACCCCGAACTTTCCTTGCGCGAGAACGCGGAATATTTCGCGAGCCTTCAAGGAATTTACGGCGAGGCGTTCAGCGCGCAGTTCGCCGACTTGTGCCTAAAGCTAGAACTATCGGAATTTGCCCAACAGGAAGCTGGCAACCTTTCAGGAGGGCAGAAGAAGAGAGCGTCAATAGTCAACGCACTCATTGCCTCGCCTCAAATCGTGCTTCTCGACGAGCCAACTGCCGGGCTTGACTACAACTCTCGCAGGCTTGTTTGGGAGCTTATTGAAGAATTGGAAAACGAAGGAAAGCTCGTGCTCATGACAACCCACTACTTGGAGGAAGCGGAGTACATCGGCGAATACTTGGTGATAATAGACGACGGGAGGGTTGTTGCGCAAGACGAGCCCGGAGCGTTGCTTTCAAACGTGCTTGGAAAAAGTATTGTTCGGGCAGAATGCAGGCCGGGAGAGCACTTTGAGCCGGAACAAGTGCGCTCAATCTTAGCCAAGGCCGGAGCAGAATCTGTTGCCTGCAACGATAGCATTGTCATTGCAAAAACGTTGAAACCAATTGCGGCGCAAGCTGCGCTTGAACAATACATCACCAACAGGCGCCTCAAGGCGTTCGCGGTTTGCCGGCCGCCAACGCTCGACGACGCGTTTTTCGTGCTTACCGGACGCGTTGGGGCTGAAATTGCTGAAAAGAGACCGTGAGAAAATTGGGAAAAAGCCTAACTGGATTTATTGGAGCGTTGCGCAAGGAACTAAAATTGTTCTTCAGGAGAAAGACCACCACTGCGCTGGTAGTGCTATCTCCCCTCATCATTATTTTCTTTCTCGGCGCGCTTTTCAGCGATGCCGATACTGGCACGCAAAGGCTGCCAGTGGGATACTGCGACTTTGACCAGACGGACATAAGCGCTTCCTTCGTGGCCGGGCTTTCCAACTTCGGGCTGCTTTCGCTCAAGAATTACGCAGAATTCTTCTCAAACGAACAGACCTGCAGGGAGTTCCTACAGTCAAACACTAAACGGGGCGCACTGGCTTTTTCGTTCGTAATCCCGCAAGGATTTCGCGACGAGCTTTCGGCCGGAAGACCGCAGACAATGCAAGTCTTGTTTGAAAATTCTAGGACAAACCTGGTCGGACTGGAAAAGTATTACGTTGAAGCAGTCACAAAACAGGTTTCAAACGAAATAAGCAAGCAAGTCATCACCAAAGCTTGGGCGCGTCTTGCCGAGGCAGACCAGAAACTGTCCGCAATAATTGCGAAAATGCCAGAACTTGACGACAACCTCGCCAAGGCGCAACAGCAGCTCGACAAAATCGAGTCCAACCTCAACCAGCCGCTTGAAGGAATCTCCAGCAATATTACTAGAGACCTCTCGACGCAACTCGAGGGCGCCGACCAACAGCTTTCGGCAATGGAAGACTCGCTGGCCATCATGAAGTTTGCGCTAAACGACGCGGCCGACTCCGCCAATTCTGTGAGCAACGGAGTGACAGGGCTAAGGTTTGGCATTGAAAGTGCACAGACTTCCATCAACGACTTGTCAAACGGCCTTAATTGCAGCGGCAGCGCTTCAGCAGCGTGTTCGTTAGTACAAACCCTCAAGTCGAAAAACGAAGTCCTGCTCTCAAGCCTTACTGGAGTTTCAAACTCGGCGATCATAGCAAACAACAAGGCGGCACAGGCACTCACAACGGCGAACACGGTTTCGCTCGCGCTTTCGCAGGCGCGCAGCCGCCTTTCAACGGCAAGGCAACAGCTAGAATCTTCACAAACTCTGGCCAACCAGCAAGTGCAAGCGCTGCGCAGCAGCGCGTCACAGCAAATGCAGACCCAAAGGCAAAATCTCGACAACGTAAGGACGCAGCTTCAACAAACAGAGTCAAGCATGCGCCAAACGCACGAAGAACTTGCGGCGCTTGTTGCGCAAAGCCCGGAATCAATTTTAAACCCAGTCAAGCTTGAAGCGGTCAACGCCTTCGACGAAGGGTACTACAAGAAGATAGATTTTGCAATCTACGGAATAATGACAATCATAATCATGCTTTCCGCGCTGCTTCTCAGCTCGACAAATATGTTTAGGGAAAAATCGAGCTCAACGTACGACGTTTCGAAAATATCATTCACCGGCGCGCTGCCCCAGGCTCTTGCAAAAATAATCGCAAACGCGCTTGTGATGACCGTCGAGATACTAGTCATCCTGGCAATATCCGTGTTCGTCTTCGGAGTCAAATTCCAGCAGTTAGGGTTCCTCGTGGCAATACTTTCCTGCCTGTCCGTGTTCTTCATCGCGCTTGGAATGCTGCTAGGCATGCTTGCCCGCTCGGAGAACACCGCAATACTCTCTTCAATAACTCTCGCCATTCCCGCCATATTCGCCTCGGACTTAGTAATACCTTTCGAGCTCATGGACGCCAAGGTGCAGGCCATCTCTAACTTTTTACCAACAACAATGGCAATAAACGCGCTAAAGCACGCCTCGCTCTACAACAACCCGCTAAGGCTTGAGGCAAGCTTTGGCGCGCTAGTTGTTGCAACCGCGCTGGCAGCCCTCTTAGCCTACTTGGCAATGACGCGCTCCCGCAACGGATGAAACCGCAAGAACTTTCTTGCACCCACCGTTTTTATACGCTCAAGGCGTAAATTAAGCATGCAAAAAAAGACGGAGAACGGCTTCTCTTCCGACTCTGCGGGACAGTCTTCCTTCGAGTACGTGATGATACTGGCTGGCGCGATACTCATAGTGACAATAGTCATCCTCGTCACACGCTCGCAGATCGTCTCAAGCATTTCCAAGCAAACCAACCAGAGCGTAGGCGACTTTCTAGGAATACTCTCGAACTTCAACAAGACAAAGTGAACGAACTTTAGGCAATTCGAGCCGCCTTACATTCTTGTTTTAACTTTCAAACCCGGCCTCTAGCACCTATTCCTTCGCCGCCTTGCGGCGCGCCTTGGCAAAAAGCGACTCTTTCACGCGGAAGTCGCCAAGACTCTCGACCTCGCGGAAAAGTTCTCCCGCCACAAATTTTGGAAAGCCACCCATTTGAGAAAGGGATTCCGGCAGGCCTGCAGGAATCTTTCTTGTTTCAATAATTTCAATCAAGTCTGCGTAAGACAAGTCGTTTTGTTTCGCAACGCGCTCGACGGAACCTTTGAGAGCCTTAAAGCTGCTTGGCGGGCAGAAGTCGTGCACGAGGGAAAGCGCCCTTGAAGGGTTGTACTGCATTGGAATTGCAACTGCGGGGTTGCAAATCACTAGCTTGGGGGCGTGAGGCGGGCTTGCAAAAGAATAGTGCTTGTTAACAAGCCCCACGAGGCTACGCAAGAGAACGTGGGCAAACGGCTCGCCGAAATGCGCTTCAAACTCTCTTGGATGGGAGTTTTCTGGCAAGTATCCTTGAATCTCTATTAGCTTGACTGGAAAACCGCTTACTGCCCACAAATGCCCAACAGTTCCAGTGCTAAGGTTGTGAAGCTTCCAAAACGCATTGTCATTGTGATAATTTGGGAGACGCGGGTTTGAGGGAGAATACTCGATGCGGTAGCCACCACCCAGGTTCTTGCTGTACCTTGCAAAATCATGAACATAATCCGCTTCTATTTGGGCTAACCGTTCTGGCGAAGGCAAGGCAGTGCGGGGCTGTGACCCGGGTCGTTTAGCCATACTGATTACAACGGGAAATGATAGTTCTTTAAGCTATTGACGGCAAATTATTTTGTTAGTTTTGCAGGCAAACAAGGTGTATTGAAATGTCGTTGATGGCGCAGCGCGAGTTTAACATTGACAAGTCGAAGAACTTCAGCGAGTGGTACAACACGGTTATTTACGCCGCGGACTTGGTGGACGGCCGCTATAATGTCCAAGGATTTGTTGTCCACAAGCCGTGGGTAGTCAAGGCGTTCACAAAACTTTACGCATTGTTCGAGGCCGAGCTTGAGAAAGACGGCCACGAGAAAGTGATTTTCCCAACAGTCATTCCTGAGGAAAACTTTGAGAAGGAAAAAGAGCACGTTGCAGGCTTCGTGCCCCAAGTGTTTTGGATTACTGAGGCAGGCGGAGAGAAAATGTCGCGAAAGCTGGCGCTACGCCCTACAAGCGAAACTGCGTTCTACCAGATGTACGCGTTATGGCTGCAGTCGGAAGCCGACCTGCCTTTCAAGCTCTACCAGTCGTGCAGCGTGTTCCGCTTCGAGACCGAAACGCTGCCGTTCATCCGCGGCAGGGAATTCTTGTGGATAGAGACGCACGACGCGTTTGCAGAAAAGCAGGGCGCAGTTGCGCAAGTCGCCAAGGACGTCGAGATTGGAAGGAAAGTCCTCGGCGAGTCGCTTGGAATACCCCTGATGGTTTTCGCGCGCCCGCACTGGGACAAATTCCCGGGAGCCGACGAGACTGTGGCTTACGATGTACTCATGCCGGACGGCAAAGTGCTGCAAGTCGGCGCAACCCACCTGCTAGGACAAAACTTTGCAAAAGCATTCAACATACAGTTTCTCAAGGCGGACGGAAGCAAGCACTTCGTGTGGCAGACGTGCTTCGGGCCCGGAATTTGGAGGATGATGGGCGCGTGCGCCTCAGTGCACGGCGATTCGAAAGGCCTTATTTTCCCTCCCGCAATAGCTCCAGTAGAAGTCGTGATAGTGCCTATTTTCAAGGACGACAACAAAACGCAAGTCGTTGATTACGCCAATGGTCTTGCAGTTGAACTCAAGAAAGCGGCCGTAAGCGCGCTCGTCGACGACCGCGAGAAGACCCCGGGATTCAAGTACAACGAATGGGAGCTCAAAGGCGTGCCCTTGAGAATTGAAGTGGGCGGAAAAGAACTCCAACAACAGACCGTTACTTTAGTACGGCGCGACTCGCGCGAGAAAAAAACGGTTGCAAAAAGCGAGCTTATTGCAGAAACCAGAAAGCTCGAGGAAGAAATGCTCTCGCAAATGCGCGCCCGGGCGGAAACTTCCCTCAACTCTAGGATTTCTGACGCAGAAACAATTGACGACATAGCAAAAGCACTTGAAAAAGGCTTTGCGAGAATCGGAATCTGTTCGGTTGCTGCAGACGGGGAAGCGTGCGGCAAACTCATTCAAGACCAGACGAAGGGCGGAAAAGTGCGCGGCAGGCTGTTCGCGCAGGAAGAAGAACCGCCTTTCGCAAAATGTGCGGCTTGCGGCAGGCCGGCAAAAGCCTGCGGGTACGTGGCAAGGCAATATTAGAAACAAAAAGTAAGGGCAAGACAACACGGGCAAAAAAAAGAAGCCAACCGGCTGTTCTAGCCGGCGTGAGAGACGGGGACTGCCGGGCTTACTGGCAACCTGCGCGACTCGCGTTCTTTAGACTTTTTGGCCTTGTTCTTCACAGCAGTTGTGAGTTCTCCTGCAAGCTTGTTGAACTCGGTCTTGCTTTGCGAAAGCAACCCCAACTTTCTAAGATCGGTCTTATTATGTTCAAGGTCTTCGCCAAAACCGCCTCGCGCAATTAAGGCATCTACCAAGACGTGTATGTGCTTTCCTTTTGTCCTTCCCATCAAATCACCTTTTCGAAACATTAAACTGCAAGCATTATAGCCCCGGGCAGATTCGAACTGCCGTCTACAGGTTTCTTCCAGACCAAAACCCATTTCAGGTTGTTGAGGGCACGAGCTTGAGCGACGCGCCGTAAAGGCGCGCAAGCCAAAAGCGACGTTCCCACCGTCCAAAGCCTGTCATGCTTGGCCGCTACACTACGGGGCTGTCACTCGAAGTATATTTGCGCCTAAACCGTTTAAATAGGTGGCGAAAGAAAGGCTATAGTGGTTTTTATGGCACAAGTACCCCTTTCACTTGTAAAAATAGGATTGGCACTACGCAAAAGGCGGCAACTAGCCTTGGCAGCCGCCTTCGCAATCGTCTTTCTATTCCTATTTGCAGTCTTAGGCGCGTTTATGGGATTTAAGAGCTTCAACCTCATCGCGGCCGCGGTTTTCTCCGCCTTGGTTGGTGCTGCAGCAAGCGCGGCAGTAGAAGCATTAATGCTTCTGCCAATCAAGGCCCTGCAATACAATATTTCGGTAGCCCCAACAGTTGAGGCAGCGTGCTCGTACGAGAAGGCAGTTGCAAGAATCGCGCGCCTGTTCGCAGAAAGAAAGACTAAGACTTACAGCTATAACGAATTTTCGAAAGGCGCCGATGAAATGCTGCTCAAGCTCATCAGAATGGACGCCAAGCAAGGAACTGAAACTATTTTCTCGCTCGAACCATTCTTTGCGGTCAAACTCGAACCTACGCCGTCCGGAGGCTGCCGCGCGTGGCTCCACTACGAGGGCGACAGCGAAGGCCAGACAATGGCCGAAATAATAAAGACAAAGCTGAACGTAGACTGATTTTCCGCAAAAGGCGGCAAACCTCGACACGGCGTAATCCACAAGAGTTTTTAATTTTCCAGTTGTTAAGCTTTAGAGGTGACGGCAATGAAAAAACGACGGTCTATGTTCGATTTCGACGACTTTATGGGAACGGGCTTTCCCGACTTTGACGAGATAGAAAAAATGTTTGAAGAGATGACTCGCGGCATGATGGACGACCGCAAGTGGAAGCACGCAAAACCCGGAAATCCTTTGGTTTACGGCTGGAGCATGCAGATGGGCACAGATGGAAAGCCTCATTTCGAGGAGTTCGGAAACGTTTCAACCAAAGCTCCCGACAAGGTTAACGACGAGCGCGAGCCGCTTGTTGAAGTTATAAACGCTGAAAAGGAAATCACGCTCATTGCAGAGCTTCCCGGAGTTGAAAAGGAAAAACTGCACCTCAACGTTGACAAGAACTCGGTGAGCATTACAGTCAACGACCCGCAAAGGAGCTACAAGAAACAACTCAAGCTTCCGGCAGAAGTAGACGAGACTTCGGCAAAAGCCAAGCTCAAAAACGGAATTCTGGAAGTAGTGCTCCGCAAGCTCAAGCCCTCGCCGCCCGAAAAGGCGAAAGACGTGAAAATCGAAGGCTAGCTTTACGCCTGCAGCACGAAAGGCAGCTTGCGCTCTACTTTTACCAATCCTGCCAGCGGCAGGCGTGAGAACAAAGCGTTGAGCACGACATAGCTCGCAGCAGTTCCAGCTGCGAACAACAACCGTTCAAAGGCAGTTACAGGAAACAGCGCGAGCCAGAATCCAGGCGTGGTTGGAACTAAATAAAGCCAAACAACGCTTCCAACTGAATGCGCCGTTAGAGTTGCGCCAAGGCTCTTAGCCAGAATGCTCTCCCTTGCAAACAGCTTGAAAAGTATAGGAATGCTCCAGAAGGCTACGGCGTAAGGCCACGCTTGACCGCCAATTGGGTGCAGCACAAACAAGACAATTGCAGCAAGCGGAACTAGCGCGATGGATTTCGAGCGCGAGCTTTTTCCAGTACTTCCGAAATAGATTGCGGCGAACGCGAGCGGAAGCAGGCGCGCAATGTTTAGCAAACTGGCTTGCTTTCCTGTAATAACGAAATCAATTAGGCTTGTTGCAAGAACTGCGGCAGCGCCCAACACGCCACCCAGAAAGCCTCCAGCAGCAGGGGCAAAGAATTGAAACAGCGTGAACGACTGGTTGGCCACGCCAAGCACTGACGAGAAATTGATTCGCGAAGCTAACAAACCCACTGCAACAAACACCGAAAGAACGCTCAAAACGCGCAGATTCTTGTCCAAACCCACCACCCCAACAAAGCCCAGCGCAATTAAGCAAATACCCGAATATATTGGATGGCTTGCCCGACCAAAACCGCATAAAACCACTCGAAATCAAAACAAGAATCGAATGCCCACAAAACGCCTCCAAACGCCCTAAAACGCCCGTTACAGCCACCGGCAGGCACCGGCAGCCACGCGCCTCATTTTCTTTAAATATCCGGAAGGCGCAAACCTCTTTCCACGAGGTGGTAGACATGAAAATAGACGTAACAAAGTGGGCATACAGCGAAATCGAAAGCGAGTTCGCAAACGCCAGCCGTGCGTTGTCGTTCAACGCCGAACAAGGCAGGGTATTCGTAAGCATGGCCTGACGAGAATAACCAAACACGCCAAACGAAAACAAAAAATAAACAAAAACAAACGGCAAAAACCGCCAACAAGACAAACAAGAAACCCACACCGAACAAGCAAAACAGCCAAACACAAAGCAACACCAAAGTGAGAGGATAACGGAGGAGGAGCAAAATGGAGCCAATCAACCAAGCAAGCGAATTCACTCAAGAAGTATCGCAGTCAACAGAGACCGAGGCTGGCCAGTACGACGGAGACCACCGCAAGCCACAGTTCAACGCCAAATCTAATGGCAAATACGTAGGCAGCGCGTGGCTCTCGGATGGAAAGTACGGCAAGTACATCTCGCTCAGCCTTCGCGAGGGGGTGCAGGGAGGCAACAAAGTCTTCCTCTCCCCCCGCAAGGGCTCTGAAGGAATACTCGGGTAAACCGCCGCCCACCCGGGCGGCCCACTATTTTTCCAACTCAAAGCTAGGCGAGAGGAATGGAACGAAAACCGGCAAGGAAAATAAATCAAACTGGCCGCCAAGCCAGCAAAAACGCCGCGGTTCACGCCAAACCTTGTTTTTAAAAGCTTTTTCGGAGTGAGTTTGGCATACCATGTATATCAGTCAAATCCACCTGAAAAACTTCAAGTCGTTCGCCAACGCCAAACTCAAGCTTGAGCGGAGCTACAACGCTATTGTTGGCCCTAACGGTAGCGGGAAGTCGAACGTTGTAGACTCTTTGCTTTTCGCTTTCGGCGAGTCTTCCTTAAAGAGCATGCGAGTCAAGAAGTCGACAGACTTGATTTTTCAGAACCACAATATTGCGGAAGTAACCGTATTGCTTGAAGATGGCGACAAGAAGCACACTATAGCGCGGGTAGTCAACCGGCAAGGCAAGACCAAGTATTTGCTTGACGGCAGGCGCACCAAGAAGTACGCTCTCGAAGAGTTTCTTTCCAAAAACACGCTTTCTTTGGCAAACATAATCAAGCAAGGCCAGGTACAGCAAATAGTTGAGATGAACCCGCGCGACAGGCGCGAGCTGCTCGACCAAGTGGCAAACATTAGCGAGTACGAACAGAAGAAGAAAGAGGCAATGGGCGAGCTGGGACAAGTTGAAGACAAGCTCAAGGAAGCCACCACCCTGCTTGGCGAACGCGAAGGGTACCTGAAAGAGCTCGAGAACGAGAAGAACAACGCATTGCGATGGCGCGAGCTTAAACAACAGCTCGACTCGCTCAAGGCAACCTTGATTTCAATTGACTTGCGGTCGCTGGAAGAACACTATGAAATTTCAGTAAAGGATACTCTCGAAATCGAAACCCAGACTTCCAAAGTTACGGCAAAAATACGGCAGATTGAAGCTGAAATCTCGTTGAAAAACAGCGAGAAAGACGCGATAAACCAGCAGATAATCGTCAAAAGCACGGGCAGCGAGGCCGAAGTCCAGCGCTCAATCGACTCGCTCAACATGTCAATCTCGAACAACCGAAAGCTCTTGGAAGACTCTAGAACCATTCTCGCGCAAGCCGAGGAAAAGCTGCGCGGCAAGGCGCTCGAACGCCAGCGTGCATTCGACGAAGTGAAAGGCGCACTAGCGAGAATAGCTGAAGTGAAAAGCGAGCTAGAGGCGATTGGAGCAAAGCTAAAGGAAAAGACGGCCGAATACAACCAACTGCTTTCCGCAACCACCAACTTTTCGCAGCAGTTCCACGATGCGAGAGTGTACGTGCAAAAGGCCGGCGATGATATGCTTGCACTAAAGATGCAACTGTCAGAAATGCAGGCCGAAGTTGCAAAGACGGAAGAGATTGCGGCATTCAAGGAACGCGAACTTGAAAAACTGAAGGCCGGAGAATTCTCGGACTTTACGGAAAAGAAGGCGCTGCTTGCCGAAGAGCGCCAGATTCTTGAAAGAAAGCTTATTGAAACCAACAAGACGCTCAACGACTTGTTCCGCGAGGAAAAGGCGCTTAACGAGAGGATTCCGTCATTGGAAGACCTACTGTTGCAGGCGCGCGAGAAAAAGGCAGCGCTCTCATCACGCCTTAGGACACTGAGCGAGACGCAGTCAAGCAAGGCAGTCGAGGCAGTAATGGCGCTGCAGGAAAGAATCTCGGGCATTTACGGCACGCTCGACGAACTGATTTCTTACGACTCGTCTTACGGCGTTCCAGTGCAAGTCGCGCTGGGACAGCGCGCCAACTTCGTGGTGGCTGATTCTTCGAAAACTGCAGCAAAAGCCATTGAATTTCTCAAGCAAAAGAGGCTCAGCCGCGTTTCATTCATCCCGCTTGATAAGATTCGCGCGCAAACCATCTCTACCGAAGACAAGACGCTTGGCAAGAACAAGGGCGCGATGGGCTTCGTAATAGAACTACTTGAATTCGACGCTAAATACCGCAAGGCAGTGGAATTTGCGTGCGGCAACACGCTGCTGATGCGCGACTTGGACAGTTGCGAGGCACTCTCCGGAAAGATAAGGATGGTGACTAAGGAAGGCGAGCTCGTCGAACAAAGCGGGCTTATGACTGGAGGCCACTTTGCGGCAAAAGTAAACATTGCAATGGAACGCAAGCAGCTTGAAGACTGGGAAAACAAGGCCGAAAACGCGCAAAGCGAAAAGCAAGGCGTTCTTGAAGGCTTGCGCGACCTGCGCGACCGCATGAGTGAAGCACGCAAGGCAAAGGCGGAAGTTGACTTGGCACTCAGCGCAATTTCGATACAACTAAGAGGAATCTCGGAGCGGGAAGAAGGCGAAAAAAGCAAGGCTACCGACAAGAAGTCGGCAACCCGCGAGCTGGCCGACGAGATTATGGAAGGGAAGAAGAAAGTCTCCGCGCTAAACGACGAGAGGCGCGAGCTGGTGCGAAGACTCTCCGAAATCAACATGAAAATGCTTGAAGCCAAGCAAAAGATCGACTTGGAAAAGGAAGAACAGCTTGGCAACATGGTAAAAGAACGCGAACGCGCGCTATCCGACTTGAAGATACGGCTCTCCGAGTACGAAAATAGGCTCGCCTCGCTCGAAACACAACACAAAGTGTACGAAAAGCAAAACGCAACGCTGGAAAAGGAAGAACTCGAGGCCCGCCAGTCGCTCGACACGCTCAAAAACTCGATTGCCAAGGCGGACGACCAGATAAAAACCGACACCGCCACGCTCAAAGTGAAGACTGAAGAACAAAAGAAGATGAGCAAGGCATTCACCACTCTACTTGAAAAACGCGAGACGCTCGACTCGGAAATAATCAAGAAAGGAAACGAGAAAGGAAAACTAGAGTTCGAAAAAGAGGCGGTTGAACGCCAGCACGGCGACGTGAAAGTCAAGAAAGCAGTTATCGAGACGCAGCTGGCGCAAAGCAAGGCCCAGTTCGAGCAATACAAGGACGCCAGGATAATCGAAGGAAAAACAGGCAAAGACAAACCGGAACTACTCGCCTTGGCGCGAGACACCGAAACGCAAATCGAGGCAATCGGCAGCGTGAACATGCGCGCAATAGACTTGTTCGAACTAAAACTCTCAGAATTCGAGGAACAACGAAAGCGCGTCGGGCAATTATACACCGAGAAAGAAGCAGTGATCGGGATCATAAACGAGATAGAAATACGCAAGACCAGCACTTTTCTCAGCACTTTTAACGCAATCAACGACAACTTCCGCAAGATCTTCTCGCAAATCTTTCAAGGCGACGGGCACTTATACCTGGACAACCCAGCCAGCCCTCTTGAAGGCGGCCTGACGATTGAAATCAAGCTCGACAACAAGGAAGTCAAGTACTTGGAAATCATGAGTGGAGGCGAAAAGACGCTCATCGCGCTGTGCTTCTTGCTCGCAATACAGGCAGTAAAACCCAGCGGAGTCTACATTTTGGACGAGGCAGACGCCGCGCTCGACGTGGAAAACTCGCGCAAGTTCGGCCAACTAGTCAAAGCCCTGTCAAAAGACACGCAATTCCTTATAGTTACGCACAACCAGCAAGTCTACAAGAGCGCCGACTGCCTAGTAGGCATAGCAATGGCGAAAGACGGCTCGCGCGCAGTCGAAGTAAAGCTCAATGCGTAACTAAAGGCACCAACAAGGCGGTGCACGAAAGATAGTGGTATATCGAGAGCTAAAACTAGCTTTATGAAAAAGAAAAAGGGGCAAACGCCCCGAAAACTGTTTTTGAAAGCTAAAGCCGCCAACTTTTGAACGGCTTTACTCTGTTACTTCCACTGTTGCCCTCATGAACGGCTGGTTGGCGCAGTGGTAGTAGTACAGCCCGACTGCGTCAAACGTGTACGAGTAGCTGCTGCCTGACGCGATTTGGCCGCTGTCCGGCCCCACTGTAGTCGAGTCGCGGCTTACCGTGTGCGCAACCGTGTCGTCGTTGTACCACGTGACTTGCGCGCCCTTCTGCACCGAAATGCGGTCGGGGTTGAACGCACCGCCCTTCAAGCGGACTTCGCCTGGAGCCACTGGACGAATTGTGGGCGCAACAGTAGGCGCTACGGTCGGTTCGACAGTAGGCGCAACAGTCGGCTCAACGGTTGGCGCTACTGTAGGCGCGACAGACGGCGTCGGGGTAGGCGTTGCCTCCCCTCCTCCAAGGCACCCGAACAGGAGCCCGAAGGCTAGTAATGTCAAAGCAATTGCTGCAAACTTCATTAAACCACCACAATAATTAGGGGAAAACAGGTTTTTAAGCCCTACGAAATACTTCGTCAAACGCCGGAAGCCCGCAAGAGCATACCTAGGACTAAGGCAACGAGGATTGCGGCAAGCAGCAGCGTGACGTAGCTTACCACTTTTATCTCGTGAAGCTGGTGCTCTAACGACGGCATTATGCGTTGTTCGGCTTGGTCGAATGAAGTCGTAGACTCGGTTGTTTGCACGCTTTTTGTTCCGTTTTGTCTGATTTTTGGCATTTTTACCACCGGCAACTCACTGCCGGCAAAAACATATATAGTGTACCCGCCCATAATCTTGCCCGGCAGGATTAAGGCGAAAACATTCAAGTGCCAGCCCCTATTTATTTGTTGGGGCGAAAGTTTCGGTGGGTGGGAAAGGAATGGCTGACGAGGCTATTATTGTAGAGTTCCTCAACTACTTCTCGCTAGAGCGGCCGCAGCGCAGGCTTGAAGACGCCTGCAGGCAATACCCGGAAGAAAAGAGCTTTGAAGTCGACCTCAACGACTTGGCAAAACTTTCTACTTACCCAGAGGGAGGCGGCGAGTTTGTAGAACGCCTCACTCAAAACCCGGACTCGTTCCGCACTGCTGCCGAAGCGGCAGTTTCCCGCCTCAAGATGCGTTCGCCTTCAGACGAGGAATACTGGCCACACATACGCTTTTTCAACCTTCCAGACACAAAGCACACCAAGCCCATGGCACTCGACATTGGCGCACCCCACCTTGACCGGTTAGTGTCAATTGACGGGGTAATCAGCTCGATTAGCGAGATAAAGCCGAGAATCAAGGAAGCAAAATGGTTGTGCCTCAATCCTTCGTGCGGAGGAATTGTCACGACTTTTCCCGACAAGACTACGCCCGTTGTCGGCCCGATGCAGTGCAATGACTGCGGGAAGACGGCGTTCAAGCTTCTCGAAAAAGACAGTCTTTTCGTGAACATGCAACGCGCGTCCCTTCAAGACCCGGTGGAAAAGCTCAGGGGCAACACGCCTGCAGTGCACATAGACTTGTGGCTTGAAGAAGACTTGGTCAACCGCGTAGCCCCCGGCGACAAGGTAGTTGTTACCGGCGTGCTAAGGCTCAAGCCAGTAATTCAAGGAAAGGGCCGCAGCAGCGTGTACGCCAAGTTTTTCGACATATTCCACTTGCGCGAGCTTGAAATAGAGTTCGAAGAACTGGAAGTCACACGCGAGGAAGAAGAAGAAATAATTGCCCTCGCACGCGACCCCAAGCTCTATGAAAAAATAATTGGCAGCATTGCGCCAAGCATTTATGGTTATAACGAGCTCAAGCAGGCAATTGCACTACAACTTTTCGGCGGAACGCCCGGAAAAATAATGCCGGACGGCGAGAGGATGCGCAGCGACATCCACTGCATAATGGTCGGAGACCCCGGCGTAGGCAAAAGCACTATTCTGGAGTACGTGGCCGAGCTCGCTCCAAAAGCAGTAATGGTGAGTGGAGGGAGCGCGTCCGGAGTTGGATTGTGCGTTGCGCCGGACAGCCTCATACTCAACGATTCAGGCTTCAAGAAAATATCCGATTTTGTTGAAGGCAATTGGGATGGCAACGCAAGGGAAGAACTGCCCGGAGCTTACGCCCAGCAGTTCGCAGAAAAGGCGTGGACTTTGGGCAGCGACCTGAAAATACGCCAAGAAAACGTCTCCAAAATCTGGCGGATTCGCGCACCGCCCGAAATGGTAAAGGTAACTACCCGCATGGGGCGGCAAATAAGCCTGACTCCTGCAACTTCGCTCATAGTCTTGGACAAGGTTCCGGCATGGAGGAAGGCAACTGACTTGACACGCGGGACTTTTGTCGCAACCGCCCGCACACTTCCCCAAGGCAATTCTTTTACGCCAGCAATAAGGCTCCTGGCAAACTGCCCCAACCTTTTCCTCGACGCGAACTTTAACGGCATTTATCGGAAGATTACCGACAAACTGGCAACAAAACACGGCTCGCTGCGCATTATGGCCAAAGCGTACGGCATTGCCGAATGCACTGTTTACGACAATCGGAGCCAGAAACGCTGGAGCAACATGAAACTGGCAGACTTGATGAAAATGGCTAAGGACGCACAAATGGAGGGCGAACTTGAACAAGAACTCGTTGGGAAAGCCAAGAAGGTATTCATACGCTATGGCTGCTTCACCAAAATACCCCGGCGCTTGGAGGACGAACGGCTGGCGTATCTTGCCGGCCTGCTGATGGGCGACGGGGATTGCAGCAAAACGAAGAACCAAGCCAACCTGCGCTTTTCAAATACCAACCAGACGTTGCTTAGGAAGTTCAAACACCTCGTTAAGCAAATATTCGGAATAAACGCGAGAACAGAGAAGAAAAGCTGGCGGATTCCTTCAATCCGCTTCAGCTCCGTACCAGCATTCCTGTTGCTTAAGGAGTTCGGACTTGACCCTAAAAAGACAAACCTCTCGATTTCACACGCAGCTTCCTGCATGCCGGGCGAAGTGCTGGCAAAACTCTTGCAAGGCCTGTTCGACACGGACGGCTACGTGGCCGCAAGTAAGACGGGCTCAGTGCACATCGGTATTTCAACAGTAAGCCCGATGCTGGCAAAAACAATACAGCTTTCCCTCCTAAAATTCGGAATAATCTCAAAGCTGCGCGTGCGGCCAAAGGCGGGCACAATTGCAGTTGGCAAAACCATTACAGTCAAGAGCCTTCACGACGCGCACGTGGTTGAAATAAGGGGAGTTGAGAACTTCAAGGCGTTTGCGCAAGCAATAGGCTTCTCGCACCCTGCAAAAACCGCGAAACTCTCAAAAATCATCTCTTCAGCAAGACCAAACACAAACATTGACATAGTGCCAGTTGATAACAAATTACTTTCCGGCCTTGAATGGGGATACAGGACGGGGAAAGTAAGACCATCGCGGGAAATGCTTTGCAGGGCCGCTGAAAAAACTCACGACGACTTGTTGCTGAAGCTATCGCGGTCTGACGTTTTCTGGGACGAAATAACTTCAGTCGAACGGTTCGCGCCCCAGTTTGAGTGGGTTTACGACTTTACGGTTGACAACAGCCACAACTTCATTTGCAATGGCTTCTTTACTCACAACACGGCCTCGGCAGAAAGGGACGAACTCACCGAAGGATGGGTGCTCAAGGCAGGGGCAATGGTATTGGCAAACGGGGGAATAATCTGCCTTGATGAAGCCGACAAGATGGACGAGGAAGACCGCGGCGCGATGCACCAGGCAATGGAACAACAAAAAATAAACGTTGCTAAAGCAGGAATAGTAACCGAATTCCAGACGCGCTGCTCAGTTCTTGCAGGCGCAAACCCCAAGCTCGGACGGTTCGACCCCAACACGCCAATTGCGCAACAATTTGCGCTTTCCCCGCCCTTGTTGAGCAGGTTCGACTTGATTTTCACGATGCGCGACGTGCTCGACGAGGCGCGCGACAAAAAGATGGCACAGCACATAATGACCGGCCACATTTACGCTTCTACAAAAGGCGAGAAGGCAAAAAAGGAAGAAAAGGCAAAGCAAGACGCAAGCAAGGAAGGCAAGGAAAAAGAAGCAAGCATAATTCCCGTGATTCGCACTGAACTGCTGCGCAAGTACATTGCTTACGCGCGCAAGAACATTGCGCCGCAAATGACTCCCGAAGCGGGAGACAAGATTCGCGATTATTATGTAGAATTACGCAAGATGGGCAAGGAAGGCAATACGTTTCCAGTCACCGCAAGGCAAATCGAGGGACTTATCCGGCTTTCTGAAGCCAGCGCTAAAGCCCGGCTCAGCCCGATGGTGGACGTGCAGGACGCCCAGCGCGCAATAGACTTGGCAAACTTTGTCCTCAAGGAAGTATACATGGACAAGGAGACCGGCAAGCTCGACAGCGACCTGATTTCCCTCGGACAGTCGAAGACTAGGCTCGACAAGCAACGCACCGTAATGCAACTCATAGAGACGATGGAAAAGGAAGTCGACCTGCTCAGCGCAGATGACGTTGTGCGCGAAGCGCTAAACCACGGGATAGACGAAAACTACGCGCGCACGATAATCGAAGAACGCAAGAGGATGGGAGACTTGTACGAACCCAAGCCCGGCTACTTGAGAAGCGCGAGAAAGAAGATGGGCTAAAAACGCTCAGACACCCGCCACTCTCCTTTCGCCACGAATATAACTTAAGCCCGCTAAAGGTAAGCATGGACCGCGAGTTTGAAGGCTACGCTTTTCTTGTTGCAACCGCATTCTTCACCGGAATAATCGGCGTCATCGTGCGCTTCGTTTCAGGAATGAACTCGACAGAAATAATATTTGTCAGGGCAATAATTGCAGTTGCAACAATACTGTTGGCATTGGCGGCGCTCGGCAAGCTAAAACAACTAAAAATTGTTGATGCGCCAAGGACGCTGGCAATCGGCGCGCTCTACTGCTTAGGAATCTTCTGCTTTTTCAACGCATTCGTGCTTACCAGCGTTTCAAACGCGTACCTACTGTTCTACTGCTCGCCTGCAGCGGCCGCAATAATGGCTTACGGCCTATTGGGAGAAAAACTTTCGAAAAATACTGTTCTGGGAATTGCACTTTCAATTGCCGGCGCGGCAATCGTAATAGGCCCTGCCAACTTTTCCATCCAAGCCTCGCAAACGCCAGGCAACCTGGCAGCACTCGCCGCGGGCATCCTGCTTGCGGCATCCATGATAGCCTCCAAACCGCTACTAAAAAAGACGCAAGCAATCTACGTATGCTTCTGGCAGTACGCAATAACCGCCCTGCTATTTATTCCGTTCTCGTTGTCAGTAAACCAAACACAGCTTGCCGCAAACTGGTGGCAGCTTGCCGTTCTTGGAATATTCTGCTCGGCAGTTGCGTTCACCTTATTCAACGAGGGTGTCAAGAGAGTGCGCGCCCAGACTGCGTACGTCGTGACCAGCATAGAAGTAATTATTGCCGCGGGGCTCTCAGCCCTAATTTTGTCTGAAACTTTGACTTCCACGATAATTGCAGGCGGCGCGGCAATCCTGGCCGGGGTATACTTAGTAACGAAAAAGCAAGCTTAACCGCAACTAAGCTTAGCCCCAACCTACACTAGGCAAACAACTACCGCGCCATAACGTAAAGCCAACCATTTTTATGGCAGGAAGCGCCAATAGTTTGGATGTCTAAAGACTATTGCGCAGAACTTTCGGGCGACCCTTCCGAAGGCAAGATTACCAATATAGCCGTATGCATAGTGGTGAATGGCGACGGAAAAGTTTTTCTCGCAAAACGCTGCAAGCCTCCTTTTGAAGGATGGTGGGAGAGCGCTGGCGGAAAAATCGAGCTGGGGGAAACTGCGCAACAAGCCGCGTTGCGCGAACTCGACGAAGAGCTCGGAGTGCGCGCAAAACAACTCAAGAAACTCAAGTACTTGGGGTTCAACGAGTTCATCTTGAGGCGCAAATACCATCGGATAGGCTTTTTCTTTGCCGCGAAAATCGCAACGGGAACGACAATACGACTGGGAGAACACGAACAAGGCGAATGGTTTGATATTAGGAAGCTGCCGTCAAAAGTGCTGCCAAAATTCACTGGCTTTCTTAAGATGGCAGTAAAAGAAATGAAGGACGGCAAGAAAACAACGGGCAAGCTGCCAAACAAAACCAGAAAGGCAAGGACGCGCACAAAAAGAGAAACAAAGAGTTGATTTGAAATGAAAGTCGTATTCGTATACTTGCTGATTGCTTTTGCATTAGGACAACTCGCCGCGCTTGCACTAGGCGCGCTTTTCATAGGCGCCCAGCTCAGCGTTGTCGAGAACCCTGAAGACCCTTCCAACGCATTGACGCTACTCGGATACGTTCTAGTGTCAGCCGCAGCGCTCCTACTCCTACTCAAATTCTATTCGGGAGGCTTGTTCTTCAAGGCAATAGAATTCGTCCTAGTGTTCTTCTCGGTAAACGTGGTCGCGTCCTTCTTTGTCGACCCGATGATTGCAATAGTATTAGGCTTAGTTGCCGCAAGCGCGCGCTTCTTTATTCCTCAAGCCCGCATGGTCCTCCTAGTTTACAGCGCGGCAGTTGCAGGAGCGCTTTTAGGCGCGTCTTTAGGCATACTGCCTTCATTGGGCTTTGCCGTGCTGCTGGCGGTTTACGACTACATAGCCGTATTCCACACCAAACACATGGTAACCCTTGCAAAAGGGCTGACTGAAAGGGACGCTGCATTCAGCGTCAAGATAAGCATCGGCCAGCCCCCCGCAAAAACGGCCCTCTCTTCAAAATCAGCCTCGACCAAGCGCGCAGCAGGCCAAAAGACGGTCTTGCGCAGGGTTGGCGAGAGCATAGAACTGGGTACCGGCGACTTCGTAATTCCGGCAATGGTCACTGTTTCCGCACTCAAGCTTTCGCAAGGGTACGCGCTTGGCGCACTTGCAGGCTCGCTTGCCGGAACGCTCTTGCTATTGTGGCTGCTTGAAAAACGCAAGGGCTACTTCCCGGCCCTCCCGCCCATCGTTGGCGGCAGCTTGGTAGGACTCGCAATCGCAGCTGCGTGCGTTGCGGCCTTCGGACTATGAAATACGCTTTTTGCTTTTCCACGAGGGGCGTTTTGCAAGAGGCTTATAAGCCTTGGCGGGGTTAATTAATGCATGAAGACTTACGACCAAATGCTTGACGAGCTTTACGCGAAGCTGCCGAAAAAGCAGGTGCGAAGCGATAGGTTCGAGATTCCTCTTGCCGACGTGTTTATCACCGGGAGCAAGACGCTAGTCAAGAATTTTGACGCGATTTGCGCTTACATCCGCAGGCAGCCGGCGCAAGTGCTAAAGTACTTGTCGAGAGAGCTTGCGGCGCCCGGAGTGATTGAAGGCCAGCGGCTGATTTTGCAAGGAAAATTCTCGCCGCGCGCAGTCAACGAGAGAATTGCCAGCTACGCCAAGCTCTTCGTGTTCTGCCGCGAGTGCGGCAAGCCTGACACCAACTTGGTGCTGCTTGAAAGAAACGTTTACGCGCTGCAGTGCGAAGCCTGCGGCGCAAAGTCGCCCGTAAGGGGATAAAAGAGTGGGGGAGATGAACTAATGGCTTTTACACCGCCGCCTGGCGAAGAACAAAGAATAAGATTGCCACGCCGCAATGCGGGCGAAGTAGTCTGCATGGTTAACGAGCTCATGGGCGGGTCGCGCCTTACTGTGCACTGCGAGGACGGAAAGGACCGGCTTTGCAGGATTCCCGGCAGGATTCGGCGAAAGCTTTGGATAAAAATTGGCGACTATATTTGCGTGACGCCGTGGAGCGTAGAGCCCAATGAAAAGTGCGACTTGGAATACCGCTACACTGCGGTCCAAGCAGAAGTGCTCAAACAAAAAGGAATAATCACTAGGTTCTAGGCAAAAAACCTAATACTTGCTTCTTCGCAAAAGTTGCCTGCAATGCCGTTCACAATCTTCCACGGGCTTGCTTCCTTTTCCCTAGCGCGGTTGTTCACTCGCGACAAACGCTTATTGCTTTTGGCTTTCGTTGGAGGCCTCGCGCCCGACTTGGATGGATTGGGACTTCTCTTCAGCCAAGACTGGTACTACCAATTCCACCACGAACTGCTACACCCCCCAATAATGGGGATACTTCTAGGAGTTTTCGCGGCAATAGCCTGCAGAAAGCTTTTCAACCTTCACAAAACAAAGACAATTTTTGCTTTCGCGGCATTCACCGGAGGCTTTCTGCTTCACTTGCTTGTCGACTTGTTCTTCACCAACTGGCCAATCAAGCTGCTCTGGCCGCTTTCCCAAACACAGTACTCGTTCGCAAGCCTAGTGCAATACAACTTGGAGTTCGCCGCACTAACAGTAACCGCAGCGCTGCTTGCAACTGCGACAACAGTCATTTTGGACTCGCGCCGCAACAGCACAACGCGGAATAAATAAGTGCTTGTTGCAAATAATTGTAAGGGCCCGTAGCTCAGCTTGGATAGAGCGGCTGCTTCCGATTTCTCGGGGTTTCCGACGGGAATGGAAAGGAAGGCGCTTTTCGCAAAAAGCAGCTTCCCTGCATTTCCCCGCGTGAAGGAAACAGCAGCAGGCCGCGCGTTCGAATCGCGCCGGGCCCGCTAACTATTTTCTCAAAAACTACTAGGCTGGCCTCAAAGTGCAGGCGCTTGCAACTTTAACCCAGTAGCCCTTGCCCGAAACGAGCGAAGTGCTCTTTGAAACTGTCGAGCTTCCACCAGTCCACGGCCCGCTCGAGACCGCACAATTACCAACTAGGTTAGCAAAAAGCGTAGTTCCACTTGGCGCACCAATAAGGTTCCAACCTGCAACTAGAGGCTGCGAATAGTTGGAAGGAGTTAGGTAGTCAACCGCATCGTAATTCAAAGTGCAAGCCATTGCCGCCGAGTAAATCAAATAACCCTCGCCGCCCTTGAGAGAGAACAAGTTGGCTGTTTCGTACTTGCCGTTGCGGTACGTCCGCATCTTGAGGTTAGCGCAGCCACTGTCTTTGGCAACAAGCGCGCCCGAAACGGGGAAGCTCACGAAATTCCATCCAGCCAGGATTGAAGCGCTGCTTGAAACACCCATTAAAGGCGCAGCAGGCGGCTTCTCCTCGCCATTAATACAGGTGAAATAAATCGTCTTTGACTCTGACGCGTTGCCAAGACGGGTAGTCGTTGTACCGCCGCAAGTGCTAGTCCAGATGACTGAAGCATCCACAGGCCCGCTGACAGTCATACTACACGTGTTAAAGCAGCCGAAACGAGCGAAAGTCGCGTTTATCGATGCGATAGCCGCGTAACAATTCTCACTCTTTGAAGAATTTGTAGAACCGGAGAAAACGCAGGTGTAGTTCTCCGAAATTTGAGTGAACACGCACGAATCATTGCTCGGAATCTTTCCCATTGGACAACCGCACCATGAAGCACGCTCAACCAGCGTACCATTCGTAGTGCAATACAACGGCATAGTCAACGAACAAGAGTTCAACGGCGTGCCGTCAGAACAAGCTGGAACAGTGGTAAGGTTCTGGTAAGTCATTCGGAAAGACAAGTCAGCATCCACGTGAGGCCCGTCCCAGGCCGTTCCATTTTTAGTGCTTAACCTATAGTATGCATTCTGGCCACCGTACGTGACATTGTGGATTCGATAGTCGCCAGAATACGCGTCAGTAAGCCCGTACAACTGGTAGACTCCAACCACGCTCAAACCGCTGTATAGACTGTATCTAGACTGGAACACTAGGTCGTAGCTTCCGGCGGGCAAAACGATTGAAGCGTTTAGGTTTAGGTCAAACCACCTTGGTGGTGTTGGCGAAAACAGCGAGCTTCTTGAAATGAGCACAAAGAATGGAGTCAACGCCGTGTTGTTGGGATAGCGGATTTGTACCCACAAGTCGTCATTGCGCGAAACATTAACGCCAAACGACAAACCAACAAAAGCGCCAATACTTGAAACGCTAATGGCTTGTGGAACCACAAAACGCTGGCTATACCATAAATGGGCATAAACCTCGTTTGTTAATTTATCGCTCCAAGGCTGCCCAACCGTCCTTCCGTCCGAATAGACGAGGACAAAAATTGGCGTCTTGTTCTGAAGCGACCAAATCGAAACGTTACCGTTAGGCCCGTAAGCCCACGTGTTGATTGCGCCTTCCTTCAAGTCAACAGCCCAGCGCGAGTCAGGCTGCCCAACGCCCGATACTGACAAAAGTTGCATAAAATTATTGGCATCGATCTTGCCAGAAAAATACTCGATTACGACGTTATAAGTCACGCCCGTAGTCAAACCTACTGGAGACAACAACTGCACTTGATTCCACCCATAGGCGGTCTTCGCATCAAGCAAGCCATAATTCTGTATTACGCCGTTTGGCGCGCCGTCTGCTCTTGCGCCCTGGACGCTCACCTTGAACAATAACGACTCATTGGTGGTGCTCACAAAAGGATTAACATACAGAAAAACGCTGGACAAACTGGCGTTTTCTCTTGCCTTGAACGTAATTGCTTCTTTAAGAGAAGCCGAATTCAAGGCCGGGTTGGCCACCGCATAGTTCGAAGCGGTATAATCGTTGCCTAAAGTAGCTGCGAATGAAAACGAAGCAAAAACCAAAAAGAGTATTCCACAAACCGCCGCAAAACGAGCCAACAACATCACCTGCAAGAATTAAAAAGACACAGTATATAAATGTTTCAAAAACGACAGGCACCGGCACTCCACTCCCGCCAATAAACAAAACGGCATTTGCTCAAGAAACAACTAGATAAAATACCGGCCTTCAAATAATATTGCTTAAAGCTACGGGCCCGTAGCTCAGTCTGGACAGAGCGGCTGGCTTCGAAAGGCGAGAGAAAAGCTTCCGCCTGAAGACACCAGCAGGCCGCGCGTTCGAATCGCGCCGGGCCCGCCTATTTCCAAGCCGGCGAGAGTATTTGGCCGGCCGCGTTACTAAACCGCACTTTAAAGTTTTCGGAAAAGAAAGTCTGGTTTGCGCGCCACTCTTTTTTCTCAGTCTCCCCAAGCACGACGTAATCAACGCCGTACGAGTTGAAAAGTTGTTTTGCACCTGGCCCTCCGGCAAACATTTCTACCACGTCTTTCTCCCTGTCCGCGTAATAAAACCCGTAAGTCCACAGCCACCCGCGGTAGCCCATCACCGTGTTTCTTCCCGCAAGCCCGGTCACCCAATGGTTGTGCCGGTCGCTCGCCAAGAACAACGAGTCGGGAGGCGTGTTGTCAATGGTGTACTGGGCGAGGGAAACATCGTTCCACGAGTAAAGCAGCCAGTGGGCGTTGGTTTCTTTTACTAGAGAAAGCGCTCCTGAAAGCACTGCGGCGACAAAAACGATAATTACCGCCAGCCGCATTAAGACGTTCTTGCGGTTGAGTTTTATCAAAACGGCCGAAAAAATATTTCCAAACATGCGCGGTTCGGAGTTGAACAACAAAAATTTCGAGTTCCACGCTTTAGCCAAAAGAGCGGCGACCAAGCCGCAAGTCGGGATGAACCACAAGTAGAACAGCTTCATGTTGTCGTAAAGGAAAGGCTGGAAGGAAAATACGTTTGCTGCAGCGAATATTGCCAAAAACGGCAGGTAGAACTTGCGGTGCTTTGCGCTGGAAAGCAAAAGTGCTGGAAGCGCCAACAGGAATACTATGCCGAGCGCCTTGACCCAGTAAGCAAGCCAATCAACGCCCAATGATTTTGCATACCAGCCAAGCGCGAGGGTTATGAAGCCTTTTGAAACCTGCGGCGCCAGCCACAACAGTTGCGGTAGCGCGAGCAAGAGCGCGGGCGCAAAAAGCAGGCTCCACTCGCCTATCACACTGCGAAGGTTCTCAAAAAACTCTTTCAATGCAGGCGTTACGCCGTTTGCAGTTTTTTTCGGCAGGTTTGAAAGCAAAAGAATGCAACCGGAAATAAACAGGCTGCCCAAAAAGGCGTGCGCGTGGAAAAACGGTAGCAACCCCATTACAATTCCGGCAAGCGCAAAACGGTTTTTCCTTTTCTGCTTGTCTGTCTCGTCAAAGTTTATCCACAAAAGGCAAAAAACGAGCACGGCGGCTGGAAGGCCGACGAGCTGGCCTCTCTGGGGCAACAGCGTGTCGCCAATAATATTGGACCACACGATTCCCTGGTCAGAGTAGTGCGTATAATCAAGCCTTAACGAAGTCAAGTGCTCAAGAGGAGAGAGGTTCAAAGCCCTAGCGTCTTGCAAAAAGTAAGCAAACCCAAGCCCGCCGCCCAACAAAACTAGCATTATCGCGACTACTGCCGTTTTCTGCCCACCCGCGAACTGCGAGAAAAAACTGTAAAGCAGCAGCACGAACGCCATTGCAAGCGCGATGCCGGGAAAACAAAGCGCGGCTTGCTCTGAAAGCCCTCCGGAAATAAGCGCAGAGGCTTGAAAGTCCATTAGGAACGGGTAAGCCAACTGCGCTGGCGGAAAGACCGGGAATTGCAAGCCTTGCAAATTCCAAATGCTTGCGTGAGAATTGCTTCCAAAAACAAAAGAATTTATCAGCGTGCTGTGGATTGCCAAGTCGCCCCACGAAGAACCTCCAGAATAAAGCCCTTCGGCTCCAGGCGCAAGCATGCGGGTAACAAAAAGATAGCTGAAAAACGCGAGCAAAACCAAAAAGAACGCGAGCAGCGGCTTTGAAGGCAGCTTGCCCAAGCCGGTAAAACACGCCTTGACATCAACTCGAGCAAACACGCAGAACAAGACTGCGAAAGCCGCGACGAACACGGCCGCGATTAGGACTGAAAAAGGCGTTAAACCGCCAAGAAAGAGCGAGGCTAGGAAGGAGGCCCAGCCGCAAAACATGGCGGCAACAAGCAGGCCGGCTCCAAGCTTGAAAGAACGCTTTTCAAGGCCGGCAAAACGGTTCACTACAACGCCAGCTGCAAGCAGGCTGGACAGTACAAGCAGTATGGCTACAATCACGGAGACACCGACGAGTTTTTGCGCAACAGTCTTTCAACAAGCACTTGGGAAAACCACGCGGCAAGCAGCACTAATGGCAGCGCAAGAAATACTATAAAGCGGTCCATGAAAACGTTTATTCCCACCACGTCGTTTTTCACCAGCGCAAATCCTGCGCACAAAGCGCTAACGGCGAACAAAAGCGCGCCCGACTGTTCCTTGTGTTTTTCAACAACGTCCCACAGCATTCTCGACACAAAGAAAATAACTACTGCGCAAGCAATTCCAAACAAAATCCCGCCAACAGAAATACTTACAACCATCGTAGAAGAAGACCCGACAGCGTCGGGAAACAGGAAAGCCAACTGGGGAAGAAAGCCCGCCTGCTTGACGATGCCGTGGGCACACAACAGGCCGCCCACAAAAAACGCGGCGGCGAGTGCTTGTTGTGCAATGCGCCGGCCAATCTTGCCTGCCAAAAGCCAAGCGCCTGCAACTCCAATAGCGGCAAAACCAAGCAACGCGTTGGCCCAACCAACCTTGGCGAGGAATATTTCTACAGTTGCAGGGCCTCCCTCGTGGTACTTGAATTGTGCCAACTCAAAAATATTGGGGCTGCCCAGAGTATAGAATTGCCAGCCTAAGTAAGCAACTGAAGCAACAAGCCAGCAGGCAAGCGCAATTTTGGCCTGCCGAGAAACGTTCAGGCTAGCTACCGGCCAATAAGACTTGTTCTCGAAAGCGATAAGAAAAACAGCGTATGCAAAAGCAACTGCAGCGTAAAATGCAACCGCTTCCTGATGAACCATAGCAACAAGCAAAGCTAGAACCACGCTCGAAATCTTATTTCCACGCACGAGTTCTACAAACGCGAACGGCAACAATACCAGCCCGAACGCCTGCGGAAGCGGGCGCACGGTATAAATCAACAATTCTGCGCACAAAGTGGAGAAAAGCGCGGCAAACACGCCGGCAGGCTCGCCGAACAGGCGCCTTGCAAGAAGAAAGAAACCTAGCGGCAGCAGCACTGCAAAAAGCAGCACCAGAAACCGGCTAATAAGGTCGAGCGCAGCGTCAGTCTGGTCAAAGCCAATCAGGGCGTACGCAGGGAATAATTGTGCAACCGGCGCGCCGAAAAGAAACCCCACTGCTGCGAGAGTCATTCGATATGCAGGAACGTAAGTGTTGCGCAGCCCTTGCGGAAGGCCACCGTAAGAAAAGTCTGCCCACAATGGATAGCCGCCCTGCTCTAGCACTTCGCGCGCGTTTGCAACGTGAATCATAGTGTTGCCGAAAGTCGGCATGTGCCATTCGGACAAAACTAGCGAGTGGGAAGACAAGCTGAGCGCAACGACGCAAGCCAGCCCCAGCCAGACGAAGAGCTTTCCCTTGCCTTTGGCGCTAAGCACTGCGGCGGCTACCGCGCCTGCGCACAACAACGGGGCGGCCCACTGGAGTATTGCGCTTGCCATCATCCGCTCCCCCGTGAACCTGCCGGCTTGACGGTAGGCGCAGACAACGACGACGACTGCGGCAAAATGCGGTAAATTTTTACTTTCTCGTTGGAAAACGCTTCCTCAAAATAGCGAGTGTCGGAAAATTTTTTCATTGACGCGCGCTCCCAAGAAAAACCGCAAAACTGGTCGCGGAGCGGGACCCACGCGTGCGTTGCGTTGTACTTGCTGGCAATCTGCCACGCTTTGAACGACTCGTTTGTCGTGAAAAAGTCGTTCACGTCGCCCATCTGGCGCACCACGTCGGGAACTATCGCCCAGTCCCCGCCCTCCATACTCTCCCTAAGCGTGTGGCCCATCAAGAATTCTCCCTCGAAAATGCAAGCCATGAACCGCTCGCGATGAGCAGTGTTCGCGCGCACCCAAGGCAACGCGCGGACCTCCTCGCTAGATACTATTGGGTTGACCCACGAAGAGCCAGCCGATACTGTAGAATTAAAGTCTTGGGCCAACGCAAAGCCCATAGCAAGGGAAACTACCATCAACAAGACTGCAAGGATAGGCCCAAAAGCGAGTCTAGAATTGAAAAACTTGTCCAACAAACCCACCAAACTTTGTTTTCGCTGTAGGGGGCAACAGGTTAAAACCTATTCCCCGCCAGAAATACTTAGTAAATAATGCCAAGAAAATGTTTAAGTGGTGGATAGTTTGAAGCGCGGAAGTTCTTTCCAGTGGGACCTACTTTGGGAACCACCAATAATCTGGGCAATAATACTGGCGCTCTTAATGGCCAGCCGTTTTTAAGGATAGCCTAGCTTTTTGGACAGTTCTCGCCCAATATTCCACCCATCGTTCCAACCCAGTCGGCAAACCACGGAACGAAACCACTGGCCACTTTTGCCTTTCTGCACGCTTCCGAATCTAGTTCAGTCTTCATCACGCCCGTCTTGTCAGACAGCGAGTTAAAGCGCGCGGTGGAAACCAAGTCCCCGGCGCCTGGAGCAACCAAATCCATTTGAGTTCCAAGCGCGCCAATCTGCCCTGCAACCTTCCGGATTTTCTGGGCTTCCTGGTTCTCCTGGTCGTTTCCAACCAATAGCAGCATGAACTTGTAGGCGAAGTCTTTCTTTAGCTCTGCGTCGTCAACCTCCTTGAGTTCGCCTGCATTCTTGATGAACTGGTTCTTGAACGCAAGGTAGGACGCGATCCCGTACGAACCTCCCCTCCCTAGATCCACGAAGAACGACGTGATTGCGTCGCTGGCAAGCCCCGCCTTTCCGCTTGCAAGCTCTGGTTGCGTCTTGAAAGCTACTGAAGCATAGTCAACGCCGGAATCGACAACGGAAGACAGCGCTTTAAGCTGGCCAGCCCGTTGGGCCTGTACCATTACGTCGTAAATCCTGAAGTCGCCAACAATGTAAGACGCACCTACTTTTTGTGCAACTACGCTGAGCTCTATCTTCTTTAGGTCGTCTTCTCCCGACACGCTAGAACCGCGGACTACTACGTTTGCAGGAAGCGAATCTGTAGGCCGCTGGCTTTCAACATCGCGAATCTGCAGCGCCTTAGGCAAGTTTTGCGTGTCAAGGCAGAACGCGCGCGCCAAAGCCAAGTAATCGCCTGACGTGTACACGGCATTGCACGAATCCTTTTGTCTCGTAGCTTCAGCGCAGCCTTGCGCGAAATACTGTTTGCAGGAAGAAACGCCTTCCGAACACTTGTTGCGCAGCAACTCCGCGTTAATATTGGCTTCAGCCTCGCAACTCATCGCGGCCATCGCTGCGCGGCGTGAAAACGCCCGGTCGAGAAGCTCGCTGTAAGCCTTGCGACAGGCAGCAACAAAATCAGTCTTTGAACACAACGAAGCTGAAGGCGCGTTCCACGGATTGTCAACAAAACCTCCAGTCTTCTTTCTAGACTCGCAGTAAGCCTGCAGCCGAGCCGAATCCGTATTCCAAATTCCTTGGCAAACTTCTTGCGGCGCCTTGTCCAAGTATTGCCCGGCCACTACAAAGCCAGTGAAAGGCAACCCGGCCATTCCAGCAGTAGGCGTGGAACAGGCACCACAATCTAACGGACAGACAAAGCAATCCTCGAAACGGACGCCATCACAAAAACCATCGCCGCAAACTGCAGGCATATAAACGGTAGGCGTTGGTGCCGTCGGAGTAGGCGTCGGACTTGGCGTGGGAGTCGGGGTAACAAGAATGCACGAACTGCAATCAACAGGGCAACTTGCATCCGTCTCGCCAGAACCACAAACGCCATTACCGCAACCTAAACTACAGTCGGCAGGACAACTAGAATAAGACTCGTCTTTCTGACAAAAAGTGTCGCCGCAAGAGCCAGTTGGACACACAGTCGGAGTTGGCGTTGGAGTTGGCGTTGGTGTAGGCGTCGGGAAGCAAGCCCCACAGTCCGCACCACAGTTAGCGCAAGTCTCACCAGCATTACAGGTTCCGTCTCCGCAGTAAGGAGCCGGAGTAGGCGTAGGAGTCGCCGTGGGAGTCGGCGTGGGCGTAGGAGTCGGAGTCGCCGTAGGAGTCGGCGTGGGCGTGGGAGTCGGCGTAGGAGTCGGCGTAGGAGTCGGAGTCGCCGTAGGAGTCGGCGTGGGCGTGGGAGTCGGCGTGGGAGTCGGCGTAGGAGTCGGAGTCGCCGTGGGAGTCGGCGTGGGCGTGGGAGTCGGAGTCGCCGTAGGAGTCGGAGTAGGAGTCGGAGTCGCCGTGGGAGTCGGCGTAGGTGTAGTAGTCGGAGTAGGAGTCGGGGAGCAAACACCGCAGTCAGTTGAACACGACAAGCAAGTCTCTCCAGCTTCGCACAATCCATTGCCGCAAGTTACCGGGCAAATTCCACAGTCAGGCTTGCAAATCAGGCAGTTTTCGGGAAACTTGCACTTTCCATCGCCGCAAATACTGCACACTCCACAGTCAGTTGCACAACTCGTGCAGGACTCGAAAAATGAACAAACGCCATCACCACACGGTTTGGCACAGTCTTTTGGACAAGTTGTTGCAGTTTCGCCCAAGGTAGAATCACAGGTTGCGTCACCGCAAGTTGATGGACAGTCGAGAGGGCAGTTCCAGAATGTTTCACCGGTTGTGCACAACGCGTCGCCACAGCTCGGCGGGCAGTCGCCAGGGCAAGTTGCCGATGTTTCGCCCTTGCTCGACTGGCAAATACTGTTTCCGCAGTCCACTGGAAGCTTCTTGTCGCAGTTAACTCCAGTTACTTGGCAAGTGAACACTTCCGAAGAATACGCGTCGCACTCCAAACTACCGGGCTTGAGAATCTTCCAGGCGCACGCATCGTTACACCGCATGCAAATGGCCTTGCAGTCGACAGCACAATTTTCAGCAGTTTCAGCGCCATTGCAAACGTTGTCGCCGCAAACCGACTTGCAGTCTACAGGACAGGAAACAAGGTTTTCGTTGCGGGAAGAATCGCAAATGCTGTCACCACAGCCACAAACCGAGTTACAGTCCGCAGGACAGGATGACGCGCTTTCTCCAGCATCACAAACACTATTGCCGCAAGTCACCTTGCCGCAATCGTAAGGACAATTGTCAGGCGTCTCGCCGTCCTGCACGCTGCAAACTCCGTCGCCGCACCTGCGCGCACCACAGTCAACAGGGCATGACACGGCAGTTTCTCCGCCGTTAATATCGCAGAACCCGTCGCCACACTTGGGCTTGCAATCCCCGCAGTTTGCGGCGGTCTCTCCAAAACTCATCTCGCAAGCTCCGTTGTTGTTGCACGTTCCACAGTCAATCGGGCAGGACTTCGCGTCTTCGCCCGACTCGCAAGCTTTGTTTCCACACAAAGGCTTGCAAGAACCGCAGTCTTTAGAACAAGAAGAGCAAGACTCGGAAGCCAAGTCGCATTTGCCGTCACCGCAAGTACTGCAAGAACCGCAGTCCTTAGCGCACGAAGAACAAGATTCAGTTGAAGAACACGCGCCATCGCCGCAAGTTGCGCCGCAGTCGGAAGGACAACTCTTGTCCGTTTCGCCAGCCCCGGACTCACAAACACTATTTCCACAAACTGCGCACTGCCCGGCCGTAGGCTTGCAGTCGGCAGCACAACTTGAAGAAGTCTCGCCAGCATCGCACGCACCGTTGCCGCAGGCCAGCGGCGCGACTGAAGGCGAAGGAATTACTGACGGCCAAGGATTAACTGAAGGTAACGGCGTTACTGACGGCGTGACAACTACCGTCTTGCAGTCTGCAGGACAGAGCGCGCTGGTCTCACCGGCAACCCGCTGGCAAACGCCGTCGCCACAGACAAACGACGGAGAGCAGTCTGCAGGACAACCAAGCGCAGATTCAGTCTTATCACAAACACCATTGCCACACACAGCCGAAGCCGTGCAGTCGGCAGGACAATTGGAAACTGTTTCCCCAAGATTATTCCAACCAGACTGGCACAACCCGTCACCACAAAATGCCTTGCAGTCCACTGGACAATCTAGAATCGTCTCGCCAGCATCACACTTGCCGTTGCCACAACTCAACACACAGTCCGAAGGACAACTTGCCGCATTCTCGCCAGAATCGCAAAAACCATTGCCGCAAGCAGTGTTCGCACAATCTGAAGGACAACTCACGACAGACTCGCCCTTACTTAGCTCGCAAACGCCATCACCACAGTAAGCAGGCTTTCTGCAGTCGGAAGGACAGCTTACGACAGACTCGCCCTTGCTTAGCTCGCAAACGCCGTTGCCGCAAACAGCCTTCGCACAGTCTGTAGCACAACTTACCGCATTCTCGCCGGCCTCGCAAACGCCGTTACCACAAGTTGATGGAGAAACTTGACCGCAATCACTAGGGCAAGACCCCGCAGACTCGCCGGCCTCGCAAACGCTATTGCCACAAACAGCGGCACGGCATGGCGCGGCTAAGAAACGACCACTGTTAGCACACGCGCAGTCGGAAGCACAACTTACTGCAGTCTCGCCGGATTCACAATAACTATTACCACAAGTAGTACCCGCGAAAGAAATGCTATAAAGCTTTGACGGGCTTGCGGCAATAATTGAACTGGAAACGAAAGAAAGGCCAGTAACCGGCACCGCACCCGCCATGCCTGCTTTTCGAACACAAACACCACCTGTTGGACAGTTGCCAAGCGGCAGGCCGTTTGGACCAACTGCACAATCGGCGAACGTACATTGTTTATTGGCGGGGCAATCCGTGTCTGAATTGCAACCGGACTGCTTGCAGTCCTGCGGGCAAGTCTGCGTTGTTTCGCCAATGTCGGCTTGGCACGCGCCATTGCCGCAGTAGGACGGCTTTCCGCAGTCGGAAGGACAAGAATACTGGTCTTCGCCATTCTCGCACTTGCTATTACCGCAAGAAGCGCAAATCTTGCAGTCCGCAGGACAACTTGAAGAAGTCTCGCCATTGCCGGGCTCGCAAACACCATTGCCGCAGAGCGGCGGCACTGCTGAAGGCGAAGGAGTTACTGACGGCCAAGGATTAACTGAAGGAAACGGCGTTACTGACGGCCAAGGATTAACTGAAGGAAACGGCGTTACTGACGGCCAAGGATTAACTGAAGGAAACGGCGTTACTGAAGGCGTACCAACTACATTCTTGCAATCGCTGGGACAAGTGACTGGAGTCTCGCCGGCAGTCGGCGCGCACACTCCGTCACCACAAACCACAATGCCGCAATCGAAAGGACAACTGAGCATCGTTTCCCCAACTCGAATGTCGCAAAAACGGTCGAAATTGCAAGAACCGCAGTCTTGCGTGCACGACATTGGAGTTTCACCATGTTGAACGTCGCAATAACCATCGTCGCAAACTGTCGCAGGCTTGCAGTCGTTTGCGCAGTTCGACGCCGTTTCTCCCGATGCAACATGGCAGATACCGTCGCCGCAAGTTCTTGTCGGGCAGTCGCCAGGGCAGACCGCGTAATTCTCTCCAGCCGAGCATACGCTGTCACCGCAAACCGGCCCGCCACAGTCCTGCGGGCAACTGTTGGACGTCTCGCCAAGGTCGCACTTACGGTTACCACAAACCGCCGCACAGTCGGCAGGACAGCTTGCAGAAATCTCGCCGTTTTGAGTGTCACAATAACCGTCACCGCAAATTATTGAATTTCTGGGCGCGCAACCAACCATACCGCCGGCAGTGAAGCCCATTGGCTGGCACTTATTGCTAACGTCTGGAACGCAGTTCGACCCGGCCGGGGGAGTTGAATAGCAGCCGCCAACCATCCCGTTATTACAATAATAGCATACTGAAGGCGGGTTTATACAATTCATGAAACAGTCCAACGGGCACGACGAACAAGTCTCGCCAGTCTCGCAAGCAAAATTGCCGCAGGAAGAACGACAGTCGGAAGGACAGCTGACTGAATCCTCGCCGGTTTGAATGTCGCAAACTCCATTGCCGCAGAAATAGTGTGGACGGCAGTCTTCAGGACAACTAAACATTTCGTTTTGCTCGCAAACGTCATTGCCACAGACCGGCGGCGCGACTGTCGGCGCAGAACTTGCTGACGGCGAAGGATTCACTGAAGGCACTAGCGTAGGACGGCCTCCTCCAATATTGCAGTCATTGTAACAACTGGCTACAGTCTCGCCTGCCTCGCAAATGCCATTGTTGCAGACAGGTGCACTGGAAGGCGACGGCGTTACTGAAGGAGTGGCAACTACGGACTTTAACACGCAACGGAACGGCGAAGCGCTGAACTGGCAGTGCGTAGTGTCAATGTAACAAATGCCTATTAGGGGCGGGCTACTTACGTAACACGACCCTTGCGGAGTGCTAGAAGTTGGGGCGCAATAATAACACGCTGCTGCGGCGGACGCGCAATCAGCAGGACAGCTTGAAGAAGTCTCGCCAGCCTCGCAAACGCTGTTTCCGCAATTTGAAGCGGGCGTGCTTACAAACGGGGAGGGCGCAGATACAATTGGGCTTCCAACGACTGACGGGTTGCACTTCCACGAAATGCACAGGTTGTTTATGCAGGAAGGCGAGCCGCACGCAAGCGTGGGAACATTTGTCGAACAATCAGCCTGAGTCGAGCACGGGCCCCAAGTTACATACTGGTTGGGGTCGGCGCAGTCTTGAGGACAGTTACCCGTATTCTCACCGGAATCACAAACATTATTGCCACAAACAGGCGCAGGAGCGTAGTCTACCTTTGAAAGGCCATCGGGCGCAACTGAAACAAAGCCTGCAAGCTTTGCCGAAGCTATTGCAAACCCCGTTGCACTGCTGGCAAGGCCGGCAGTTCTGGTGCCTTCCGGTTGCGCTTTAAAGCAATCTTTACGGCAAGAGAATGGCGTCTCGCCGGCATTCACTTCGCAAACACCGTTGCCACAGTTTACCTTTGGACGCAGCACGCACGAAGTTGGGCCTGCTGAAGAATCGCAGAATAAAGTAGCAGTGTCTGCTGAAGAAGCGCAGTTTACAGGGTCGGGGTTGAAGGGGGCATAACTGCAAGATATCGTACTCAATGCATTGCTAAGGCCTTTCGTCCCACAAGCATAACAGCCAGGCGCGCCTTTGGGACCCTTGAAGCAGTCTCCAGGGCAGCTTGCAACCGTCTCCCCATTCTCACAAGCACCATTGCCACAAACCCCGCTGGTTTTGCCACAGTCATTCGGGCAGGTCTGGAAATTCTCTCCCATGCCTGCATCGCACGCACCGTTGCCACAAAACGCGCTGTTGCCACAGTCGGCCGGGCAGCTTGTCGCAGTCTCATCCGATTGGCATACGCCATTGCCACAAATTGAAGGGGGCAACGTACAGTCGGCAGGACAGCTTGTCGGAGTCTCTCCTTTCAAAGAATTGCAAGCCCCGTCGCCGCAAGTACCTGCACAGTCCGCCGCGCAACTGTATGTGCTCTCACCGCTTGCAGTATCACAAATTTGGTTTCCGCAAAGACCCCTAGCATTGCAATCAAGGGGGCAAGTAGAGCTACTCTCGCCACGCGTCGTGTCGCAAGTCCCGTCTCCACAAGAACCAGGACAATCCGCCAAACAAACTCTGGTGGATTCACCCCAGTCACAAACACCATTGCCGCAACCCGAAGTACTGCTTGGCGTGCCGCCCGCAGGGCAAGAACCGCAGTCGGACTGGCACGAAGAGCAAGTCTCTCCAGCTTCGCACAGCACGTTGCCGCAAACCGTCGCTAAAACCGGGTTAAGCACGTTGATTATGGCGCTGCACGAACCGCAGTCAGACGGGCAGGAAGAACAAAGTTCTCCTTGAGCGGCCGAACAAGTTCCATCACCGCAGGAAAACAAGGGTTGGGGCACAACTACAGGTTGAGGTATCGACTGGCAGCTTCCGGGGCAAGAATTGGAAATTGGCACTCCGGCGCCACAGCCAGACACGCAGACTTGCGAAAGCGGGCAGCCGGCATTCGACTGGCATCCGGGCGGCGCACAGTCCGAAGGACAAGCGGTTTGTTCTCCGGCTTCGCACTTGTTGTTTCCACACGCCGGCCCGTTGCCGCAGTCGGAAGGACAACTGACGGGATTCTCGCCGGAATCGCACGCACCGTTTCCGCACGAACAACCACAGTCAACTGAGCACGAAGTTGCAGTCTCTCCCGTGCTGGCCTCGCACTTGCCGTTGCCGCACGCACAGTCTTGCGGGCACTTGACGTTGTCTTCGCCAGTACCGCAAACTCCATCGCCACAAACTTCCTTGCACACCCCGCAATCGGTAGGGCAGGAAGAACACGACTCGGTGGAACTACAAATGTTATCGCCGCAAACGGGAGCACAAACACTACAGTCGCGCTCGCAATTCGAGCACGTCTCGCCCGCCTTCGCGTCGCAGACATTGTCGCCGCAAATTGCGCACTGCGAAGTCTTGCAGTCGGCAGGGCAAGAAGACGAAGTCTCGCCAGAATCACAAACGCTGTTTCCGCAAACCGGCTTGCAGTCCTGCGAGCACGTGACGGCATTCTCGAAAGACTCGCAAACCCCGTTTGGATGGCAATCGGCGCAATCGTTAAAGCAATTGTTGATGTTTTCGCCTGCAGCCTTATCGCACACGCCATTGCCACAAACAGCCGCAGTCTTGCAGTCGGCAGGACAGTTTACGGCAGCCTCTGCCTTGTTTGGCTCGCAAACGCCGTCGCCGCAAACCGCAGACGCACAGTCAGAAGGACAAGACGCAGGAGACTCAACAGCAGAAAGCTGGCAAACGCCATCACCGCAAACCGCCTTGCAATCCGCTTGACAATTTTGAACGGTTTCTCCAGTTTCGCACAAGCCATTGCCACAACTTTGCATGCAGTCAGAAGGACAGCTTGCAGGCGTCTCTAACATGTGACACATACCATCGCCGCAAACCGCATAACCACAGTCCGGCCTACACGTTCCAGTCTCTCCAGCTTCACACACACCGTTGCCACAAACAGCCGCAGTCTTACAGTCTTTCGAACAGCTTAATGCAGACTCGCCCTTGTTTATGTCACAAACACCATCTCCACAAACGGCCAGGGCACAGTCTGAAGGACAACTTACCTTATTCTCGCTAGAATCACAAACGCCGTTGCCACAAACGGCCGCAGTCTTGCAGTCGCCGGCGCAGTTCCACACCGTTTCTCCCAATCCAGCCTGGCAAACACCGTCGCCGCAATTTGGGTTTAACCGGCAGTCGTCACTACAATTTACCTTATTCTCGCCAGCATCACAAGCGCCGTTACCACAAGTTGAAGGAACAACTAGACCGCAATCATTAGGGCAAGACCCCGAAGTCTCGCCGGCCTCGCAAACGCTGTTGCCACATACCGTCTTGCAGTCTGCAGGACAGAGCGCGCTGGTCTCACCGGCAACCCGCTGGCACACGCCGTCGCCACAGACAAACGACGGAGAGCAGTCTGCATGACAACCAAGCGCAGATTCAGTCTTATCACAAACACCATTGCCACACGCAGCCGAAGCCGTGCAGTCGGCAGGACAATTGGAAACTGTTTCCCCAAGATTATTCCAACCAGACTGGCACAACCCGTCACCACAAAATGCCTTGCAATCCGCCGGACAATCTAAAATCGTCTCGCCAGCATCACACTTGCCGTTGCCACAACTCAACACACAGTCCGAAGGACAACCTGCATGAGACTCACCAGAATCGCAAAAACCATTTCCGCAATTTACAGGTGCAAACGAGGCAACCGAACTCGGCCCGCTGGGGCGCGCTAAAGAATTGTCTAAAACGCTAGATAGTGAAGCCACGTTTGGTTTTGCTATAATCAGATTTTGGTTTCCGCTTGGCGTCCCTGTGCTCGGGCAGATATTACAGTCTGCAGGGCAGCTTAGTATTGTTTCTCCATTATCGCAAACGCCGTTGCCGCATACCGGCGGGCAAACGCCGCAATCTTTTGTGCATGAAGAGCAAGTCTCGCCGGCCTCGCAAACCAAGTTGCCGCACACGTTGCCATTACAGTCTGCAGGGCAAGTTGCATACGTCTCTCCAAACGCGGGTTGGCAAACGCCATTGCCGCAATTGTTGCCACAGTCTGCAGGGCACGTCTTTCCGTCCTCGCCTGGTTCGCACAAGCCGTCCCCACAAACAATGCGGCACTTACCGCAATCTGCACTGCAAGTCGAACAACTCTCGCCTTGTCCGCACACGCCATTGCCGCAAACTTCGTGGCAGTCGAGCGGGCATGAAACGCTCGACTCGCCGGTCTCGCAAACGCTGTTGCCACAAACCGGCCCGCACTTTCCGCAGTCCACAACGCAAGTAGAACAAGTCTCTCCCACTGCTGGCTCGCAAACAGCGTTACCGCACTTCGCAGAACAAACTCCACAATCTTGAGCACAAGTTGAACAAGTCTCTCCCGCAGCAGGTTCGCAAACCTTGTTGCCGCACTTTACCGGGCACGCGCCACAGTCTTGAGCGCAAGAAGAGCACGATTCAGTCGGGCTGCAGACGCTGTCGCCGCACTTCACGGGGTTGCAATCAACAGGACACGAAAGCTTGGTCTCCCAAGGGTCGCAAACACCGTTTCCGCACTTGTCAACACACTTGCCGCAGTCTTTCTCGCAATTGCTGCAAGTCTCGCCTGACTGGGCGTTGCACACATTATCGCCGCAAATCGAGCACTTGGGAGAACAATCCTGCGGACAACTTGAAGACGTCTCGCTAGAATCACAAAC
>Ga0163199_1000076_pt1 | contig 61358 bp, 60 predicted proteins | sample PL_2010_150m_FD_113537 | JGI IMG/M metagenome (GOLD analysis project Ga0163199, IMG submission 113537) | Freshwater microbial communities from Powell Lake, British Columbia, Canada to study Microbial Dark Matter (Phase II) - PL_2010_150m | ecosystem: Environmental > Aquatic > Freshwater > Lake ...
ATCGAACCCACGACAAACGGATTAAAAGTCCGCTGCTCTACCAGCTGAGCTAACGACCCGGAAGAAGGTTGCGGATTATCCCGGAAACCTTGGCGCGCTGTCAATTTCAATACTTCTCAAGTGCATGCGCAGGTCAAAAAGTATGGGACTACTTTTTGGTAGGCAACCGCGCAGGCTGGGTGAGTTACCTCAGTTGCCGGACTTGTTGCCCTCGATCAGCGCATAAGCGGAATGATTATGAATGGATTCAAAATTTTCGCTTTCGACGATGTAGGCATCGATGCGGCCTTCTTCGTTCAGTTTGGTGGCGATGTCGCGCACCATGTCTTCGACGAATTTCGGGTTGTCGTAGGCGTGTTCGGTGACGTATTTCTCGTCAGGGCGTTTGAGCAGGCCATACAACTGGCAGGATGCCTGAGTCTCGACCAGATTGATCAGGTCTTCCACCCAGATGAAATCATTGATGCGTGCGGTCACCGTGACGTGCGAGCGCTGGTTGTGGGCGCCGTAGTCGGAAATCTTTTTCGAGCATGGGCACAGGCTGGTCACCGGCACCAGCACCTTCACCGTGATGCTGTAGGCGCCGCTCTTGATTTCACCGATGAACGTGATGTCGTAATCGAGCAGGCTGGTCACGCCTGACACCGGCGCGGCCTTGTTGATGAAGTAGGGGAAAGTCATCTCGATATGGCCGGATTCAGCCTCAAGGCGCTTCACCATTTCGCGCAGTATGGTTTCAAACGATTCGATGGAGATCTCGCGCTCGTTCATGTTGAGAATCTCGACGAAACGCGACATGTGTGTGCCTTTGAAATTATGCGGCAAGTGCACATACATGTTGAACATGGCCACGGTGTGCTGCACGCCGCCGGTCTTGTCCTTCACCTTGACCGGGTGGCGGATGGACTTGATGCCAACCTTGTTGATCGCCAGGTGGCGTATATCGGGGGTGTTCTGTACGTCCTCGATAGCGGGTGCGGTGGGCTGATTCATGGTTTTCCCCAATTATGCGGGTTTTAAATAATTGTTGAGTATATCACTCGGACAATGCTTGCTCAATGGCCGCCGTGATGCCCACCGCGTCCAGGCCGCAAGCGGCAAGCATCTGTTCCGGCGCGCCGTGCTCGATGAAGCAGTCAGGCAATCCCAATTGCAGTATTTTGCAGGTGATGCCACTGGTCTGCATGCCCTCCATGACCGCGCTGCCGGCGCCGCCCTGCAGCGCATTCTCTTCCACCGTCAACAGCAGTTCATGGCTGGCGGCGAGTTCCCTCACCAGCGCCAGATCAAGCGGTTTGACAAAGCGCATGTTGGCGACGGTCGCACCCAGTCGCTCGCCTGCGACCAATGCCGGGGCCAGCATGCTGCCAAAGGCGAGGATGGCGACCCGTTTGCCCTGGCGGCGGATTTCGCCCTTGCCGATGGGCAAAGTGTCGAGCGTGCCATCTGTTGCCACACCCGGCCCGCAGCCGCGCGGATAGCGTACCGCCGCTGGGCCCTGGTGCATAAACCCGGTGCTGAGCATCCGCCGGCATTCGTTCTCGTCGGACGGCGCCATGATGAGCATGTTGGGCACGCAGCGCAGGTAGGAAATGTCAAAACTGCCGGCATGCGTGGGGCCGTCGGCTCCCACCAGGCCGGCGCGGTCGATGGCCAGCAGTACCGGCAGATTCTGCAGCGCGATGTCGTGGATGAGCTGATCGTAGGCGCGCTGCAGGAAAGTGGAATAAATCGCCACCACCGGCTTCAGCCCTTCGCAGGCAAGGCCCGCAGCAAAGGTGAGCGCATGCTGCTCGGCAATGCCGACATCAAAGTAGCGCTCAGGGTAGCGTTCCTGGAATTTGTTCAGCCCGGAGCCGTCGCACATGGCGGGCGTGATGCCGATCAGGCGCGCGTCCTGCTGTGCCATGTCGACCAGCCAGTCACCGAACACCTGGGTATAGGATTGCTTGCCGCTTTCGCTCGCCGACTCGCCGTTGCTGGGGTCGAATCGGCCTATTCCATGGTATTTGCCGGGGTTGTCCTCGGCCGGCGCGTAGCCTTTGCCTTTCTGCGTGACCACGTGCAGAAACTGCGGGCCTTTCAGGTGCTTGATGTTGCCCAGGGTGGTGACCAGCACATCGAGGTCGTGACCGTCGATCGGGCCGATGTAATTGAAACCGAATTCCTCGAACAGCGTACTCGGCGTCACCATGCCCTTGACGTGCTCTTCGGCGCGCTTGGCCAGTTCCAGGATGGGTGGCACCACGCCCAGCACCTTTTCGCTGGAGCGCCGCATGCTGTCGTAAAAACGCCCCGACAACAGCTTGGCAAGATAGTTGTTGAGCGCGCCGACATTGGCCGAGATCGACATGTCGTTGTCGTTGAGGACCACCAGCAGGTTAGCGTTCATCGCACCGGCATTGTTGAGCGCCTCGAACGCCATGCCGGCGGTCATGGCGCCATCGCCGATGATGGCCACGGCGCGGCGGTCGGAACCCGCACGCTGCGCTGCGACCGCCATGCCGAGCGCAGCGGAAATGGAAGTGCTGGAATGCCCTGCGCCGAAGGCGTCGTATTCGCTTTCACTGCGCCGCGGAAAACCGGCGATGCCGCCTTCCTTGCGCAGCCCGGCCATGGCCTGGCGCCGTCCGGTGAGAATCTTGTGCGGATAGGTCTGGTGGCCAACGTCCCACACCAGCCGGTCATCCGGGGTATTGAACACGTAATGCAGGGCAATGGTGAGTTCCACCACGCCGAGATTGGAGGCGAGATGGCCGCCGGTTTGCGCCACGCTTGCGATCAGAAAATCGCGCAGTTCCTGCGCCAGCGGCGGCAGTTCCTTGCGCTCCATTGCGCGAAGTTGCGACGGCGAGTCGATTTTTTCCAGGATTGAGGACATCGGCGGGGTGATATTCAGGAGTTGAAATTAAAAGTGGCGTTGTATAATAAAGTTAGCCAGTTCGACCAGCCGTTGCGCCTCCGCACCGAACGGCGCGAGTTCCGCCAGCGCGCTGGCGTGCAGATCCTGTGCCAGTGCTTTGGCGCGTTCCAGGCCGAGTATGGTGACATAGGTCGGCTTGTTCCGCTCGGCATCCTTGCCCGCGGTTTTCCCCAGCGTGGCGGTGTCGGCCTGTGCATCGAGTATGTCGTCCACCACCTGGAACGCCAGGCCGATGTGCATGGCGTAGCGGTCGAGGGCGGCAACTCTCTCCCGGTTAACGGTATCGGCACAGCGTGCGCCGAGCAGAGCGGCAGCGCGTATCAGTGCGCCGGTCTTGCGGATATGCATGAATTCCAGCTCCGCCTGCGTCAGGCTAACGCCGACGCTAGCCAGGTCGATGGCCTGTCCGCCCGCCATGCCACGCGATCCGCTGGCGACGGCGAGCAGGTGCAGCATTTCCAGTTGGCTGGCCGCATCGGCACACAAGTCGGGCTGCGCCAGCACCTGAAATGCCAGGCTTTGCAGGCTGTCGCCCACCAGCAGCGCTGTAGCTTCGTCGAACTGGCGATGGCAGGAGGGCTTGCCGCGGCGCAAGTCGTCGTCGTCCATGCAGGGCAGGTCGTCATGCACCAGCGAATAGGCGTGGATCATCTCCACTGCGGCGGCGGCGGTGTCCACTTTTTCCGGGTCGGCCTCGCACAGTTCCCCGGCGGCATGGACAAGCAGGGCGCGCACGCGCTTGCCGCCGCCCAGCACGGCGTAGCGCATGGCCTGGTGCAGACGCTGCGGGGCGATGTCCGGCGCAGGCAGCAGCCTTTCCAGCGCCTGCTCCATGCGGGCCTGGACGGCATGCGCCCAGCCCTGAAAATCAGTCTTCGTTGGTATCAATGTAGGTTTGCAGGGTATTATTCTCGCTGAGGATGCGTACCTGCTGCTCGGCCGCAGTCAATGCCTTCTGGCAGTACCGCAGCAGTTCGCTGCCGCGGGTATAGGCGGCAAGCGCCTGTTCCAGCGGCAGTTGGCCGGCCTCCATTTGCGAGACGATGTTTTCGAGCTCGGACAGGGCGCCCTCGAAACACTTGGGTTGGGTATTTTTGCTCATAGAAGGGACAGCACCCTAACAAAATCGGGCGCTACGGTCAAATGGCGGGCCACTGCCTTTTTTCGGTAGAATCTGGCATAGTTTACGCTGAATGTGTGAGCGATAGACAGGGCGCGCCAGCAATTTTTAACTTTATCAAGCCGGCACAACGGAAAGGTAATTTTGGATAGCGGATGGCTGGATAGATTACCGGTGCATGATCCCCTTGCCGCCCAGGACCTGGTTCTGCAGTGGCTGAAGGCTTTTGCGGCGGGCGCGGACGTGCCGGATCGTCCGCAACTGGCGATGCTGATGCAGGTGGACGAGCGCTGCGCCGCCAACACGGCAGTGCTTGCCGCCCACTACATCAATACGCCGGCGCTGGCCTATGAGGATGAGGAGCGCCACTGGGAGGCGGTGCATGGCAATTACCACCACTTCTCACGGGTCTATCAAGCTTTCATCACCGCCGCCGTAGATTGGCCGGAACTGCCCCTGATCGTCGCGCGCGCACTTCACCATTTCGGCCAGGCGGCGAAATGGCACTATCTTCGCTATCAGCCTATCCCCGAAGGCGATTGGCTGCGGACGCACAAGCTCTACCAACTGGCGGAGCGCGGCGGGTTCGCCGGGCAGGCTGTACAGCTGGGTACAAGCGGGGTGGAGAGCACGTGCACCGCCGCCTATCTGCAGGCATTGATGCTGGATACCCTGAGCCGCACCGATTTGACCAAGCAGGAAATTGACCTGGTGGACGGCTGGCTGGCTGGTTGGGTGCGCCCGCTTGCGCTGGAGCAACAGTTCGAAGAAGAGTGGCAACTGTTCTACGTTGATCTCGCCGCAGACCGGGGCGGACGCCGCATACGCAACTTCGAGCCAACGCCGAACTGTCGCTATTGGGACACGGATAGCGTCGTCAGGATGGTCGAGCGGGCCAGAACCAGCCTGCACCAAGGCGAGCAGCCTGCCGGGATCGATGTGGTGGAGAATAAGCCCGGTGTGGACTACCCGCGCCTGCTCCACCATCTGCTCACGGAATGGTCGCGGGACGCATACCAGCGCCAGCGTCGTACCGAGGAGCGAGGCGAGGTCAAGAAGCGGGCCGAGGCGATGCATGGCATCTTCGGCGTCTGCCAGCATGTCAAGAATGTCATGTTTGCACGTCGTAGCGACGCCAGCGCTTTGGGTGCGGCCATGCCGGAATTTGAGGGCCAAGACGAAGGGTGGGTGATCGAGAACGAGAGCCCCAACGGCTTTGGCGCAGTGGCTGACCCCGAGATTGATACCTGGCTCAAGGTGGGCCGGCTGATCGCGCTGGATTACGAGAAAAACAAGGACATGACGGTGGTCGGCGTGGTGCGCAACATCAACCAACAGCCTGACGGAAAATGTTATGTCGGTATCGAGGCACTGTCGCACACTCCGACCTACGTCCTGTTGTGCGCTGCGCAGACCATAGCCCCTGCAGGCGATATCTCGACCGAGGCCTTGCACGCATCCACGCTGTCATTCGAAGGCATGTCGCCATTTCCCGCGGTGTACCTGCCGCGCAATGATGCGAAAAATACACCGTCCACGCTGGTTATGCCTGTCATTGAACTCGTGGCTGCCGGGGTGTTTGAGATGCGCATGGAAAACCACCCTTATCTGGTGCGTTTCGGCGCTGCCATGGAACAACAGGATGACTGGGTGCGAGTCGAAGTGAAAGAAGTGAAAACGACAGGCAAAAAGAACTAGCTGGGTTGATCTGTGCCTGACTGATTTGGCAGAACCCCCACCAGAAACGCTCTGATCGCATCAATTTCCTCAGCGCACACGGTGTGCGGCATGGGGTATTCCTGCCATACAACACCATAACCACTACGCGCCAGATATTCTGCCGAAGATCGTCCCGCCGCGATGGGAATGACCGTGTCCGCTGTGCCGTGCGCCATCAAAATCGGCAGCTCGTCGTTGGCCGGGCTGCGCTCCTGCTCCAGGGTTTGGCGCAATGGCAAATAGGCGGAGAGCACGATAATGCCCCCCAGTTTCTGCTTGAAGCGCAAACCCGTTTGCAACGCGATGGCGCCGCCCTGCGAAAACCCAGCCAGCACGATGCTGTTGGAGGGCACGCCGCGCTCGATTTCGCGTTCAATCAGTTCCTCTATCATGCCCTGCGCCCTACGGATGCCGGCTTCATCCTGGGTGGCGGCGATATCCGATGCAGCGATGTCGTACCAGGCGGGCATGACATAGCCGCCGTTGATCGTCACCGGCATGCTGGGCGCATTGGGGAAAACAAAGCGCACGGCCACGGGGAGCGCAAGCTGCTGGGCAATCGGCAGGAAGTCGCTGCCGTCGGCACCCAGGCCGTGCAGCCAGATGATGCTGGCGTGAGGGTCGTGGCCGCTGCAATATTCGATAGCAGTGAGCATGGGGCTAAGAGCCTGGTTCGGGAGTGCGGATTTTGGCATGGAATCGGCTTAATGCGCTATTAAATCAACAGTTTTTCGGCTATGCTTGGCTTTGCCGGAGTTCCTGCGTTAACAATGAGCGAAAAATCAAGAGCCATAGAAGATGACTATTCCTGAAACCATCAAGAAGCACGGCGTCCGCATCGGCTTAAGTCTGGCAGTATTGGCGATTTGTCTGCTGCATGCTGCGGGCGTGGTTCAGTTGGGATTTGTCCAGCGCATGGAAAATCTGGCCTACGATGCGCGCCTCAATCTCATGATGCCGGCCACGCGTGACGACCGCATCGTGATTCTCGATATCGACGAAAAAAGCTTGCGGGAACAGGGCCGCTGGCCTTGGAGCCGGAACCGGCTGGCGGAGATGGTGAACAAGCTGTTCGACAAGTACAGCGTTGCAGTGGTGGGGTTCGACGTCGTTTTTGCAGAAACGGATGAAAGTTCCGGCCTCAAGACGCTGGAGCAGATCGGGCGCGACTACTTCAAAACCGACGGCGAGTTCGGCAAGGTCATCGAGCGCGTCCGCCCCCAGCTTGATTATGACCAGGTTTTTGCGAAGAGCCTGAAAGGCCGGCCAGTGGTGCTCGGTTACTATTTCCGTCACGGCAAGGACGAAAAAAACATCGGTGATCTGCCTGCCCCCGCTTTCGTCGCCGGCAGCTTCAAGGGCAAGGACATCAATTTTTTCGAGGCGGGATCGTTTGGCGCGAATTTACCGGCATTGCAGGCAAATGCCACAGGCGGCGGCCATTTCAATCCGTTGCCGGATTCCGACGGCATTTCGCGCAAGATATCCATGCTGACTTCTTATAACGGCAGCCTTTATGAGTCGCTGTCACTGGCGGTGGCGCGCGTTTATCTCAACCAGCCCAAGGTCGAGGCCGGATTTGCCACGGGTGCCGGCGTGGGCAAGGACTATGCCGGGCTGGAATGGCTGCGGCTGGGCAAGCACCGGATTCCGGTCGATGAGCGTGTTGCCGCCCTGATTCCGTACCGTGGTAGGCAGGGCAGCTTCCCTTATGTTTCCGCCACCGACGTGCTGAACGAAAAGGCTGACCCCGGTGCGCTGTATGGCGCCATCGTGCTGGTGGGCACCACAGCGCCCGGACTGATGGACTTGCGTGCCTCCCCGGTGCAAAGCGTGTACCCCGGAGTGGAAATGCATGCCAACATGATCTCCGGCATTCTTGACCAGAACATCAAGGAACGTCCTGGCTATACTTTGGGTGCGGAGGTTATCATGCTGCTGCTGTCGGGCCTGCTGCTGGCCTTCCTGCTGCCGGTGCTGAGTCCGCTGTGGGCGACGGTGCTTACCGGCGCGGTGCTGGCTGCGTCCGTTGGCTTCAATCTCGCCATCTGGCAGACGGCCAATCTGGTACTGCCGATTGCCCTGCTGCTGCTGCTTATTACCACCATTTACGTGGTCAACATGTCTTATGGTTTCTTCATCGAGTCCCGCAACAAGCGGCAACTGGCCGGCATGTTCGGTCAGTACATCCCGCCCGAGCTGGTGGAGGAAATGGTGGACAAGGGCGCCGATGGCTTCAGCCTGGAGGGGGATAGCCGCGAGTTGACCGTGCTGTTCTCCGATGTACGCGGCTTCACCACCATTTCCGAAGGGCTGGATCCGAAACAGCTGACGCAACTGATGAACGAGTACCTGACGCCCATGACGCATGTCATTCACTCCCATCGCGGTACCATCGACAAGTACATGGGCGATGCCATCATGGCGTTCTGGGGCGCGCCGCTGCCCGATCCCGACAATGCGCGTCATGCGCTGCAGGCGGCAATGGACATGATCGCCCGCCTCAAGCTGCTGCAGGAGGAATTCGTGGCCAAAGGTTGGCCGCCGATCAAGATCGGCGTGGGCCTCAATACCGGCATGATGACGGTGGGCAACATGGGATCGGAATTCCGCATGGCCTATACCGTGATGGGCGATGCCGTAAACCTGGGTTCGCGGCTGGAAAGCATCACCAAGCAATACGGCGTCGACATCATCGTCAGCGAGTTCACCAGGGACAAGGTGCCGGACTTCCTGTTCCGCGAGCTGGACCGCGTGCGCGTCAAGGGCAAGGATTTGCCGGTGGGCATCTACGAGCCGGTGTGTCCTGCCGGGCAGGAGGATGAGGCGACCAGCAAGGAACTCGATCTCTATCGCGAGACGCTCAAGCTGTACCGCGCGCAGAACTGGGATAAGGCCGAGATGCAGTTTATCAACCTGCAAAAGCTCAATCCGGAGCGCTATCTTTACAAAGTGTACCTGGAACGCATCGCCTATTACCGTGAAGAGCCACCCGGTGCGGATTGGGACGGCGTGTTTACGTTCAAGACGAAATAACAGGCGCTTTGATGAAAGTCGAGATATTGGGGTGCAGCGGCGGTATCGGCGGCATTCTGCGCACCACTGCGCTGCTGGTGGACGACGACATCCTGATCGACGCCGGCACCGGCGTGGGCGATCTCAGCATAGAACAACTCATCGCCATCGACCATATTTTCCTCACCCATTCCCATCTGGATCATGTGACTTCCATCCCGTTTCTGGTGGATACCGTGATCGGCATGCGCGAAAAACACATCACCGTGCATGCCACAAGTGCAACCTGGCAAATCCTCAAGGATCACATTTTCAACTGGAAAGTATGGCCGGATTTCAGCGTGATCCCGGATGCATCCAACCCGTTCCTGCGCCACAGCGAAATCAGGCTGGGCGAAACGGTGGAGCTGAACGGTCGCAGCATCACGCCATTACCCGCCAACCATGCGGTGCCTGCGGTGGGCTTTCAACTGGACAGCGGCAACGCGAGCCTGGTGTTCAGCGGCGATACCACGACCTGCGATGCGTTGTGGGAAGCGGTTAACAACATCGAAAACCTCAAATACCTGATCATAGAAACAGCGTTCAGCAACGGCGAAATCAAACTGGCAGAGGTGTCCATGCACCTGTGTCCGTCGCTGCTGATTGCCGAATTGAGAAAGCTCCGGCGGTCGGCGCAGATTTACATCACCCACCTCAAGCCGGGCGAGGGTGAAGTCATCATGGCCGAGGTGGAGCGCGACGCTGCCGAGTTTGGCCCGTTGCGGTTGCACGACCGCCAGATATTCACGTTCTAGCGGCTGGCTCAGTTGTCGCCCATCTCCCGCAGCTTGATGCAGGCTGCGGACATTCCCAATCCGCAAGCCTTCAGGTAATTTTCCCGCGCTGTCGGGCGGTCATGCAACGCCTCTAACACCAAGGCTCGCCCCAGATAAGGGCGCGGGTAATTTGGAACCAGCGCTACCGCTTTATCGAAGTCACGCAATGCTTCCTGGTAACGCCCATCATCCAGATAAACCGCCCCACGGTCATTGTAAACATAGCCGTCGTCGGGCTTGAGCGCAAGCGCCCGGTTGTAATCGTCCAGCGCTTCCCGCTTCATTTTCACTCGATAAAAAGAAAGGCCGCGGTTGTGGTAAATCCTCTCCAATCCGGGTATGTCCCGCTTGTCCTGTATCAAGGAGGCAGCATCGTCCCATAACAACAGCGGATGCGAGAAGGTGGTAAGCCGGTCCCATGCCAGGGGGAACATCAGCAAACTCACGGCCAGCAAGGAAACGAACGCGCGCCGCGCCGGAACTGCGCGAAACAGCACGGGCAGTGCCGCAAAGATGCCGCCCATCCACAAATAGCTGCGGTACAGCACGAATGGTTCCTGAATGCGCACCGAGGACAATTCGGTGGCGAACAGCAGCCATGGGAACAGCATGGCGAAGCCCAGCAATCCCCTCGTGCCGCGCTGCAGCAACAGCCAGACTGCTGCCGCGCCAAACAGTACGAAACCCAGCACACCCAGAACGTACTGCCACGCCAGCAAGCTGGTGGCAAATGGCTCGCGCATATCGACCGACATCCACGCCGGATTGGGCACTATCCACAGCAGCAGGTATTTGAAAAACAGCAGGCACTGCGTCATCACGCTGAGCGGGTAGGCGTGGGCGATGTTGATATTTTCCTGCGATTCGGACAGTTGCTTCAGCATGTCCTGCGCATATAGTTCATAGGGCGCACCGAGCACCCCTTTTTGTTGCAGAACCACCCACACGGCAATGACGGCAAACGCGATGAAAGGCCAGGCAATGCGCCGAAACAATGCACGCGAGGGTGGATGCAGCAGCAAGGTCATCGCCAGCGTTACCGCGGGCACCATCACGGCATGCTCCTTGCAGAGCACCGCCAGCAGGTAGCAAGCGACTGAGATGAAGAACCAGCGCTGCTGGCCGCGCAACAGGCCTTCCAGATAAGCGCGCCAGCTCAGCAGGCTGAACAAAGTTGCCATCAGTATGGTGCGTTGTATCAAATAGCCCACGGCATAGACGGCAACCGGGTGCAAGGCAAACAGCAGCGCACCGAAAAAAGCCAGCCAGGTAGGGGAAAGAGATGCCGCTGCCTGTTCACGCGGTAACACTGCACCAAACAAACGGCGCAACAACAGGAACAGTGCCACTGCGCTGGCACCATGCAGCGCCATATTGCCCAGGCGGAAGCCGATCAGATCCTGGCCAAACCAGTTCGCCGTCCAGCCCAATGAAGCATAAGGCAGCCAGCGCGTATGCAGGCTGAAAGCGGAATGCCCGTAGGCCTGCGCTGTGGCGCCGTCGAAAAAATAGAGGTCGTCGAACATCACCGGATTCCACAGGAACCCCATGTACAACAAGCTGATTGCGCCCAGCAGCAACAGGGCGAGCGGCCACACCGGCTGATGCTCGCCGGTCAAAGTCCAGACTTTGTCACTATGGGATGCGGGAGAGGACATCATCACAACCTTTCAGATAGAAAAAAGCCCCTCACAGGGAGGGGCTTGAACTCTGAGTATAACCAGAATTGCTTGTGTTTAATTATTTGCAGATGCCATCAGTCTTGCAAGTGCCGGATGCAGCCCACTGCACGGCACCGTTAGCGTCAACGGTCGGCGTCAGGATATAGGTGTAACCATTGCCCGCGCTATCCTTGATAGCTGTTGTGGATGTTGCCGTAATAACACCAGTAGCCCCGGTTAAAGCAATAGAAGCAACATAGCCTGTTGCCGCCGGCATGGCCGCAGGCACGCCGTTGCTGCCTAGCGGACAGCCCGTGACTGCTCCAGCGGCCAGACCCTGTGTCTGAACGCATTCATCAATGGCTTGCTTGATCGGCGAAGTTGCCTGAATCACTTCGGTAAACTTTGCCTTCTTGGTGTAGTTCTGGTAAGACGGAATCGCTACCGCAGCCAGAATGCCGATGATCGCAACCACGATCATCAGTTCGATCAGGGTAAAACCCTGTTGTGCTTTCTTCATCATGATGAAACCCCTTTAAGCAAAAAATTGAATTCAAATGAACGGAGATATCGCGTTTGTCATAAATGCATGCAAGTGTTGCGCCCGGCGCCTGCATACTGCGATACCTTGCTTCGATTCTACTGAAATACATTTGTAAAGTAAAAAACAAACACGGCTACTGCAAGCGCCACATTTGCTGATCCACGGCCAAGCGACTTCCATTATCTCCAGGTGGATTTCGATGTCAAAGAACTGCCGACGAACGGCGAAGGTTCCGGGATGAACGGTAGCCACCAAAAAGCGGGCTTTAGCGAGCTTGGCGCAAGCGCAGCAGCCATCCAGGCCTTATGCCACTGGATTCCGGATAACGGCTGTGCCGTTTCCGGAATGACGAATCAGTATTTAATCTGAATCTTAAGGGTTATTTGCCCTCGGCAATCTTCTTCAGGTTGGGCAGGCCAGCATCGAATACGCCGGTGACGGCATCAATGGCGGATTGGTCATCCTGACCCGGTGGGATAGGCGGATTCAGCTTGTATTTGCGGTAGAAGCGCGCCATCCAGGTGACAGTACTTTCTCCTGCGCCGGGGCCGGCCTTGACCGCCATGGTGGCGATGTAGTCATTGACCGGCAACACGCCTTCGATGATTTCGTATTTCAGTTTCATGCTGGCATCGTCGCTGGATTTGAGCCGTTCGAGTATGGTGCCGCCATCCTTCAGCGTCAGCAGGCGAAAAGTCGCATCTTTGCCATCCTCGTCTTTTTTCGTTTCAAGCTTGGTGCTGACGACAGGAGGAAGCCACTTGTGCAGGCCGCCAAAATCCTTGACCAGCGCCCAGACTTTAGCGGGTTCCGCCTTGATGATGATTTCCTTCTCCACCTTCTGGGGGCTGGGGCCATGTGCGGCGGCGGTGAGCGGCAGCAGCAGGGCAGCCATGAGTGCGAGCAGATTTTTCATTCAGGTTTCTCCGGTAGTTGAATCAAACAAAAAACATCAATGCGCTGCCACGGCAATGAACTGGCCGAAAGCCCGGCTTTGCCTGCCGGTGGGGATGCTTCCGACGACTTGATTGGTCGTGGCGTCGATCACTGAAACGGTATTGTCGAACCAACTGGCGACATAAATTTTGTTGCTATCGGCGTTGTAGGCGATGCCTTCGGGGAAGGCGCCGACCGCGACGGTGGCAAGCACGGTATTGGCGACGGCATCGATCACCGCGACGCTGTCGGCTTGGGTGTTGGTGACATAAACGCGGCTGCCGTCTGGGCTGACCACGGCGCAGTAGGGGTGCTCGCCGACCTTGATGGTGGCGACGACCTTATCGGCTTGCGTATCGATGACCGAGACGCTGTTGGCGTAGACATTGACGGCATAAACACGGTTGCCGTCCGCGCTGATGGCGAGGCCGAACGGATGTTTGCCGACACTGATGCGGCTGAGGATTTGCAGGCTGCGCGTGTCGATCACGGCGACATCGTCGCTGTCGCGATTGGCCACGAACAGGCGGGTGCCGTCACGGCTCACCACCATGCCTGCCGGGGCCTTGCCGATGGCGATGTCGTGGTGTTGACGCGTGTCGGCGGTGTCGAACGCCATGATCCTGTCCTGGAACCAGTCGGCGACATAAAGTGTTTTTTCGTCACGGCTCAGCGCGAGCCCAACCGGCGTGCTGTCGAGGACAATTTCACCAAGCGTGGCGTTGTTCGCCATGTCGATGATGGAAACCGAGTTGCTCTCGACGTTGGAAATATAGACCTGCTGCAGGGCGGGAGCGATGGCTACACCCACCGGCGCCTTGCCGACCGGGATGGTGGCGATGACCTGCTCGCTGGACAGGTCAATCACGGAAACGTCGTTGCTACCCTGATTGGTGATGTAGGCATAGGATGCGGCGTGCGCCTGCGCGATCAGGCCGAATGCGAGCATGGATGCGGCGATTAGTTTGAAAAGTTTCACGAAGACCGGCGGTCGTTTTGAGTCGTTTTGAGTGGATGAAAATTAAATTGATAACGCCCGGTGCGGGCAGGCAGTTGACGCAGCAGTATACGGGCGGGCGGCAAACAGCGTCAAGCGGCGCGGCGCGCACGGGCTAAGGTTGGCGCAACATGCGGGATAGCCTTTCAATCGGCGGTGAAATGTGGAAGAATTGCGGTAACTTTTAGGGTATTTTTTATCATGATTGATCGGGACGGTTATCGCCCTAATGTGGGTATTGTGCTTTGCAACGCCCATAATCAGGTATTTTGGGGCAAGCGCATCCGCGAGCATTCCTGGCAGTTTCCGCAAGGCGGCATCAAGCAGGGTGAATCGCCGGAGCAGGCGATGTACCGCGAGCTGACGGAAGAGGTAGGCTTGCGTGCGGAGCATGTGAAGGTGCTCGGGCGCACCAAGGAATGGTTGCGTTACGATGTGCCTAGCCATTGGGTCAAGCGCGAATGGCGCGGCTCCTACCGTGGGCAGAAGCAGATATGGTTTTTGCTGCGCATGGTGGGGCGCGACAGCGATGTGTCGCTGCGGGCGAGTTCGCATCCTGAATTCGACGCCTGGCGCTGGAACGACTACTGGGTGCCGCTGGATTCCGTGATCGAGTTCAAGCGCGAAGTCTATCGGCTGGCGCTCAATGAACTCGCCGCACACCTGGGCGCTGACCACCGCCGCGATGCGGCCTGACGCTACAGCTCTGCCAGGATGGTGCTGCCGGCGCTGACCTTGTCGCCCAGGCTTACTTTGGGCGTGGCGCTGAGCGGCAGATAGATGTCCACGCGTGAGCCGAAGCGGATAAACCCGTAGCGCTGGCCTTTATGCAGGGCGCTGCCGGCATCCACGTAGCACAGGATGCGGCGTGCGATCAGCCCGGCGATCTGCACGCAGGTGATGTCCTGGCCATCGGCGGTTTTGATCCACAAGGCGTTGCGTTCGTTCTGCAGCGAGGCCTTGTCCAGCGCAGCATTGAAAAACTTCCCCTCGAAATACCAGCGCTGCTGCACCGTGCCGTCCACCGGGCTGCGGTTGGAATGCACGTTGAACACGTTCATGAACACGCTGATCTTGAGCGCTTCGCGCTGCAAGTATTCGTCATAGGCTTTCTCCACCACGATCACCTTGCCGTCTGCTGCCGCAGTGACGGCGTTCGCCTGTGCCGGCACTGCGCGCGGCGGGTCGCGGAAGAACTGCAGGACGAACAGCGTGATGATCCATAGCGGCAGCGACCAGACTGCGCACCAGAAGCTGGCGGAAATGGAAAATGCCAAGGCGATGGCCAGGAACGGCCAGCCTTCACGGGCAATGATGGGGTGGGGATAGTTCATGGAGTCGTAAGTTATTAGTCGTAAGTTGGAAGCTGTAAGTCGTAAGTCGTAAGTTCCGGGCAGGCAACTTACGACTTCCAACTAATAACTTACGACTGCCCTGTTAGTTTTTGCTCTGATCAACCAGCTTGTTCTTGCTGATCCAAGGCATCATCGCACGCAGTTTGCTGCCGACCTGTTCGATCGGGTGCGCTGCATTGAGGCGCCTACGGGCGGTCATTTCTGGGTAGTTGGTGCGCCCTTCCAGGATGAAGCGCTTGGCGTATTCGCCGTTCTGGATGTTCTCCAGCGCTTCCTTCATGGCCCAGCGCGATTCCTCGTTGATGACCTTGGGGCCAGTCACGTATTCGCCGTACTCCGCATTGTTGGAGATGGAGTAGTTCATGTTGGCGATGCCGCCTTCGTACATCAGGTCGACGATCAGCTTCATCTCGTGCAGGCATTCGAAGTAGGCCATCTCCGGGGCGTAGCCAGCTTCCACCAGGGTTTCGAAGCCGGCCTTGATCAGTTCCACGGCGCCACCGCACAGCACGGCCTGCTCGCCGAACAGGTCGGTTTCGGTTTCTTCACGGAAGTCTGTCTCGATCACGCCGCCCTTGGTGCCACCGTTGGCTGCAGCGTAGGACAGGGCGATGTCCTTGGCCTTGCCGGACTTGTCCTGATACACAGCGATGAGCGAAGGCACGCCGCCGCCCTTGAGGTACTCGGAGCGCACGGTATGGCCCGGGCCTTTGGGGGCGATCATGATGACATCGAGATCGGCGCGCGGCACGATCTGGTTGTAATGGATATTGAAGCCGTGGGCGAAGGCCAGTGCCGCGCCCTTTTTCAGATTGGGTGCCACATCCGCATCAAAGATCTGCGCCATGTTTTCGTCCGGCAGCAGGATCATGACCACATCCGCGCCCTTGACCGCCTGGCTGATTTCCTCGACCTTGTGGCCGGCCTTTTCCGCCTTGGCCCAGGAGGAGCCTTCCTTGCGCAGGCCGACCGTGACCTTGACGCCGGAATCCTTCAGGTTCTGCGCGTGGGCGTGGCCCTGGGAGCCGTAGCCGACGATGGTGACTTTCTTGCCTTTGATGATGGAGAGATCGGCGTCTTTGTCGTAATAAACTTTCATTGCATTTCCTTCGATTTTTAGAGACTAGGGACTAGGGACTGGGGGCTAGATAAGCCTGGAGTGTCTACCCCCTGGCCTCTAGCCCCTAGTCCAGGTTTTCACACTTTCAAAATTCTATCGCCGCGACCGATGCCGGAAGCGCCGGTGCGTACCGTTTCCAGCAGGGCGCTTTGGTCCAGTGCTTCGAGAAAGGCATCCAGCTTGGCGCCGGCGCCGGTCAACTCGATGGTGTAAGTGCCATCGGCAACGTCGATGATGCGGCCGCGGAAAATATCCGACATGCGCTTCATTTCTTCGCGGTGCACGCCGGTGGCCTTGACCTTGACCAGCATCAGCTCGCGCTCGATGTAGCGTCCGTCGTTGAGGTCCAGCACCTTGACCACGTCCACCAGCTTGTTGAGCTGCTTGACGATCTGCTCGATCACTTCATCCGAGCCGGAGGTGACTATGGTCATGCGCGACAGCGTGGCGTCCTCGGTCGGCGCCACGGTCAGCGATTCGATGTTGTAGGCTCGCGCGGAGAACAGCCCGGCAACGCGCGACAGCGCGCCGGCCTCGTTTTCCATGAGCAGGGAGACGATATGCCGCATATTACAGATCCTCCGCCAGTATCATTTCCGACAGCCCCTTGCCGCCGGGTATCATCGGAAACACGTTCTCCGACTGGTCGGTGATGAAATCCATGAACACCAGCCTGTCCTTGAGCTTGGGCCCGAACGCCTCCTTGAGCGCGCTTTCCACGTCGCCGGGTTTCTCGATCTTCATGCCGACATGGCCGTAGGATTCCGCCAGCTTGACGAAATCCGGCAGGCTGTCCATGTAGGATTCAGAATAGCGGTTGCCGTAGAAGAACTGCTGCCACTGCCGCACCATGCCGAGGTAGCGGTTGTTGAGCAGGATGATCTTGAGCGGCAGGTGAAACTGCTTGCAGGTGGACAGTTCCTGAATGTTCATCTGTATGCTGCCCTCGCCGGTGATGCAGGCCACCTGCGCCTTGGGGAATGCAAACTGCGCGCCCATCGCATACGGCAGGCCGACACCCATGGTGCCCAGGCCGCCCGAGTTGAGCCAGCGACGCGGTTTGTCGAACTTGTAATACTGTGCCGCCCACATCTGGTGCTGGCCGACATCCGAGGTGACGAACGCATCGCCCTTGGTCACTTGGTAGAGTTTTTCCACCACGAGCTGCGGCTTGATGATCTTGCTATTGCGATCATAGTTCAGGCAGTTCTTGCCGCGCCACTCCTCGATGCGTGCCCACCATGCCTTGAGCGGGCCGGCTGCCGGCTTCTTGCCGTCGGCTTCCAGCAGCGCGTTCATCTCGGCGAGCACGTTTTTCACGTCGCCCACGATGGGCACATCCACCTTCACGCGCTTGGATATGGACGAGGGGTCCACATCGATGTGGATGATGGTGCGCGGGTTTTCGAAGAAGTGCTCCGGGTTGCCGATGACGCGGTCGTCGAAACGCGCGCCGACGGCGATCAGCACGTCGCACTCCTGCATCGCCATGTTGGCTTCATAGGTGCCGTGCATGCCCAGCATGCCGACAAACTGGCGATCCGTGGCGGGATAACCGCCCAATCCCATCAGGGTGTTGGTGATCGGGTACCCCAGTTTTTTGACCAGGCGGGTCAGCTCGCTGGCTGCGTCGCCCAGCACCACGCCGCCGCCGGCATAGACCATGGGGCGTTTGGCTTCCATGAGCAGCTTGAGCGCCTTCTTGATCTGGCCGGAGTGGCCCTTGAGCACCGGATTGTAGGAGCGCATGCTGACCGTCTTCGGATACTCGAATTTGGCGCTGTGCTGGGTGATGTCCTTGGGGATATCCACCACCACCGGGCCGGGACGGCCGGTCGCGGCGATATAGAACGCTTTTTTGAGCGTCGCCGCGATATCCGCGGCATCCTTCACCAGAAAATTGTGCTTCACGCACGGACGCGTGATGCCGACCATGTCCACTTCCTGGAACGCATCCATGCCGATGGCGGGCGTCGGCACCTGGCCGCTGATCACCACCAGCGGGATGGAGTCCATGTAGGCGGTGGCAATGCCGGTGACGGCATTGGTGGCACCGGGGCCGGAAGTCACCAGCGCGACTCCAACTTCGCCGGTGGCGCGCGCAAAGGCGTCGGCGGCGTGCACCGCCGCCTGCTCGTGACGTACCAGTACATGCTGGAACTTGTCCTGCTTGAAGATTTCATCGTAGATGTTGAGCACCGCGCCGCCTGGATAGCCGAAGACGAACTTCACGCCTTCTTCCTGCAGGCAACGGATGACGATTTCTGCGCCGGTTAATTCCATAAGATTACGTTTTTTCTGGATTTATTGCGAAACCCTGAACAGTAATGGTTGGCGGCAGTTTGGTCAAGGTCATTTGCGGTAGGGGTTTGTCCGAAGCGCCTTCGGCGTTGCATCTGGCGGCGTTTTCAGGTGCGGCTCAGTCGAGCGGCGCAGGGGCGACCTTGAGCACTTCGTCTATGGTGGTCAGCCCGGCAGCGACTTTTTCCGTGCCGCTGATGCGCAACGGCCGCATGCCCTCCTTGAAGGCGTGGGCCTTGATTTTGGCAAGATCGGCATCCCTGGTGATGAGTTTTTTCAGGGATGGCGTCACCGGCAGCGTTTCATACAGGCCGGTGCGGCCGCGGAAGCCCGTCATGCGGCATTCCAGGCAGCCGCTGGCATGGTTCGCCGTTTTCGGTCGCGGCAGCTTCCAGGGGCCCGCCAGCTCCTGCCATTGTTCTTCGCTTACCGTACCTGCCGCCTTGCAGTGCGGGCACAGCGTACGCACCAGGCGCTGCGCCATGACGCCGATCAGGGTGGAATTGATCAGGTATGCCGGCACGCCGAGTTCGAGCAGTCGGGTGATGGCGGCAGGGGCATCATTGGTGTGCAGCGTAGAGAGCACCAGATGCCCGGTAAGTGCCGCCTGGATGGCCATTTCCGCCGTTTCCATATCGCGGATTTCACCCACCATGATGATGTCCGGGTCTTGCCGTAGCAAGGTGCGGATGCCGTCGGCAAACGTCAGTCCGATGTTGTGCTGCACCTGCATCTGGTTGAAGGCCGGTTCTATCATTTCGATCGGCTCCTCCACCGTGCAAACGTTGACTTCCGGCGTGGCGAGCTGCTTCAGCGTGGAATACAGGGTGGTGGTCTTGCCCGAACCGGTGGGGCCGGTGACCAGGATGATGCCGTTGGGCTGGGCCACCCAGCCATTCCACATGCGTGTGGTGTCGGGCGAGAAGCCGATCTCGGCGAAGCTCTTGACCAGCATGTCGGGGTTGAACACCCGCATCACCAGCTTTTCGCCAAAGGCGGTCGGCATGGTGGACAGGCGCAGTTCCACTTCATTCCCTTCGGCGCTGACCGTCTTCAGGCGGCCGTCCTGTGGCCTGCGCTTTTCCACCATGTCCATGCGCCCGAGCAATTTGATGCGGCTGGTAATGGCGTTCATGATAGTGGCCGGCAGCTGGTATACCTGGTGCAGCACGCCGTCGATGCGGAAGCGCACCAGGCCGATATCGCGCCGCGGCTCCAGGTGGATGTCGCTGGCGCGCTGTTCAAAGGCGTATTTGAACAGCCAGTCGACGATGGTGACGACATGCTGTTCGTTGGCATCCAGATTCTTATTCTTGCCCAGTTCGACCAGTTGCTCGAAGTTCTGCACGCCGACGATCTGGCCTGTTTTTGCCTCGTTGGCGAGATTGACGGAATTTGCCAGGCTATAGACTTCCGGCAGGTAACGGTTGATTTCGAGCGGGTTGGCCAGCGCCGGCTTGATGCGTATCTTGAGCATGCGCTCCAGGTCCGCCACCCAGTCCGTCAGGAAAGGCTCGGCGGTGGCGATGGTGACTTCGTTTCCGCTCACCTTCACCGGCATAATCTTGAGCCGGTCGGCGTAGGCTTTCGAGATGACCTGGGCGATAGCGCCGAAATCGAGCTGCAGCGGGTCGATATGCAGGTAAGGCATGTTGACCTTGCCGGCCAGCCATTCCGTGAGCGTTTCCACCGTCAGCTGTCTGCGCGGCGGCTGCAGGCTTTTCCACTTTTGTTCGCCCAGCACCAGCAGCGGATGCCGGCCGGAATGATCGAGCTTGCGGTCGTTATAAAGCTGCTCTGCATCCTCCTTGGAGACCATGCCGTCGCTGACCAGCCAGCGCAGGACTTCGCCGAGCGTGAGCCGGTGTTCATTGCTCGCGCCGCTTTTGCCGCTCACGATGGCCACTCGAAGCGCATGGAAAGATCCACGGCGACCACGTCCTTGGTCAGTCCGCCCACTGAAATGCGATCCACGCCGGTTTCCGCCACTGCGCGGATATTTTCCAGGCGGATGCCGCCGGAAGCTTCCAGCACGGCGCGTCCGGCAGTGGTTGCGACTGCTGCGCGCAGTTCGTCCAGCGAAAAATTGTCCAGCAGGATCAATTGCGCACCGGCAGCCAGCGCGGTTTTCAATTCCTCCAGCGATTCCACTTCAATCTGCACCGGAACTCCTTGTGCCGCCTGGGCCGCCGCCAGTGCCGGTTCGATGCCGCCGGCGGCATGGATGTGGTTTTCCTTGATCAGGATGCCGTCGAACAGACCGATGCGCTGATTGGCGCCGCCGCCCATGCGTACCGCGTATTTCTGTGCCAGCCGCAGGCCGGGCAGGGTCTTGCGGGTATCCATCACCAGCGCCTGGGTGCCTGCAACGGCATCCACGTAGCGACGGGTGAGGGTGGCAGTGGCGGAGAGGGTTTGCAGAAAATTGAGCGCGCTGCGTTCGGCCGTTAGCAATGCTCGTGCGTCGCCGGCGATTTCGCACAGCAACTGGTCGGGCGCGATGTCCTCGCCATCGTGGGCAAGCCAGCGGATTTGCACCGCAGGATCGAGCTGGCGCAGGCACGCATCGAACCACGCGGTGCCGCACAAGACAGCCTGGTCGCGGCTGACGACGCGGGCGCTGGCGCGTTGTTGCGGCGAAATCAGGGCCGCCGTCAGGTCGCCGCTGCCGATGTCTTCGGCGAGCGCAATGGCGACATTGCGGTTGATGATGTCAGCAGGCGGCAGCATGAATGCATTATAATGCTCGCTCCCTCTTAAATGTATTGAACGACATGAAGCTTTTCATCACTCCTGCCAGTCCTTATGCACGCAAAGCGCGCATCGTGCTTGCCGAGAAGCGCATCGAATGCGAACTCGTCGAACTTGTGTTGTCCGCCCCGGACTCGCCATTGCCTGACTACAACCCGCTGGGCAAAGTGCCAACGCTGGTGCTGGACGACGGCCGCAGCATTTATGATTCGCCGGTGATCGCCGAGTATCTGGACAACAAAACGCCAGTGGCGCATCTGATCCCGCAGGAACATAACCTGCGTATCGATGTGCGTTGCTGGGAAGCGTTGGCGGATGGCGTGTGCGATGCCACAGTTGCGGTGGTGATGGAAAAACGGCGCCCGGCGGAGGGCCAGGACCCCAAGCTGATCGAGCGTCAAATGCTCAAGGTGGAGCGCGGTCTGCGCACCATGGCGCAGGATCTGGGCGACAGCAAATGGTGCGTAGACGACACTTTCAGTCTGGCTGACATCGCCGTCGGATGCACGCTGGGATATCTCGGCTTGCGCATGCCGGAAATCAACTGGCGGGAGGATTACCCCAACCTCGCCAAGCTGTTTGCCAAGCTTTCCAAACGTCAGTCGTTTCTGGACTCCATTCCACCCGCAGCGTAATTGTTGACCAGGCGGGGTCAGGTTATGCCTCCACTGAAGCCAGGTCTGTTTAGGTGATGATGCCACCGCCCAAACAAACTTGGCTTTCATACACCACCACCGACTGTCCCGGCGTGACCGCCCATTGCGGCTGGCCGAATTTTATTTCACAGGTTTCCCCGTCGATGGAATCGATCTCGCACGGCGCATCGGCCTGGCGATAGCGCGTCTTCGCCGCGTACACCCAGTGCGTGCGCGGCGCGCTGCCTGAAATCCAGTGCAGGTCGGCAGCGCGCAGGCTGTCGCTGAACAGCAGCGGGTGGTCGTGCCCCTGCACCACGATCAGCACATTGTTTTGCATGTCCTTGCCGGCGACGAACCACGGCTCGCCCGAGCTTTCCTTGCCGCCGCCTATGCCCAACCCCTGGCGCTGCCCCAGCGTGTAATACATCAGCCCGTCGTGGCGCCCCACCACCTTGCCGTCGGGTGTGCGCATCTCGCCCGGTTGCTTGGGCAGGTAGCGGTTGAGGAACTCGCGGAACGGACGTTCGCCGATGAAGCAGATGCCGGTGGAGTCTTTTTTCTCGCTGGTCGGCAGCCCGGCCTTGCGTGCGATGTCGCGGATGTCGCGCTTGTAGTAGTCGCCCAGCGGGAACAGCGTTTTGCCGAGCTGTTCCTGGTTCAGGCGATAGAGAAAGTAGCTCTGATCCTTGGTGCCGTCCTCCGCCTTGAGCAGCTGGTACAGGCCGTCCATTTTGCGCACCCTGGCGTAGTGGCCGGTGGCGATGAGGTCGGCGCCGAGCGCCATGGCGTGGTCGAGAAAGGCGCGAAACTTGATTTCAGAATTGCACAGGATGTCGGGGTTGGGGGTGCGCCCGGCCTGGTATTCGGCGAGAAAATTGTTGAATACGCGATCCTTGTACTCCTTGCTGAAGTTGACCGCCTCGAGGTCGATGCCGATGCGGTCGGCGACAGAGGCGGCGTCGATCAGGTCTTGCCGCGCCGGGCAGAACTCCTCGGTGTCGTCGTCCTCCCAGTTTTTCATGAACAGGCCGACCACATCAAAGCCCTGTTCCTTCAACAGCAAGGCGGCGACGGAGGAATCCACCCCGCCCGACATGCCGACCACGACGCGTTTATTCACGGATTTGCTCATAGATGGGTCAGCACGGAAAGGGGGAAGCGCTGCCCGGCCAGATAGTGTTCGACGCACGCCAGCACTTGCGGACTGCGATGGCGCGACTGGCTGGCGCGGATTTCATCGGGCGTCATCCACACCACACGCAGGATGCCCGCATCCAGCGCATGCGCCGGGTCGTGGCCGGAGGCTTCGCCGACGAAAGCGAAGCGCAGGTAGGTGAGGTCTTTTTTCGGGTGTTTCCATTGATAGACGCCGAGCAGGGCGGTCGGGGTGAAGCGGTGGGCGGTTTCTTCCCAGGTCTCGCGCACCACGCCCTGCAGCAGCGTTTCGCTGTCCTCCAGGTGACCGGCTGGCTGGTTGAACAGCGCGCCGTCGGCGGTCTCTTCCTCCACCAGCAGGAATTTGCCGTCGCGCTCGATGATGGCGGCGACGGTGACGTTGGGTTTCCAGATCATTTACTAGTGGCCTGCGCAAAAAATGCGCAATTCTACTAGGTTAACAGGCCGGGGAACAGGCTGCCCAAGCCCCGCGCCATGAACTCGATGGCCATCGCCGCCAGAATCAGGCCCATCAGGCGCGTGACGATATTGATGCCTATGGTGCCGAGGCGGCGGGCGATGGGTACCGACAGCAGCAGTATCATCCATACCAGCAATGAAACCGCCGCCACCGGCCCGATCAGCATGACGTGCCCCCAGAAGCTGCCGCTTTGCTCGGCGGCGATGATCATGCTGCTGATGGCGCCGGGCCCGGCCAGCAGGGGGACGCTGAGCGGCACGATGGCGACCGCCTCGCGGTCGCTGGCAGCCAGGGTTTCTTCCGGCGTTTGACGCGCCCCGCTTTGTTTGCCGTGCATCATGGCAACCGCCATCAGCAGCAGCAGAATGCCGCCGCCGACCTGGAAGGACGGGATGCTGATGCCAAAAAATGCCAGTATGCGGTCGCCGATGAATACCGAAACCGCCAGCACCATGAATACCGTGAACATGATGGTGCGCGCGATCCGGGCGCGGTCTGCATGCGACCAGCCGGCGGTGGCGCTGACGAACACCGGTACGCCGCCTATCGGGTTGACGATGGCGAACAGGGCGATGCCGATCTTGAACAAATAGCTCCATTCGCTCATTTGATGGCTCCGGTTGAATGCGTTAGTATCGTTGTCCCCACGCTATACGAAGGGCTCTGATATGGCCAAGGTACTGATTCCGCTTGCCCCCGGCTGCGAAGAACTGGAAGCTGTAACGGTGATCGACATCTTACGCCGCGCCGGCATCGAAGTCACCACGGCGGGACTGGCGGCAGGCCCGGTGCGCGCCAGCCGTGGCACGGTGCTGCTGCCGGATACGACGCTGGACGAGGCGCTGCATAACAGCTATGACATGATCGTTCTGCCCGGCGGCATGCCGGGCTCCGAACATTTGAAAAACGATGCACGGGTGATTGGTGTGCTGAAGAAAATGGCGACTGGCGGCAAATACATTGCAGCCATCTGCGCCGCGCCGATGGCGCTGCATGCAGCCGGCGTGCTCGACGGCAAGCGCGCCACCAGCTTCCCCGGCGTGCTGGACGAACTGCCCGGCTCGCATGTTTACCTCGACGACGCCGTGGTGGTGGATGGCAACATCGTGACCTCGCGCGGCCCCGGCACGGCGATGGATTTTGCCCTCAAGCTGGTGGAACTGCTGGCGGGCAAGGCAAGGCGCGATCAGGTGGAATCCGGGTTGCAGCGGTGAGTTTGCCACCGAAAATTTACCTGGCATCGCGCTCGCCGAGGCGCGGCGAACTGCTGCGCCAGATCGGCGTCGAATTCGAGGTGCTGCCGTCGGATGTGGACGAATCCGTGCTGCCTGATGAGGCTCCCGAGCATTACGTGTTGCGGCTGGCGCGCGAAAAGGCGCTGGTTTGCGCGCGCCGTCTCGCCGCCGGGGATGTGCCGATATACCCGGTGCTGGCCGCCGATACCACGGTGTGCGCCGATGGCATGATCCTGGGCAAGCCGGAAAATGATGCTGACGCTGCCGCCATGCTGCGGCGCATGTCAGACCGCTGGCATACGGTGCACACGGCGGTCGCGCTGGCTGCCGGCGACCGTATCGAAACCCTGCTGTCCAGCACCCAGGTCGAGGTGTCGCCGCTGTCGGAGGCGGACATTGCCGCCTACATTGCCAGCGGCGAGCCGCGCGACAAAGCCGGCGCTTATGGCATCCAGGGTCTGGCCGGCGCGTTCATCCGCCGCATCGAGGGCAGCTATTCCGGCGTCATGGGCCTGCCGCTGTTCGAGACGGCGCAATTATTGAAAAAATTCGGATTGAGGGTGCTGTGAGCGAAGAGATTCTGATTAACGTAACCCCGCAGGAAACGCGCGTCGCCGTGCTGGAGCAGGGGGTGGTGCAGGAACTGCACATCGAACGCAGCAGCGCCTTGGGGCTGGTCAGCAACATTTACAAGGGCGCAGTGTGCCGCGTTCTGCCCGGCATGCAGTCGGCGTTTGTCGAGATAGGCCTGGCGCGCGCCGCCTTTCTGCACGTTGCCGACATGCTGGAGTGTGGCGAGGACGAGGCGAAACCGATTCAGGAACTGCTGCATGAGGGGCAATCGCTGATGGTGCAGGTGGTCAAGGAGCCTATCGGCAGCAAGGGCGCGCGGCTCACCACCCAGCTCAGCATCGCCGGGCGCTTTCTGGTTTATCTGCCGCAGCAGCAGCATATCGGCGTCTCCCAGCGCATCGAGGACGAGGCCGAGCGCGAGGCGCTGCGCGAGCGGCTGTTGCGCCTGCTGCTGCCGCAGCACGAGGGCGGCTACATCATCCGCACCATGGCGGAAACCGCCAGCGATGACGAGTTGCTGGCCGATCTCGATTATCTGCACAAAGTCTGGCGCGACGTGCAGGAGGCCAGCCGGGATGCCGCGCCGCGGGCGCTGATTTTTCAGGATGTGACGCTGCCGATGCGCGTGCTGCGCGATATCGTCAACGAAGAAACGGCGCGGATATTGGTCGATTCGCGCGAAACCTACCAGAAGCTGCATACCTTTGCCGAAAACTACGTGAGCGGGGTGCTCGCGCGCCTGGAGCACTATCCGGGCGAGCGCCCGCTGTTCGACCTGTACAACATCGAGAGCGAGATTGAAAAGGCGTTGTCGCGCAAGGTAGAACTGAAGTCCGGCGGCTACCTGATTTTCGACCAGACTGAAGCGCTGACCACGGTGGACGTCAACACCGGCGGCTTCGTCGGCGGCCGCACGCTGGCCGACACCATCTTCAAGACCAATCTGGAAGCGGCGCAGAGCATCGCCCGGCAACTGCGCCTGCGCAATCTGGGCGGCATCATCATCATCGATTTTATCGATATGGACGAACCCGCCCATCGCGAAGCGGTGCTGGAAGAACTGCAGAAAGCGGTGGCCAAGGATAGAGCGCGTACCGGCATCCACGGTTTCTCCGACCTCGGCCTGGTCGAGATGACGCGCAAGCGCACCCGGGAAAGCCTGGCGCACATCCTGTGCGAACCTTGCCCGTGTTGCCAGGGGCGTGGCGAACTGAAAACGGCGCAGACGGTGTGTTACGAAATTCTGCGCGAACTGCTGCGCGAAGCGCGCCAGTTCAACGCGCGCGAATACCGCATCCTGGCGTCGCAGAAAGTCGTCGACCTGTTTCTCGACGAGGAATCGCAAAACCTCGCGCAACTCTCGGACTTCATCGGCAAGCCGATCTCAATGCAGGTGGAAACCCTGTATTCGCAGGAGGCGTTCGATATTATATTGATGTGAGAGACTGCTAAGGATCAGATAAATCCAAGCGCTGGATTTGCTCCGTTCGCATTGACTGTTTGTGCCAAAAATAGGCATTCAGGTCAAGTATTAAGGCACATTGCCGATAACCGTTAACTATGTCTTCGGTTATCACCACTAACCTGTCGTCGTTGAATAGCCAGCGGCAGTTAAACACCAGCGAATCTTCAATGAAGACTACGTTGCAACGGCTTTCATCTGGGATGCGGATTAATTCCGCAAAAGATGATGCGGCCGGATTGGCTATTTCCGAACGCATGACCGCTCAAATTCGTGGACTAGATCAATCGCGGCGCAACGCAAATGATGGTGTTTCCCTGCTGCAAACCGCTGACGGTGCGCTTGGGTCAATCGCAAATGCCATGCAGCGAATTCGAGAATTAGCCGTTCAAGCGTCAAATGGCACCAACAGCACCAATGACAGGCAGTCGCTTCAGGCAGAAGCGACACAGTTGACTCAGGAAATAGACCGCGTTGCAAACACAACGCAATTTAATGGGCAACGAGTTTTCTCAGAAAGCATCGGAAGTAATGTCGGTGACACCAACAAGCTAGCTGTGCTATTCGGTTTGAAAGCCGGGTGGTTGGAAAATGCTGAGAAATTGATACAACAGTACTACGGCATTATTGGAGATGGCGCTGGGATCAGTATTGAATTATCTACCTTCACCGATGGTGTGGGAGGTACGGCTGCGCAAGTTTCAGGTGCAGTTGGAGTCAGCGGCAAGGCAACCAATGTAAAGTTACAGATAGATATGGCTGATTTTAACCCACCTAACTTGCCGAATGGCGGCAATTCGCCTTTCTATAACGACCGAATAATTACCCATGAGATGGTACATGCAGTGATGGATCGCAGCATGAACATTGGATCTATGGCTAACGGTGGGTTAAATCAGACATGGTTTCTTGAAGGATCGGCGGAGTTCATTCATGGTGCAGATGAGCGGTTGCAAGCATCGATTGGCTCGGTGGGTGTGGCTGGAGTGATGGCACGTGCGGCAACTTTTACCTCAGGGGGTAGTTGGGGTGGTACTTCAGACGACTACTCAGCCGCGTACTCGGCTGTGCGCTATCTACATCAGAAAATAAAAAGCCTGGGTGGCACAGGCATGAAAGATTTAATGACCTATCTCACTAACAACCAAGCTGCAACCCTTGATACAGCGATTAATGCAGTCACAAGCGGTACGTATGCCAACGTAAACGCTTTTATAGCGGACTTCAACGCAAACGGAACTGCTTTTATTGGCGGCATGAACCTAGCTAATACTGATACTGGGGCAATCGGTGGCTTTGATGCGGATAGTGGGGCAGTAAGAACTGCTGACTCTGTCATTAATGACGTTGGCACAAATTCTAGCGATAACCCGCTGGCAGGATTTACAGAGACTTGGGAGACAGTCACAGGAGGCAGTACTGCCAAGTCAAACTTTCTTCAAATTGGGGCTAACGCAGGGCAAACCATAGATGTTGGTATTAGTTCAATAAATACCTCATCACTAAACATTCAAAGCATTGACCTTGTGGGAAATGCCGCCTACGCAATTTCACAGATTGATACTGCATTTGACTATCTAAATGGGGAAAGAGCAAAGGTTGGAGCGGAGCTAAACAGGCTTGATGCTACGGTCGCCAACCTGCATTCAAGTTCTAATCTGACGTCTGCTAGCCGATCACGAATTAGGGATGCTGATTTTGCTGTTGAAACCGCCAACTTAGTAAAAAGCCAGGTTCTTCAACAAGCTGCAACAGCCATGGTTGCTCAGGCACAGGCTCTGCCTAGAATGGTTCTATCACTACTTAGAGGATAGTACATAAATCAGCCTAAAATTGCTCTGCATATGACCGCTATGTGAAGCGCGCTCCGGTCTAGTTAGCTAGCGAAGGGGCAGGGGCAAGTAATCCCGATTATGCCGTCAGTGGCGTCATGTCCAAGGTAGGGCCGCCGGCGGTTTCGGCTTCGGTAGCAGCCTGTGGCGGTGCGGCCTGTTGGGCAGCCTTCACCAGCGTCAGCAGTATCTGATCCAGCGCCGTGTTCTGGCGCTGCAAGGCTGCGACTTGCTCTTCCACGTCGCGGATGTTTTGCTGCAGTGATTCCATGTTTTCGTGTACTTTCATCAGCGACTCGGTACGTTTGTCGAGCTGTGCCTTTTGCTCGTTGATTTGCTGTTTGAGCGGCGTGAGTATGTCCTTGAGCCAGAGGCTGGCTTCCGCGTGTGCCTGCTCGAACATGCTGCGCGCCTGGCCGACCAGGCTGTAGAAGAACTTGCGCACCAGAAAATGTTTTTCCGTCATGACATTGATCGGATTGGCGCAGAACTCTTCAGTGGTTCTTTGCAGCGCCAGCATGCTTTGCTGGTATACGGACATGTCCAGCACCGGCGGCTTGCATGCTGCGAAGCCATGCCGGGTGTGGAACAGGTGATAAAGCTGTTCCGACAGGTTCTTGATCTCCAGCCCCTGCCGGGTGATGCGCTCGGCCAGTGCGCTGGTCTCGGCGATCAGCGCTTTCATGCCCTGATTGAGGCCGTGGGTGGTCCATGCATCTCCGATCTTCTGGCGGCTCTTGTCCAGCAGCACGTCCAGGTTCTCCATGCTGAGCTGCTGCATCAGCACCTGGCCCATCTTTGTGACTCTCTGCTGGCTTTGGTTGAAGTTGAGGATAGACGCCTCGTAGCGTTTGCGTTCGGCGGCGGCCTTGGACAAGAGCGACTCCACCACGTCGCGGCTTTTGCCGCGCAGCGAGTCGAATTCCTGCAACTGCGCGCGTGCGCCGGCCAGGCGTTGCTGGCTGGCCTTGCGTGACACCTTGACCATGTCGCTGGCTTCGTTGAGCACGGTGTTGCACAGAATCTCATGCTTGGCGGCGACTATGCCTTGCGCCAGGGCATGCTCGAGCCGTTCGATGCCGCTGCGTTGCAGCAGCGCATGGTCGTCGCGCACTCTGGCCAGCAGCGCTTTCTGGGCGGAAATGGCGAATACGTCGCTGGCCGGCAGGCCCAGTTGGCGGGCGGTAGTGTCCACCTGCGACTGGATCATGGCCTGGATTTCCTGTTCCGTCTTGAGGTCGTCCCACAGCATGTCGATCTTGTTCAGCACCGCCAGCTTGCGGCTGGTTCTGCCGCGAAGGTAGTCGGTCCAGATGGTCATGTCGGACTTGGTGACGCCGGTGTCGGTGGCGAGCATGAAGATCACGGCGTGGGCGTTGGGGATGATGTTGATGGTGAGTTCCGGCTCGGTGCCCAGCGTATTGAGGCCGGGGGTGTCGAGGATCACCAGCCCGCTTTTCAGCAGCGGGTGCGGGAAGTTGATCTGCGCGTGGCGCCAGGTCGGAATATCCACCTTGCCCTTGGTCTTGAGGGCGTGCTGCATGGTGATGTCCGCGTCGTCCCATAGGCCGAGGTCGCGGGCTTCTTCCAGCGTGACTTCCTTCTGCTGCACCAGCGCCTGCATCGCTTCCTGCATCGCCTCGGTGGAACTGGTGTCGAGCCGGAGCCTGGTCCAGGCTTTGGGAGTAGTCTTCAGCACCATCAGGCCGTCATCGCGCTTGCGCGTCTCGATCGGCAGCAGCTTGATGCAGGGCTCCTCGTTCTGGTCCCAGAAAATTTCCGTCGGGCACATCGTGGTGCGCCCCGCATCGCAAGGCAGCAGGCGGGTCTTGTAATCGGAGAAGAACAGGGCGTTGATGGTTTCGCTCTTGCCGCGCGCGAATTCGGCGACGAAGGCCAGCACCAGGCGGTCGTGTTTCAGCGACTCCAGCATGTCGTACAGGCGCAAATCCTGCACCGAATCCGCGCCACCGGCCAGATCCAGCCAGCTGCGATAGTCCGCGATGGCGCTTGCGATCTGCTCGCGCCAGTGGCTGAAATCGGATAGCTGCTGTTCGAGTTCGGTGCTCATGTCCTGTCGAATCTCATTATCCTAATCGAGTAGCGTTTCCGGCGTACATGCGGGGTTGAGAATCTCCACCGTTTTGTGCCGAGCGTGTTCCCCGCGTTTCAGAATAACCTGCTTTTTGCTGACTTTAAATGATTTTATTAGAAATTCCAACAACTTGTCGTTGGCCAGGTGATCCGCAGGCGGGGCGGCGACTTTTATTTTCAGGGCGCCGTCATGTAACCCGGCGACTTCGGTGCGGCTGGCGTTGGGCTGGATGTACAGCGTGAGCAGCAGCGACTTGCCGCCATCGCGCAGCTGGTACCAGGTGGCGGGCACGGTGTCAGAATAGCCGCAACAGTTGGTGTTCGAGCGGGGCAACCATGAGCATCAGCAACAGCTCGGCGATGATGAACACGACCAGCGGGCTCAGGTCGATCGCCCCGGTTTGCGGCATGAGCTTGCGCAGCGGGCGCAGCAGCGGCCTGGTCAGGCTGTCCAGCAGCGGGGCCAGCGGCGTATGGGGGTTGATCCAGCTGAGGATGGTCAGCATCAGTACCGCATACAGGAAAATGTAAATGCTGGATTTGACCACGCCGAGCGCTGCGAGCCCAACCAGCGCGGCGTAGGCCTGCCCATCAGCGACCAGCATGGGAAACTCGTGCAGCCATAGCGTGGCGATATGCAGAATTAGCTGCGCGAGAAATGCCAGCAGCAGGGTGCTGGTGTCCAGCCCGCCCGCGGCAGGCAATATGCGCCGCAGTGGCCGCACTGCAAAATTGGTGAAGGCCATGACCGCCTGCGAAAACGGGTTGTGGAACGGCGCGCCGAACAGTTGCAGGTAAAAGCGCAGCAGGAAGGCCAGGGTGACCAGGCCGAGCAGGGTGTCGAGCAGGAATTGCATGGCTTGTATAAACATAATTAGACCTTAATCCTTTCCCAGCACATCGCCCAGTTCGGCGGAGCGCGTTGCGGCGGCGTGGATGGCGCGTACTATGGCGGCCTTCACCTGCGCCTGTTCCATGGTCAAGAGCGCGCGTTCAGTCGTGCCGCCCTTGGACGTGACTTGCGCGCGCAACGCAGCCGGGTCGAGCGGGCTGCCGGCGGCGAGTTTGGCGGCGCCGATAAAAGTCTGCAATGCCAGCATCTTGGCCTGATCGGGCGCAAGCCCGAGTTCGCTGCCCGCCTGCTGCATCGCTTCGAGGAAATAGAACACATAGGCCGGGCCGCTGCCGGAAATCGCGGTGACGGCATTCATCTGCTCTTCGTCCTCCAGCCACACGCAGGTGCCCACGGCGGCAAGCAGGGAGCCCGCCATCTGGCGTTGCGCGAGGCTGACGCCGGGGGCGGCATAGAGCGCGGAAACGCCCGCCTGCACTTGCGCCGGGGTATTGGGCATGACGCGCACCACGTTGCCGTAGTTGCCCAGCCAGCGGATCAGGTCGGGCGTGCGGATGCCGGCGGCAATCGAAACCACCAGTTGCTGGCGCAGCAGGCTGCTGAGAAAAATGGCGATATCGCGCAACTGCTGCGGCTTGACGGCAAGCACGATGACGTCCGCCGCGGCGGCGCTGGGTAGTTGTTCGGAAACGTTGACGCCGAAGTCCGCCCTGAGCGCGTCGCGCTTGCCGGCGTCCGGCTCGACCACGCAGATATCGGCTGCCGCCTCCCCTTGGGCGAGCAGTCCGGAGATGAGCGCGCGCGCCATGTTGCCGCCGCCGATGAAACTGATTTTCATGATGTTTCTTGCGTGCTTTTGGCTGTGTCTGTGGCTGTGCCTGTCGCCGGCCGCGGCCCGAAAATGGCGGTGCCGATGCGCACCATGGTCGCGCCTTCGGCAATGGCGGCGGGAAAATCGTGCGACATGCCCATCGACAACGTGTCCAATTGCAGTCCTTTCCGATTGAGCGTTTCCAGCAGTTCCCGCAACATTCTAAACTGCTCGCGCTGCAACGCAACATCGTCCGTCGGCTGCGGGATGGCCATCAGGCCGCGCAAGGCCAGCCGAGGCAGGTGGGTGGCCTGCTGGGCGAGCTCCGCAACCTCTTGCGGCGCGCAGCCGCTTTTGCTGGCTTCGCCGCTGACGTTGACCTGCAGGCAGACATTGAGCGGCGGCAGGCCGTCGGGTCGCGCTTCGGACAGGCGCTGGGCGATCTTGAGTCTGTCCACGCCATGCACCCAGTTGAAATGCTCGGCGATGGGCCGCGTCTTGTTGCTCTGGATGGGCCCGATGTAGTGCCATTCCAGCAGCAGGTCGGCTAGCTCCGCCATCTTGTCCAGCGCTTCCTGCAGATAGCTCTCGCCGAATGCCCGCTGGCCGGCCGCGTAGGCCTCGCGCAGCATGGTTCCGGGGTGCGTCTTGCTGACCGCCACCAGAGCCACGGACTCGGGTGCTCGCCCGGCGTTGTGCGCAGCTTCGGCAATGCGGCTCCGGATTGCTTGCATACGCTCGGAAATTGTTGTCATAATCCATCCATAGGCTGCATGCGAAAATTATAACAGGGGAAGTTCCATGGATATTTCCGATTTGCTGGCGTTTTCGGTCAAGAACAAGGCCTCCGATTTGCATCTCTCCGCCGGCATGCCGCCTTTGATCCGCGTGCATGGCGACGTGCGCAAGATCAACGTGCCGGTGATGGACCACAGCCAGGTGCACGACATGGTGTACGACATCATGAACGACGGCCAGCGCAAGTTCTACGAAGAAAACCTGGAATGCGACTTTTCCTTTGAAATCCCCAACCTGGCGCGCTTCCGCGTCAATGCCTTCAACCAGAACCGCGGCGCCGGCGCGGTGTTCCGCACCATTCCTTCCAAGGTGCTGTCGCTGGAGCAACTCAACTGCCCGCCGATTTTCAAGGAGATTTCGCAAAACCCGCGCGGCATGGTGCTGGTGACGGGGCCGACCGGCTCCGGCAAATCCACCACGCTGGCGGCCATGGTCAACTACATCAACGAGGAGGAATACGGCCATATCCTCACGGTGGAAGACCCGATCGAGTTCGTGCACGAATCCAAAAAGTGCCTGATCAACCAGCGTGAGGTCGGGCCGCACACGCTGTCTTTTGCCAATGCGCTTCGTAGTGCCTTGCGCGAAGATCCGGACGTGATCCTGGTGGGCGAAATGCGCGATCTGGAAACCATTAGATTGGCTTTGACGGCGGCGGAAACCGGCCATTTGGTGTTCGGCACCCTGCACACCTCATCGGCGGCCAAGACCATAGACCGGATCGTGGACGTATTCCCGGCGGCGGAAAAGGAAATGGTGCGGGCAATGCTGTCCGAATCGCTGCGCGCGGTGATTTCGCAGACCCTGTGCAAGACAAAGGACGGCACCGGCCGCGTGGCGGCGCATGAAATCATGATAGGCACGCCGGCCATCCGCAACCTGATCCGCGAAGCCAAGATCGCCCAGATGTACTCGGCGATCCAGACCGGCGGCAATGTCGGCATGCAGACGCTGGACCAGAACCTGCAGGAGCTGGTGAAGCGCAATGTCATTTCGCTTCCCGAGGCACGGCTGAAGGCCGCCAACAAGGACTCGTTCCCGGGCTGAGGTTAAGGTAGGCTCATGAAACAGATTTTTAAGGACTAACGCCATGGCTATGGATCAGGGACAAGCGGAAAAATTCGTATTTGACCTGCTGCGGTTGATGATCGCAAAGAACTCGTCCGACCTGTTCATCACGGCTGGTTTCCCGCCCGCGATGAAAATCGACGGCAAGATGACGCCGGTAACCAATCAGACCCTGACCGCGCAGCAGAGCAAGGAAATCGCCCGCTCCATCATGAACGACAAGCAGGCGTCCGAGTTCGACGCCCACAAGGAGTGCAACTTCGCCATCGCGCTTCCCAATGTGGCGCGTTTCCGCGTCAACGCCTTTGTGCAGCGCGGCAGCGTCGGCATGGTGTTGCGCACCATCGCCACCAAAATCCCCAAGTTCGAGGAGCTGGGGCTGCCGGAAATCTTGAAGGAAGTCTCCATGACCAAGCGCGGCCTGGTGATTTTCGTCGGCGGCACCGGCTCCGGCAAATCCACTTCGCTGGCGGCCATGGTGGGCTACCGCAACGAGAACAGCTACGGCCATATCATCACCATTGAAGACCCGGTGGAATTCGTGCACGAACACAAAAACTGCATCGTTACCCAGCGCGAAGTCGGCGTGGATACCGAAAACTGGTTCTCCGCGCTGAAAAACACGCTGCGCCAGGCGCCGGATGTGATCCTGATCGGCGAAATCCGCGACCGCGAAACCATGGATTACGCTGTCGCCTTTGCCGAAACCGGCCACCTGTGCCTCGCCACGCTGCACGCCAACAGCACCAACCAGGCGCTGGACCGCATCATCAACTTTTTCCCGGAAGAACGCCGCCAGCAGTTGCTGATGGATCTGTCGCTCAACGTCAAGGCGTTCATCTCCCAGCGCCTGATCCCGAAAAAGGAAGGCAAGGGGCGCGTGGCGGCCATGGAAATCATGCTCGCCTCGCCGCTGATCTCCGACCTCATCTTCAAGGGCGAGGTGCACGAGATCAAGGAAATCATCGGCAAGTCGCGCGAAATGGGCATGCAGACTTTCGACCAGGCGCTGTTCGACCTCTACGAGGCCGGCCAGATTTCCTATGAGGATGCGCTACGCAACGCCGATTCGGTCAACGAAGTGCGCCTCAAGATCAAACTGGAAGGCCAGGAATCCAAGGACAAGGACTTGTCGGCGGGGCTGGATCACCTTGGTATCGTTTAGGCTTGCAGGGTGTGTAAAATATACCTTGTCCGCACATTCTGGTGCCGCCCCTTTTTTGGATAGTCACTAGCACCACTTCTAGCCAACGTCTGCTTTCAGGAAACGCGAACTTCCGCTTCCGAGACATAGCAGTCATAGAGCCCAAACAATGCCCCTAATGCACGACTATGTTATCTAGGTCTAGTTTGGACTTATCAGTTAATTAGTGCTTAACATCTGCTGCCATTAAAAAAAACCTTCTGTTCACTAACGCATCACGAACAAGTGTCTTAGGATTTGGATATACAAACCCCTCACGATTTTTGGCTGATATGCCAAGGGAAAGATTCAAATCCAAAATGATTTCTGCAGAGTCAGGATATACCCGGTATTCCTGAAATGTTCTTGCAGCGACGGGTTGGAGGCCAATGAAGATTAGTTCGTATAGGTTTTTTAAACTACCGAAACGTCCGTATTCAATAACTTTGCCACATATTATGTCTTGGGCCTGTTCAAGACGTATCCGGCGCCTACACTTCTCTTCAAAATCCTTATCGTCAGTAGATGGAATTTCTGGCAACGCAGGGCCACGGAAATAAACTTTTGGAGGGGAGGGTCTCAAGGGAATGGAGTGATCAATCGCAGTGACACGTCGAGCTCTCCACTTGCTAGCAATCACATAAACGACCAACTTACCGATTTCTGCTAGGTGAAAGATGTCATCAACATCGGAACTGCCGGCTTCTGAAGCTTCATCAATTTTCAAGGCAAGTCGCTCATTCATAGCATTCTCCATACCTGAAATAGATAATGTTGTTTTACATAGCCTACGGAGGTCAGACCTTTCTCAAGAGCCCTTTCACTCTCCAAGCTAAAAACCACCCTGCCTTGGGAGCTCTTTCTTCCTGTTTCTCTACTCCATTAACACCTGCATCTTCCCAGTGTGCGTAGGTTTCCTCGTTCACGCACCGCAGATAGTCAGGCTCTAATGTAGCCAAAACACCGTAATTTGATTCACCGAGAATAACCATGATGCAACTCCTCAATAAGAAGAAACTCCTGGCCTACGCTTCACCTCTGTCATTCAAATCCACCTCATAATCAGCGAACTGATGAGCATAATGATCTGCGAGATCGCGTTCTTCGTATGTGTAATCGCCGGTCATTTCCATTTCTTCACCGGCAAGATTTTGCCAGTGCTCTACCAGTTGAGTAGAAGGCACTAATAATAAGTGACTCCTGATGCCCGCAGCCAGCCTACTGACTTTTCTGGCATGCTGCTCCGTTGTTGCAATTCGCGTCATATCGTCCTCCTTTGGTTGCACTAAAACACACGCATAAATCAGACCAGAATTTGTGTTGGAGTTTCTGATTGCTCTGTAATCCATTAGCGGCTTAAATAGAATTTGGTTGAATTAGCACAGCCAGAATAATTCGATTGATGGTCTCTGCTTATCGCACGAAGCGGAATTTCAGGCGTCAGGACTTGACGCCAAAGTCCGCTTTTGGCCGGTAGTTGCCGAAGCCTGTTGGAACATTTAGGAAATGGTGTTGCCTGATCTAGAGTCCCAACACATTTATGGAAAGAACTTGGAGACATCCATGAACATAGCACCGGTCTTTTTCATCTCGCATGGTGCGCCGACCTTTGCCCTCGAACCCGGGGTGCTCGGCCTCCATCTGCGTGCCCTTGGCAAACAACTGTCTGGCGTGACGGCGGTGCTGGTGGTGTCACCGCACTGGCAGACCAGCGGCATTCATGTCATGACCACGGCAGCACCCGCGACGCTTCACGACTTCGGCGGCTTTCCGCCGGTGCTCTACGAACTGCAATACTCAGCGCCAGGTCACCCAGCTTACGCAGCAGAAGCGGCGAAACTGCTTGCTGACGCCGAATTCGAGGTTGCCTTCGACGCGCAGCGTGGATTGGACCACGGCGCCTGGGTACCGCTGCTCCACCTGCTGCCAGCGGCCAATGTGCCAGTCTTCCAGGTTTCAATGCCACACACACTCGACACAGCCGGGGCTCTGCGGCTTGGGCGCGCTTTGGCGCCGCTGCGTGAACGCGGCGTGCTAATCATTGGCTCAGGCAGCCTGACCCACAACCTCTACGAAATTCGCCAGCCCGGAGCAGGCGAAGCGGTCTACGTCCGCGAGTTCGCCGGTTGGGTTCGCAAGGCAGTGATCGCCAATGCGGTCGATAGGCTGGTAGCCTACCGCAGAAACGCGCCTCATGCTGAACGGGTACATCCCACTGAGGAGCACTACCTACCGCTGTTAGTCGCCCTAGGCGCTCGTATCGAAGGCGAAGCTGCACAGGTCATCGATGGCGACATCACTTACGGCGTGCTTGCGATGGAGTCCTATGTTTGGGGCCAGAGAGGCGAACGTATCCTCACAACTACCCACGGATCAGGGGTGCAATCATGAACAATCAGAAAAATTTGATTGGGCTGCTGCTGGCAATCATATAGTCAGCCTTTTGATCGATCCAGCACCGGGAATAACTTAAAAATATTGCTATACGTCCGCTTTTGGCACGTTACTGCCCGTCATTGCTCCTTCGAGCCAGCGGCAGCTTTCAGGTAACGCAAACTCCCGCTCCCGACCCGAAGCGAACGGTCAGGTACGTAAAGGTAAGGGGCTGCGCGGCCGCAGTGCGGCTGATTCAGGCGTTTTCGGTGTGCATCGGCACCGGCTCCTTCGGGGCCCCGCCAATCTCGATAAGTTCGTATTCCGCAATCACCTGCGCGCCCAGCAACAGCAGCGTGGCAGCCACCTCCAGGCTGAGCAGCACGATGATGGCAGTGGTGAGCGAGCCGTATACCACGTTCACCTGCGACAGCGTGCCGAAATACCAGCCCAGTGCAAGGCGAATGAATTCCCACAGCAGGCCCGCCGTGGCACCGCCGATCAGCGCGTGCCTTGCCGAAAGCCTGCCCACCGGCATGAAGTAGTAAATCCCGGAGATGAGCAGGATTTCCACGATCACGCCGGCGACGTAGATCAGCAAGCGCGAGAAGCCGCTCAGCGACCAGCTATGCCCTAGGATAACGAGATTCTCACCGCCCATCGTCATCAGGTCGGCAATCACGAACGTGCCTGCGAACAGCGCCGCGCCGATGAAAACAATGTAGCCGAAGGGCAGCAGCAGGGAAACGAGGAAGTGCCGTCTGCGCCTCTGCACGCGGTGCAAAAAAATCACCGAGATCGCGTTCTCCAGCACCTTGAAGCCAAGCGAGCTGAAAAACAGCATTGTGAGGAATAGCACCCAGCTGATCACCGCGCGGTGATCGAGGAATGCCTTCAGCTCCATTACAACCGCATTCCCTTCGCCAGGCGCCACGTATTCCAGTGCCCTGCGCAACGTTGCCAAGAGTACGTCCTGGTCGATCACGTTCGAAAGCGCGATCACCATGAGGATGAGCAGCGGCACGATGGAGAGCAGCGCGTAGTAGGCGACTGCGCCGGCGAGAAGCAGGCCCTGATTGGCCTTGAAGGCCTTCAACACCTGCAGCGCGAAGGCTATGGAGTTCTTGAGGACGTGGATTGTGCGAGGGTTGATGATGTTCATGAATGCGCGCCAAGTAGAAGCAGTGGGCTGGAAACATCACCCACATAAGCTTAATAGTGTAGCTCCAATCAGTTTTATACGCCTGATCTCAGGCATCAATAGGATGCAATGCCACATCCATCAAATTTGACACAGTGACACGGTGTCAAACCTCAAACAGAATGTTGGTTTCCTGTCTGTAGGCGCCTCCAGCATCAATACGGGTAGAATGTTCGGTGTTAGTGCCGAGAATAAAGCAGTAAGACGGGTTTTCCCTGTCCGATGAGCCGTCGTTGACCTAGTGCGACTCTGCCGATATAGATTAGGCGCACTAACCCTTTCCTGTACTGGATGTCCGATGTATAGCTGGTTTGAAAAACGACTTGATCCCTTCCCTGACGCCACGATAGCGCCCCCATCGAAAGGCTTCTGGGCGTTTGCCTGGTCAAGCACCCAGGGGCTGCGGTGGCCGATGCTCGTCATGACGATTCTGACTGCGGGCATCGGGGCATTCGAGGCGTTGCTGTTCGCTATGCTAGGCAAGGTGGTGGAGTGGCTAAGTCATGTGCCCCCGGCGCTGCTATGGACGCAAGAGCGCGGGCATCTCCTGTTGCTGGTCGGCATCCTGATCGGCAGTATCGTACTGGTTGCGCTGCAGGTCATCATCAAGCACCAGACGCTGGCGGGCAACTTCCCCATGCGCATGCGCTGGAATTTCCACCGCTTGATGTTAAGCCAGAGCATGGGGTTCTATCAGGATGAATTCGCCGGCCGTATTGCGGCCAAGGTGATGCAGACCGCGCTCGCGGTGCGCGATATGTGGTTCATCCTGGCGGACATTCTGGTGTTCGTCATCATCTTCTTCGTGACTATGCTGGCCGTGCTGCAGCACTTCAGCCCATGGCTGATGCTGCCTTTCTTAGGCTGGCTGGTGCTGTATTTCGGCGCACTCATCTACTTCGTCCCCAGGCTGAGCCGCGTGTCGCAGGCACAGGCCGATGCCCGCTCCATCATGACCGGACGCATCACCGACGCCTATACCAATATCGCCACCGTCAAGCTGTTCTCCCATGCTGGGCGCGAGGCCGGCTATGCAAAATCCGCGATGCAGGAATTCATCACCTCCGTGCATCGGCAAATGCGGCTGGTGAGCAGTGTGGAGATACTCAATCATGTCCTGATCATGACTCTGATCATTTCCAGCGCAGGCATCGCGCTGTGGCTATGGAGTCATGGTCAGGTAGGATTAGGAGCGGTGGCTGCGGTGACGGCGATGGTGCTCCGGCTGCATGGCATGTCGCACTGGATCATGTGGGAAATGACCTCGCTGTTTGAGCATGTAGGCACAGTGCAGGACGGCATCAACACGCTGTCGACCGCGCAGCTCGTCATGGATAAAGCGGATGCCAAACCGCTGCAAGTGGAGCAGGGCGACATCCGCTTCGAGCAAGTGGACTTCGCCTACGGAGGCAAGCGCAAAGTACTCGACCACTTCTCCTTGCATATTCGGCCAGGTGAAAAAGTCGGGTTGGTGGGCCGTTCTGGGGCTGGCAAGTCGACAATAGTGAACCTACTGCTGCGTTTTTATGACGTGGAAGCCGGCCGCATTCTAATTGATGGACAGAATATTGCCGAAGTGACCCAAAACAGCCTGCGTGCCAATATAGGCATGGTCACACAAGATACTTCGCTGCTGCACCGTTCGGTACGTGAGAACATTCTCTACGGCCGGCCCGATGCCACGGAAGCGGATATGATCAATGCAGCCAAGCGGGCTGAGGCGCATGAATTCATCCAGGTTTTGCATGATCAACTGGGGCGTACCGGTTACGATGCCCATGTGGGTGAGCGGGGCGTGAAACTCTCCGGTGGGCAGCGCCAGCGCATCGCCATTGCCCGCGTGATGCTCAAAGACGCGCCTATCCTATTGCTGGATGAGGCCACCAGCGCGCTTGATTCCGAAGTCGAGGCCGCCATCCAGAGCAGCCTGTATCGGCTGATGGAAGGTAAGACTGTAGTCGCCATCGCCCACCGTTTGTCCACCATCGCTGCTATGGATCGGCTCATCGTGCTTGATCAGGGCCGCATCATCGAAGAGGGTGATCACGAAACCTTGCTGAAACACGGTGGGTTATATGCGCTGCTGTGGGCACACCAGAGTGGTGGTTTTCTGGCGGAAACCGTTGAGGCAGAGGCAGAGGCTTAGGCTTAGCCCTGGCGCAGAGATTCAGGAATCAGGAACGTACAACGCATCCATCAAATTTGACACAGTGTCAATGTGTCACAACACAACCCGAACAGGATTTCATGCCCGTAAGGGCATGCCCACCATATGCAAAGAGAAGTTAAAGAGAAACCCAAGTACGCCATTGTGGCGGCCGTACAATTGCCGAGCGTAAGCGACGTCGAGTTCGAGGCGTCGCTGAGTGAGCTACGCGAGCTCGCAAAAACACTGGGGTATGAGGTTGTCCGCACGTTCGTGCAGAAGCGCTCCAGCTTCGACACGACAGCCTACCTTGGCGTCGGCAAGCGGCAGGAAATACGCAGCTTTGTGAACAACGAACACGAGCCCGCTGAGTTCGAGAAAATCGACGCCAACCCAGATTCCCGCGACATCGACGCCATTTTGGTCGACCACGAGATATCACCATCGCAGGCGCGCAACCTGGAAAAGGACGTCGGCTGCGAGGTGATGGACCGCACCATGGTCATTCTTGAAATTTTTCATCGCAACGCACGTTCCCGCGCCGCACGCGCCCAAGTGGAAATCGCGCGCCTCGGTTACATGGCACCGCGCCTGCGCGAGGCGGCGAAACTGGCGGGGCCGCAAGGGCGGCAGCGCAGCGGCGTTGGTGGCCGAGGCGCCGGCGAGTCCGCGACCGAGTTGGACCGCCGCAAGATTCGTGACCGCATCGCCGAACTGCAACTGGAGATCGTCGCAATGGATGCCGAGCGCAAGACGCAGCGCGCGCGGCGGCAAGAGCGCCAGGGGCTCGCTGCCGTGGCGCTCGTTGGCTACACGAATGCCGGCAAGTCGACCTTGATGCGGGCGCTCACAGGAAGCGAGGTGCTGGTCGCGAACAAACTCTTCGCCACGCTCGACACCACCGTGCGCACCCTCCACCCTGAGAGCGTGCCACGCATACTCGTCAGTGACACGGTCGGTTTCATCAAGAACCTGCCGCACGGGCTCGTCGCCTCGTTCAAGTCAACGCTCGATGAGGCGCTTGATGCATCGCTGCTGCTTCACGTCATCGATGCAAGCGATCCCGGGTTTGAGCGCCAGATTGAGGTGACCGATAAAGTGCTTGAGGAGATCGGTGCGAATGTTGTGCCGCGCATCCGCGTCTTCAACAAGATTGACCACGTCGGCGACGCAGCGGCGCAAGCTGAACGCGAAGCGGCCTTGCGGACACAGTACCCGGATTGCGTCGTGATAAGCGCACGCCGCCCTGACGACATCGTGAAGCTACACCAGACGATCGTTGCGTTTTTCCAGCAGGATCTGGTTGAGGCCGAGATTTTCCTTCCCTGGACGGCACAGCAACTGCGCGGGGAAATCTACGCGAGTTGTCAGGTGCTGGAGGAGCGCTCAGACAGTGAAGGCGCCTTCTTTCGGGTTCGCGGCGAGCCCGATGTCGTGAAGAACCTGCGAGAGCAGTTCAGCCAAGCGCGATGAATTCAGCGCCTTTGACCCATCACGCTGATTCTATGCGCCTGGCTTTGCCCTACACCGACATGTTCTCAAGGGCGCCAATGCAGGAAACTCCGGCCATTCGCAAGTACGACTCTTTGGCTCGGAACGTCTCTTGATGGCCGCGCGCTGACGTTCACGAGCGCCGGACCGCCAATGTGTGAAGAATTTGGCGCTCACCTTGCTACTGCCTACTCTTGGCAAGGCCCTGCGCGCTTGCCGGAAACCTGGCTGTGCGTTTCCACCGTCGGGCCGCCTTCCGCATTTGCGCCCAGGTCCATGTGGCCTTCGAAAGCATCACGGCCGAACTCGACTTCCCCCGTGCCGCCTAATGGAATGCCACCGCCGCAGCGGATGTTGAAGGTGATCTGGTTGGCGTAGTAGCGTTTGTTGACGTATTCGCAGACCGCATTGTCGCCTTCGGCGAACAGCTTGCCGGGGTCTTGCAGGTCGGCCTGGGTGAAGCACTGGCTTTGGGAATAGGGGCCGAAAGGCTTGGCGCTGCCGTCTACTTTCATGGTCACCGTCAGGTTCCACAGCCCTCCCTGCATCTCGGCCTGCGCCGGCAATGCTGCCGCCGCGAACAACAGGAACCACAGGCATTTCGGCAGGCTGCGCATGCCGCTTCCCGCTAGTTTCCCTGATACACCGTATGGCCTGAAAGCAGCGTCCAGCGGACTTTCCCTGCCAGTTCCAGGCCGAGGAAAGGGGTGTTCTTGCCCTGGCTTTTCAGCGCTTTCGGTTCCACTTTCCAGTATTGCTCCGCATCGAAAATGCACAGGTCGGCGCTGCTGCCCACGCCCAGATGGCCGGCATCGATGCCGAGCACGGCGGCGGGGATGCTGGTGACTTTGGCGATGGCGCTTGCCAGCGGAATTTTGGTTTCCGCAGCCCATTTCAGCGTCAGCGGCAGCAGCAGCTCCAGGCCGGTCGCGCCCGGTTCGCTTTCGGCGAAAGGCGCCAGCTTGGCGTCGTCGTCCACCGGCGTATGGTCGGAACAGATAGCGTCTATGGTGCCGTCCGCCAGCCCGGCGCGCAGCGCGTCGCGATCTCGCTGGGTGCGCAGTGGCGGCTTCAGGTGGCAGTGGGTATCGAAAAAGCCGATGTCGTGTTCGGTCAGGTGCAGGTGCGTGGCGGCGATGTCGCAGGTCACGGGCAGCGCGTGTTTTTTCGCCTGCCGCACCATCTCCATGCCTTCGTTGGTGGAGAGCCGGCACAGGTGCACCTTGGTGCCGGTTTCCTGCGCCAGCCGCAGAATGACGGCGATGGCGATGGATTCGGCGCTCGCCGGAATGCCTTGCAGGCCGAGCCGGGCGGCGACTTCGCCGTTGTGTGCGACGCCGCCTTTTGCCAGCCAGGCATCCTCCGGGCGCAGCCAGACGGTGAAGCCGAAGGTGCTGGCGTATTGCAGGGCACGCCACAGCACCTGGGTGTCGGTGAGCGGTACGTCGGCCTGGGAAAAGCCGACGCAGCCGGCCTCGGTCAGTTCGCACATTTCGGTCAGTTGTTTGCCTTCCAGTTGGCGCGTCAGCGCGCCCAGCGGATAGACATGGACCAGGTTGAGCAGCTTGGCGCGGTGCTTGAGCATTTCCACTAGGCCCGGCTCGTCCAGCACCGGGTCGGTATCCGGCGGGCACGACAGGCTGGTGACCCCACCCGCGGCGGCGGCCAGCAGCTCGCTTTCCAGCGTGGCGCGGTATTCGAAGCCCGGTTCGCGCAGGCGGGCGGACAAGTCCACCAGGCCGGGACAGACGATCAGGCCGGTTGCGTCTATGGTCTTGACGGAGCTGTGGTTGGTGCTGAAACCCTCCGGCGCGCTGCCCACCCCGACCACCTTGCCAGCGGAGACGAACAGGTCGCATACGGCGTCGATGCCGTTTTTCGGGTCGATCAGGCGGCCGTTCTTGATGTGGATTTTCATTCGGTATTCCCCGCCAGTATGCTCATCACCGCCATGCGCACCGCGATGCCGTAGGTCACCTGCGGCAGGATCACCGACTGCGTGCCGTCCGCCACCGCGGAGTCTATCTCCACGCCGCGGTTCATCGGGCCGGGATGCATGACGATGGCATCCGGCTTCGCCAGCGCCAGTTTTTCCGGCGTCAGGCCGTAGCATTTGAAATATTCCTGCGCGGAAGGCAGCAGCGCTCCCGCCATGCGTTCGTTCTGCAGCCGCAGCATCATCACCACGTCGACGCCGCGCAGGCCTTCTTCCATGTCGTGATAGACCTGCACGCCGAGGCGTTCCACATCCTGCGGCAGCAGCGTCTTGGGCGCGATCACGCGCACTTCCGGCACGCCCAGCGTGGTCAGCGCGTGGATTTCGGAGCGCGCCACGCGCGAGTGCAGGATGTCGCCCACCACCGCCACGCGCAGGTTGTGCATGTCCGGTTTGTAGCGGCGGATGGTGAAGATGTCCAGCAGGCCTTGCGTCGGATGGGCATGGCGACCGTCGCCGGCATTGATGATATGGATGTGCGGTTCGACGTGGCGCGCGATGAAGTGCGCCGCGCCGGATTGCGAATGGCGCACCACGAACATGTCGGCGTGCATGGCGGTGAGGTTGTTCACCGTGTCCAGTATGCTTTCGCCCTTGGCCTGCGAGGAAGTGTTGACGTTGAGATTGATGACGTCGGCGGACAGGCGCTTGGCGGCGATTTCGAAAGTGGTGCGGGTGCGCGTGCTGTTTTCGAAGAAGATGTTGCACACGGTTTTGCCGCGCAGCAGCGGCACTTTTTTCACCTCGCGCTCGCCGACGCCGGCAAAGGATTCCGCCGTATCCAGGATGTGGCGCAGCATGGCGGCCGACAGCCCCTCGATGGAGAGCAGGTGCTGCAGGTCGCCGTTTTTGTTGAGCTGTGGATTGTTCATTTGGCCTCGTGCAGCTTGAGCTGGAGTTTTCCGGCGGTGTCGCGCGTCAGTTCCAGGTTCTGACCCGGCGCCAGCGTCATCTGCGCGCCGACTGCCTGCGCCGCGATCGGCAATTCGCGTTCGCCACGATCGACCAGCACCGCCAGCGTGATGCGCGCCGGGCGGCCGTAATCGAACAGCTCGTTCATGGCTGCGCGCACGGTGCGCCCGGTGTAGAGCACGTCATCGACCAGGATGATGTGGCAGCCTTCGACGTCGAACGGGATGCTGGACGGCTTGATCTGCGGATGCAGGCCGATGGAACTGAAGTCGTCGCGGTAGAAGGAGATATCCAGCATGCCGAGCGGGATGTCGCCGCCCAGCTTTTCCTGCAGCCGCTGCGCCAGCCAGGCGCCGCCGCTGTGTATGCCGACCAGTGCGGTGTTGGCGCCCAGCAGCGGGCGGATATGCCCGGCGAGCTTGTCCAGAAGCTGTTCTGCGTCAGGCAGCTGCATGAGTTTGGTTATCCAGGGTTTGACGGTCCAGATGGCTCTGCAGGATGTGTTGCGCGGCGACCTGATCCACCATGACCTTCTGCGCCATGCCGCGGATGCCAGCCTGGCGCAGCGACTGGCTGGCCTCCACCGATGTCAGGCGCTCATCCACCAAGTGCACGGGGAGGCCGAAGCGGCCTTCCAGCCGGCGCGCGAAGCGGCGGCACAGGCGCGTCAATTCATGTTCCGTGCCGTCCATGTGCAGCGGCAGCCCGACCACCAGCTGCACCGGCTTCCATTCGGCGATCAGTGCGCCGATTTCGCTGAAGCGCACCTCGTTGCTTTCGTTGTCTATGGTCAGCAACGGGTGGGCGATGCCCACTTCCAAATCCCCTATCGCCACGCCTATGCGTTTCTCGCCGAAATCGAAGGCCAGCACCGGGCCTTTCAAGCGTGTCCCGCCTCATCGGCCAGGCTGGCGAAGTTCACACCGAGCAAGCCCATGGCCGCATCGCGTTTTTTCTCGTCCGGCATGTCGAAAATCACCATGTCCTGCGCCGGTACCGTCAGCCAGGCGTTCTGCGCCAGTTCCTGTTCCAGTTGGCCGGCCGACCAGCCGGCGTAGCCCAGCGTGACTAGTATCTTGCTGGGCCCTTCGCCGCGTGCGGTGGCTTCCAGCACGTCCTTGGAGGTGGTGAGCGCGGTATCGCCGTTGACGGCGATGGTGGATTGCCAGTGGCCGACCGGCTGATGCAGCACGAAGCCGCGGTCGATCTGCACCGGGCCACCGAAATGTATGGTGTTGTCACCCATCAGCTTGGCGGTCAGCTCGTCCGTGAGGTCTATGCTGATTTGGTCGAGCAGGGCGTCCAGCTTCATGTCGATGGGGCGATTGATGACCACGCCCATCGCGCCTTGCTCGTTGTGTTCGCAGATATAAGTGACGGATTTGGAAAAGTAGGGGTCTGCCATGGCGGGCATGGCGATCAGGAAGTGGCCAGTGAGATTCACATTTTCCACGGCGGCATTATCTCACAAATTTTCCATGTATCCGGTAACTTCGAGATCAAAGCCGGTCATGCTGGGCATCTTGCGCGGCACGGCCAGCAGGCGCATGCGGCCTACGCCGAGATCGCGCAGGATTTGTGCGCCTATGCCGTAGTCGCGCAGATCCTGCCGGGAGCGCACCGGTTCGTCCGCGTGGCGGATGCGGTCTATCAGTTGCTGGCCGGTTTCGTTGCGGCGCAGCAGGATGATGACGCCTTCGCCGGCCTTGGCGATGGCTTCCATCGCCTTCGGCACGCTCCACGAGTGCGACTGGCTGTCATGGTCGATGAGGTCGAATACCGACAGCGGCTCGTGCACGCGCACCAGGATTTCCCGCTCCGCGCTCGGCTCGCCCTTGACCAGCGCCAGATGGGTTTCCTGCGCCATGGCGTCGAGGTAGGCGACCAGCCTGAATTCGCCATAGGGCGTTTGCACGGTGCGCTCGGCGGCGCGTTCGACCAGCCGCTCGGTCTCACTGCGGTAGTGGATGAGGGCGGCGATGGTGCCTATCTTCAGGCCGTGCTGCTCGGCGAATTCCAGCAAATCGGGCAGACGCGCCATTTCGCCGTCGTCCTTGAGGATTTCGCAGATCACCGAGGCCGCTTCCAGCCCGGCCAGCGCCGCCAGATCGCAGCCGGCTTCGGTGTGCCCGGCGCGCACCAGTACGCCGCCGTTCTGCGCCATCAGCGGGAAGATGTGGCCGGGGCTGACGATGTCCTGCGGCTGGGCGTTTTTTGCCACCGCCGCCTGCACCGTGCGTGCGCGGTCGGCGGCGGAAATGCCCGTGGTCACGCCCGTGGCGGCTTCGATCGACACGGTGAAATTGGTGCCCAGGCGGGTGCCGTTGTTACGCACCATCTGCTGCAAATTGAGCTGGCGGCAACGCGCTTCGGTGAGCGTCAGACAGATCAGCCCGCGCCCGTGCCTGGCCATGAAGTTGATGTGCTCGGGCGTGGCGAGCTGGGCGGCGAGGACGAGATCGCCCTCATTCTCGCGGTCTTCCTCGTCCACCAACACCACCATCCTGCCGGCACGGATGTCGGCGATAATTTCTGTAATCGGGCTGATGGCCGTCATATGGTTTCCTGTTCCCACTGCTGCATGCGATCGACGTAACGCGCGATCAAATCCACTTCCAGATTGACCTTGTGGCCGGCTTTTAGTTGCCGCAAGGTGGTGACCTGCAGCGTGTGCGGGATGAGGTTGATGGTGAATTCGTCGCCGGCGACGGTGTTGACGGTGAGGCTCACGCCGTTCACTGTGATCGAGCCTTTGACTGCGATGTAGCGCGAGAGCGCATGCGGCGCACGGATTGCCAGCAGCATGCAATCGCCCGCCGGCTCGAAACGCGTCACCTCGCCCATGCCATCGATATGGCCGCTCACCAGATGTCCGCCGAGGCGGTCGGCCAGCCGCAGCGCCTTTTCCAGATTGACTGCGCCCGGTGTATCCAGCCCAACGGTGCAGCGTAGCGTCTCCGCCGAGACGTGCACCTGAAACGAACGCGCATCGTGCTCGACCACGGTCAGGCACGCGCCGTTGACGGCGATGCTGTCGCCCTGTGCGACATCGCCCATGTCCAGCATGCCGCTGGCTATGGCCAGGCGCATGTCGTCGCCGTGAGGTTCGACACGGTCGATGTGGCCTGTGGCCTGAATGATTCCGCTAAACATGGCGTGATTTTAACAGCGAAGGCCCGCGCTGTCGCAGACGTCGCGGGTTATGGAATTGATTAAGGCCGTAGTCGGGGCCAGCCCGGCTTTAACAAGCGGCTATCCGACAGGCAGCTATACCTTGAACCTTCCCACCGCATCCTGCAGGCGGACAGCGAGCTGATCGAGTTGCTGCGCCGATTCGGAAATATGCTGGCTGATTTCGGCGCGCTCCTTGGCCATTTGTGCGATTTCATCGACGCTGCGGCCGATTTCCTCGCTAGCGGCTCTGCCCTGATGGGCTGCGCTGGCGATGCCCTGGATGACTTCCGTGGTATGGCTGGAGCCGGCGTTGATGCGCGCCAGCGAGTCGCCCGCCTGGTTGGCCAGCAGCACGCCCTGGCGCACCTGGGCGATGCCGTCTTCGGTGCTGTTGACTGCACTTTTCGTCTCGTTCTGCACGGATGCGATCATGCCGCTGATTTCCTGGGTCGCCTTGCTGGTGCGTTCGGCCAGTTTTCTGACCTCGTCGGCAACCACGGCGAAGCCTCTGCCCTGCTCGCCGGCACGTGCCGCTTCAATGGCCGCGTTGAGGGCGAGCAGATTGGTCTGGTCGGCGATATCCTTGATCACCTGCACGATGCCGCTGATCTCGTCGGAGCGCTGGCCCAGGGCCGTCACTGTCTGGGCGAGCTGGGTTACGGAATCGGCGATGCGGTTGATTTCGGCGGAAGCTTCCAGCACCACGCTTTCTCCCTGGTGGGCGTGCTCGCTGGCTTCGCGCGAGATGGTTTCGGCCTCATCGGCGCTTTGGGAGACGACACCGATGCTGGCCGCCATGTTGCCCATGTTGTCAACGATGGTCGATACCACTTCGCTTTGCCGCTTGGAGCCATGGGCTACGCGTTCTGCCACGGCGGAGAACTGCGCGGCGTACTGGGATATCTGGGCGGCATGATCCAGCAGCTCCCGGATGATGCCTTGCAGGCCATCCATGAAGCGGTTGAATGCAACCGCCACTTCGCCGATTTCATCCTTGGCATTTTTGACCGGCAGGCGTCGGGTCAGGTCGCCCTGTCCGCCGGCCAGCTCGGACATGGATGCGTCGAGGTGATTGAGCGGCCTGAGCAGGGCGCGGGTGACGTAATAGGCAATCAGTGCGGAAACCAGCACCATCAACACCGCGCAGATGATGTTCTTGAGCAGCAAGCCTTCCACGATGTCGAAGAATTCCGCTTTTTTCACGCCCACGTAAAGGATGCCGACCACTTTGCCGGAGTTGCTTATGATCGGGTCGTAGGCCGTGAAATAAGGCACGCCGAGGATGTCGGCCTGGCCGCGGTAAGGCTTGCCCTGCTGCAGCACGGTATCGTATACCGGCCCCTTGGCCAGCTGCGTGCCGACGGCGCGGCTGCCGTCCGGCTTCTTGACGTTGGTGGAGACGCGCGTGTCGTTGAGGAATATGGTGGCGGTTCCGCCCACCAGTTCCTTGATTCTGTCCACCACCTCGAAATTGTTGTTGACCACATAGGTACCGTTCACCAATTGGCCGCCGAGCTCCTTGAAATCGTTGCCCTTCTCGTGCAGCACCTGCCAGGCGACCTTCATGCTTTTTTCCTGGCTGATTTGCGCCTGCCGGGACATTTCCTGGCTCAGGTTGATGGTGGTGATGCCGACGAGGGCCGCCACCAGTATGACGCTGGTGAGGATGTTCAACAGTATGAGTTTGAAATAGAGTTTCATCGAGCCACGCCCCACGATTTTAGAATCCTAAAGCATTTTAACGCGATATTGCCCTTCTGTCGTCAGGGTGTCATGGATTAGGCGGCTGGCGCCAATCTTTTGGCGCTCCTGATTTCATTGCGTTGCATCGGACGGCTTTGCCGGAAACCCCGAGCGCGTGCAACCCTGCTAAAATTCCCCTATGTCCCTGCCCTACGAACTTTTCATCGGCCTGCGTTACACCCGCGCCAAACGCCGCAATCATTTCATCTCGTTCATTTCCATGACCAGCATGCTGGGCATTGCGCTCGGCGTGGCGGCGCTGATCGTGGTGCTGTCGGTGATGAACGGCTTCCAGAACGAGCTGCGCACGCGCATCCTGGGCGTGGCGTCGCATTTGCAGATCAGCGGCGCGGGAAACCAGCTGGCGGACTGGCCCAAGGTGGTGAGTTTCGTTCAGGGGTCGCCGCAGGTGCAGGCGGCCGCGCCTTATATCATGGCGCAGGGCATGCTGTCCTTCGGCCAGGCGGTGCAGGGCGCGGTGGTGCGCGGCATTCTGCCGGCGGATGAGGAGCGGGTAGCCGATCTCGGCAGCCACATGAAGGCAGGCAAGCTGGCCGATTTGCGTGCCGGCGAATTCGGTGTCGTGCTCGGTGCGGAGCTGGCGCAGTCGCTGGGCGTGGGGCTGGGCGACAAGGTGGTGGTGATGGCGCCGCAGGGGCAATTCACGCCCACCGGCGTGGTGCCGCGCCTGAAGCAGTTCCGCGTGGTGGGGATGTTTCAGGTCGGCATGTACGAATACGACGCGACGCTGGCGCTGATCCACATGGACGATGCGGCCAAGCTCTACCGCATGGGCGACAAGGTTTCCGGCGTGCGGCTGAAGCTCGCTGATCTCTACCAGGCACCGCGCATCGCGCGCGAGCTGGGAAATCAGCTGAGATATTCCGGCGCTTATTACATCACCGACTGGACCGAGCAGCACGCCAATTTCTTCCGCGCGGTGCAGATGGAAAAGCGCGTGATGTTCGTGATCCTGACCCTGATCGTGGCGGTGGCGGCGTTCAACATCGTCTCCACGCTGGTGATGGCGGTGACCGACAAGCGCGCCGACATCGCCATTCTGCGCACCTTCGGCGCCAGCCCGCGCAGCATCATGAAAATTTTCATGGTGCAGGGCGCGCTGATCGGCGTGGCCGGCACGCTGCTGGGCGCGGTCGGCGGCGTGCTGCTGGCGCTGAATATAGAAACCGTGGTGCCGTTCATCGAGCGCGTGTCCGGCGTGCGCTTTCTGTCCAAGGAAATCTATTACATCAGCGAGCTGCCGTCGCAACTGCAATGGGGCGACGTGACGGTGATCACCGGCGTGTCGCTGGTGCTTTCGCTGCTGGCGACGCTGTACCCGAGCTGGCGCGCGGCCCGAACCAATCCGGCAGAGGCGTTGCGCTATGAGTGACGCCCCTATCGTTGCCTGCCGCGGTCTGCACAAGACTTATGCCGGGCTGGAAGTGGCCGTGCTCAACGGCGTCGATCTGCAAGTGGCCGCCGGCGAGCAGGTCGCCATCGTCGGCACTTCCGGCTCCGGCAAAAGCACGCTGCTGCATCTGCTGGGCGGGCTGGATGTGCCAACCGCGGGCGAAGTCAGCGTGCTGGGGCGCAACCTCGCCGCATTGAGCGAGACAGAGCAGGGCGAGCTGCGCAATTTTTCGCTCGGCTTCGTCTACCAGTTCCATCACCTGTTGCCGGAATTTACCGCTGTGGAAAATGTCGCCATGCCGCTGCTGATCCGGCGCCTGCCGCGCGCGGAAGCGCTTGCGGCGGCAGCGGCCATGTTGACCAAAGTCGGTCTTGGCCACCGGCTGGAGCATATGCCGGGCGAGCTGTCCGGCGGCGAGCGCCAGCGTGCGGCAGTGGCGCGCGCCTTGGTGGCGCAGCCGCAATGCGTGCTGGCCGACGAACCGACCGGCAATCTCGACCGCCACACCGCGCACGGCGTGTTTGATCTGCTGCTGGAACTGAACGCCTCGCTCGGCACCAGTTTTGTCGTGGTCACGCACGACATGGAACTGGCGGGCCGCATGCAGCGCGTGCTGCGGCTGGAAGACGGCCGGCTGATAGGCGCTTAGCACTTAACTCTTCACTATGCGTAGTCGGATGCTGGCGTTTGTGCTCGGTGCCTGGCTGCTGCAGCAACAGGCAGCATTGCCCGACCTGCGCTGGCTGGCGCTGCTGCCGTTGATCATCCTGCCGGTCTGGGCGTTGCGCCGCCGCTCCCATGTCGCCGCCACGGCGGCCCGCAATATCTGCTTGCTGTTCTTCTGCGCCATGCTGGGCTTTACCTGGGCTGCCGCTTTCGCGGCGATACGTCTGTCCGATGGGCTGCCTGCCGGGCAGGAAGGCAAGGATATCGAGGTGGTCGGCGTGGTTGCTGCCATGCCGCAGATACAGGAGCGCGGCGAGCGCTTTCTGTTCGATGTGGAGCAGGTGCTGACGCCGCATGTCCATGTCCCTCGCCATATCTCGTTGACGCGTTATTTTGCCGGTTTCCGCGAAACGTCGCCGCCGGGCGCGGCATCCCAATTGCATGCGGGCGAGCGCTGGCGCATCACGGTGCGGCTCAAACGTCCGCACGGCACCGCCAATCCCTTTGGCTTCGATTTTGAGGCATGGGCGCTGGAGCGCGATATTCGCGCCGTCGGCTATCTGCGCAATGGTGTGCAACAGCGGTTGGCTATCTTTGTGCCGCGCCCCGGCTATTGGATCGAATACCTGCGCGAGACGGTGCGGGTGCGCATGCAGCGTACGCTGGACGGACAGCCTTATGCCGGGGTGCTGCAGGCGCTTGCTATCGGCGACGAAAGCGGCATCCCGCGCGAGCAGTGGCAGGTGTTTCTGCGCACCGGCATCATCCATCTGATGAGCATTTCCGGCCTGCATGTGACCATGCTGGCCAGCCTCGCCTTCGCCCTGAGCTACGCCATCTGGCGGCGCATCCCCCGGCTGGTTTTGCGGCTGCCGGCACGCAAGGCGGCAGTGCTGGCCGGGCTGGCGGCTGCGGCCGGCTACGCGCTGCTGGCGGGCTACGCGGTGCCGACGCAGCGCACGCTGTACATGCTGGCGGTGGTGGCTGCCGCGTTGTGGTCGGGCAGGGTGGTGGCCGTTTCGCTGGTGCTATGCTGGGCGCTGTTGGTCGTGGTGGTGCTTGATCCGTGGGCGCTTCTGGCGCCCGGCTTCTGGCTTTCCTTTGGCGCGGTGGCGGCGATGATGTTTGCCGGCGGTGGCCGTATTGCCAGCCAGGGCTGGCTGCGCGAGGCTATCCATACCCAATGGGCGGTGACCTTGGGCTTGACGCCGCTGTTGCTGGTGCTGTTCCAGCAGGTGTCGCTGGTGTCGCCGCTGGCCAACGCTTTTGCCATTCCCCTGGTGAGCCTGCTGGTGACGCCGCTGACCTTGCTGGGCGCCATGCTGCCGCTGGACGGCGTGCTGCTGGCCGCCCATGCCGTAATGGCGTGGTGCATGGCCGTGCTGCAGCCCATGAGCATGCTGCCGGCGGCCGTTTGGCAGCAACATGCGCCGCTGCCCTGGACCTTGCCGCTGGCCCTGCTCGGCGTGTTCTGGTTGTTGCTGCCGCGCGGCTTTCCGGCGCGCTGGGCAGGCAGCATCGCGCTGGCGCCGATGTTCCTGATGCTGCCCGCCGTGCCGTCGCCGGGCGAACTGCGGGTGGCGGTGCTGGACGTCGGCCAGGGCTTGGCCGTGGCCTTGCGCACGGCGCACCATGCGCTGCTGTACGACACCGGATCGCGCTTCAGCGAGGATGCCGACAGCGGCAATCGCATCATCGTGCCGTATCTGCGAGGCACAGGCGTGGCGCGGCTGGATGGCCTGATCGTCAGCCATGACGACAACGATCACAGCGGTGGCGCGGCGTCGGTGCTGGATGCCGTGCCGGTGGACTGGTTCGTTTCCTCGTTGCCGCAGCATCACCCGCTGCTGGAACACGTCCCCCGGCACCTGCGCTGCTTCGCAGGGCAGGGTTGGGAATGGGACGGCGTGCGTTTCGACATGCTGCACCCGGCCTGGGCCAGTTATGAAAACAGCGCCATCACCGACAACGACCGCAGCTGCGTGCTGAGGGTGACCAGCGCCCACGGCAGCCTGCTGCTGCCGGCGGATATAGAGCGCGGCTCCGAGGCGGCATTGCTGGAACGCTCGCCCGATGGCCTGCAGGCGGATGTTCTGGTGGTGCCGCACCACGGTAGCAAGACCTCGTCGACGCCGGAATTCCTGCATGCGGTCGCGCCCAGGGTCGCCATCTTTACCGTGGGCTACCGTAACCGCTTCGGCCATCCCAAGGAGGAAGTGCTCGAGCGTTACCGCGCCCTTGGCGGCCGCCTCTACCGCAGCGATTCTGACGGAGCGGTGCTGCTGGATTTCACCGCACGCGGCATCGGCCTCACGGTTTGGCGCGAAGCGCGCCGCCGTTATTGGCAAACCCCAGCCGCCGGCCTTGCTGAAACGGGCGGCACAGGATAAAGTAGCGCAAATTTTCCGGAGAGGAACTCATATCGTGTGGAGCATCATTGAAGCCGCAGGTTGGCCCATCTGGCCGTTGCTTATTGCTTCTGTCGTTTCTGTGGCCATTATAGGCGAGCGCTTCTGGACCTTGCGTACCAGTGCGGTGGCACCCAAGAGCCTGCTGACTGAAGTGCAGCATTCGCTCAAGCAGGGCGGCGTCACCAAGGACACCTGTTTGCGTCTGGAACGGCATTCCCCGCTGGGCGAGATTTTCGCCAGCGCCCTGTGCAACGTGGATACCTCGCGCGAAGTGATGAAGGAATCGATCGAGGAAACCGGCCGCGCCGTCACGCATAAATTGGAGCGGTTCCTCACCACGCTGGGCACTATCGCCACGGTCAGTCCGTTGCTGGGTTTACTCGGCACCGTCATCGGCATGGTGGAGCTGTTCGGGGCGTTCACCGCCACCGGGCACGATGTTGCGCAGTTCGCGCGCGGCATCTCGGTGGCGCTTTACAACACCGCGATGGGCATCATCGTCGCCGTGCCCAGCATGATTTTCTACCGCCACTTCCGCGCCAAGATCGACACCCTGATCGTCGATATGGAGCAGGAGGCGATCAAGCTGGTCGAAATTATCCACGGCGAGCGCAAATAAGGCAGATCAGCGACATGAATTTCCAGCGCGGCAGAAAGTCCGAAGTTCTCGAAATCAACCTGGTGCCGTTGATAGACGTGCTGCTCGTCATCATCATCTTTCTGGTGGTCAGTGCGACTTTCTCGCGCATCAATGAACTGCAGATCAACCTGCCGACCGCGGACGCCAACCTGCCGCAGGACAAGCCGGCGCTGATTACCGTCGGCGTGGATGCCACCGGTCGCTACACCGTGAACAACACAGTGATGGCGGAGCGCACCGTGGAAGCTTTGACCCTGGCGTTGCGCAAAGTGGCGGGCAGCGGCAAGGAGCCGACGGTGGTCATCAATGCCGATGCCAACACCACGCACCAGTCGGTCATCAACGTGATGGAAGCCTCGCGCCAGGCCGGTTATACGCATATCACCTTTGCCACACAGTCCAAGTCCGGTTCCTGACGCCGGCGCCGGCGCCCGCCAGCCGATTGCAGCCATGCCAGAAACCATTACCCGGCAGTACACCACCCAAGCCCTTTACCTGCGCCTCATAGGCTACGCCTGGAAATACCGGCTGGTGTTTCTGCTCAGCATTCTGGGGATGGCGGTACTCGCCGCCACCAACACGGCTTTTCTCGCTGCGATCAAGCGCATTACCGATCATGGGTTTGTGCATCCCAACCCGGCCAAGCTGCATGCGCTGCCATGGATGCTGTTCGGCTTACTGACGGTGCGCGCGGTGGCGGGCTTCACCGCCAATTTCAGCATGCGCTGGGTGTCGCGGCGGGTGGTTGAACAGTTGCGTCTGGATGCTTTCCAGCGGCTGATGACGCTGCCCATCCGTTTCTTCGACGGCCATTCGGTCGGCGTGCTCACTTCCAAGATTACCTACAATGCGGAACAGGTCTCCGGAGCCTCCACCAAGGTGCTGGTGGTGCTGGTGCGCGACAGCCTGACCGTGGTCGGCTTGCTGGGCTACATGCTGTACCTCGACTGGCAACTGACGCTGCTGTTCGGCGTGATGGCACCGCTGATCGCGCTCTCCCTGCGTCGCATGACGCCGCTGTTGCGCGCCGCCAGCAAGGCAGTGCAGGAATCGGTGGGCGACATGACCAAGGTGCTGGAAGAGGCGGTCAGCGGCCAGCGCATGGTGAAGATTTTTTCCGGCGACGATTACGAGAACGAGCGCTTCGCCGCCGCCGCCGGCAGCAACCGCCGCATGCAGATACGCCAGGGGCGCTTGTCCGGCCTCAACAGCATGGTGGTCGAAATCATTGCCGCCGCGGCTCTGGCCTGGGTGGTTTATTACACCGTCGGCAGGCTGAGCGCGGGCGAGTTCGCCGCCTTCGTCGGTGCAGTGATGATGCTGATTTCGCCGGTCAAATCGTTGACCGGCCTGAACGAGGACGTGCAGACCGGGCTGGCCGCAGCCCACAGCCTGTTTGAGCTGATCGACAGCGAGCCGGAAACCGACAGTGGCAAACGCGCAATCGCCCGCGCCAGCGGCCGCATTGAATTCCTTGGCGTCGGCTTGCGCTACGACAGCACCAAGCGCGATGCGCTTGCGGACGTGAGCTTCGTCGTGGAGCCGGGCGAGAAGGTGGCGCTGGTCGGACGCTCCGGTGGCGGCAAGACATCGCTGGTCAACCTGTTGCCGCGCTTCTACGAAATCCAGCAAGGCGAGGTGCTGCTGGATGGCCTCAATGTGCGCGAACTGACGCTGAAAAGCCTGCGTTCCCAGTTCGCGCTGGTCAGCCAGGATGTGATCCTGTTCAACGATACGGTGTTCAACAATATCGCCTACGGCGCGCTGCGCGGCGCGGCCGAGGCCGATGTCATCGACGCGGCGAAGGCGGCGCATGCCTGGGAATTCATCCAGCAGTTGCCGAAAGGCCTGTACAGCGAAATCGGCGACCGCGGCGTGCGGCTCTCCGGCGGGCAGCGCCAGCGCCTCGCCATTGCCCGCGCCATCCTCAAGGATGCCCCCATACTGCTGTTGGATGAAGCCACTTCCGCGCTTGATACGGAATCGGAACAACACGTGCAGGCCGCGCTTGATCGCCTGATGCAGAATCGCACCACGTTCATCATCGCGCATCGCCTTTCCACCATCGAGAATGCCGATCGCATTCTGGTGCTGGAACAGGGCGCCATCGTGGAAAGCGGTACACATGCCGAGCTGCTGAGCCGCAACGGCCATTATGCGGCCTTATATCGCAAGCAATTTCACTGACAAGCCATGAACTGGCTGGAAAAACAGTGGGGGCGGCGCAACTTGTGGTCTGCCCTGCTGCTGCCGTTGAGCTGGCTGTTCGGGTGTATCGTTGCCTTGCGCCGCCTGGCTTATCGCACTGCCTTGTGCCGCAGCCAGCGTCTGCCGGTGCCGGTGATCGTGGTTGGCAATATCAGCGTTGGCGGTACCGGCAAGACGCCGTTGGTGCTGTGGCTGGTCGGGCGCTTGCGCGAGCATGGCTACAGGCCTGGCATTATCAGCCGCGGCTACGGCGGCAAGGCACAACGGCCGCAGGGTGTCGCGGCGACTAGCGATGCGTTTTTGCTAGGCGACGAGCCGGTGCTGCTGGCGCGGCGCGCTCACTGTCCGGTCTGGGTGGGGCGCGACCGGGTGGCTGCCGGGCGGGCATTGCTCGCCGCACATCAGGATTGCGACGTCATCATCAGCGACGACGGCTTGCAGCACTACGCCCTGCGGCGTGATGTGGAAATCGCCGTGGTGGACGCTCAGCGTGGCTTCGGCAATGGCTGGCTGCTGCCGGCCGGGCCGCTGCGGGAGCCGCCATCGCGCCTGCTGGAAATGGATGCCATTGTCAGCAACGGCGGTGATGGCGGGGGCAGAAACGACCAAAACATGCCGCACCGTTATGCCATGCGCCTGTGCGGCGAAATTTTTCGCAACCTGGCGGATGCCTCCAGAACCGTCAAGGCTGGCCATTTTGCCGGCCAGCATGTGCATGCAGTAGCCGGCATCGGCCATCCGCAGCGCTTTTTCCAGCAGTTGCGCCAGATGGGGCTGGCAGTGGAGGCGCACGCTTTCCCTGACCACCATCCGTTCCGCCCCGGAGATTTGCAAATCCATGGGGCGGACGCCATACTCATGACTGAAAAGGACGCGGTAAAATGCGCCGCGTTCCCGCAGCCGCACTGGTGGTATCTTGAAGTGACTGCCGAGGTGGATACTGCGCTGGTTGACAGGATATTGGAAAAAATGGGGAAACGAGATGGACGCCAAACTGCTTGAAATTCTGGTGTGCCCGGTGTGCAAAAGCCCGCTGCTGTACCGCAAGACGGCAAATGAACTGATCTGCAAGCCCTGCCGCCTGGGATACCCGATCAAGGACGATATCCCGGTAATGCTGGAAGATGAAGCGCGCAAGCTGCCGGCGGAGGAGGAAGTCTGAGTGGCACCGTTTAAGGTCGTCATCCCGGCGCGCTATGCCTCCACCCGCTTGCCGGGCAAGCCGCTGCTGGATATCGCCGGCAAGCCGATGGTGGTGCTCGTCGCAGAGCAGGCCGCTGCCAGCGGCGCAACGCAGGTGGTGGTGGCGACCGATCATGTTGATATCGCCGCCGTTGCCGAAGCCCATGGATTCCGCGCGGTGATGACGCGACTGGAACACGCTTCCGGCACTGACCGCATCGCTGAAGTGGCGCAAATCGAGGGCTGGGGCGACGACGAAATTATCGTCAACGTGCAGGGGGATGAGCCGCTGATCGAGCCGGTGTTGATCCGCGAAGTGGCGTATAACCTGGCGGGGCATCCGGACGCCGCCATTGCCACTGCCTGTCATCTGATCAACGATGGGGCCGCCCTGTTCAATCCCAATGTCGTCAAGGTGGTGTGCGATCAGCGCGGTTACGCCCTGTATTTCAGCCGCGCCCCCATCCCCTGGGCGCGCGATGCTTTTGCGGCGGGCGTGGATGAACTGCTGCGCAAGGGGCTGCCGGAAGATCTGCCGGTGTATCGCCATATCGGCATCTACGCTTACCGTGCCGGTTTCCTCCATGCCTACACCGGGCTGGAACCGGCCGCCATCGAGCAGATCGAGGCGCTTGAGCAGCTGCGCGCACTCTGGCATGGCTACCGCATCAGCATGGCGGTCACCGAATATGCCCCGGCTGTCAGTGTCGACACCCAGGAAGACCTGCAGCACGTGCGCGCAATTTTTGCCGCCCGCTGACCTTCTATCGGCATGGTTTTTTGGAGTAAGCTGATGCTTTAATCTTCAGCTTCCAGGGAATGCCGCCATGCCTAAACCGAAAAACGCCTTCTATGCCCAATCCGGCGGAGTCACTGCCGTCATTAATGCCTCTGCCTGCGGCGTCATCCAGACCGCGCGCAAATACAAGAAAAAAATAGGCACGCTCTATGCCGGGCGCAACGGCATCATTGGCGCGCTGACCGAAGACCTGATCGACACCAGCCAGGAATCCAAAAAGGACATTGCCGCATTGCGCTACACCCCGTCCGGCGCCTTTGGTTCCTGCCGCTTCAAGCTCAAGGGGCTGGAGGAAAGCCGGGCCCAATATGAGCGGCTGATCGAGGTGTTCAAGGCGCATGATATCGGTTACTTCTTCTATAACGGCGGCGGCGACTCCGCCGATACCTGTCTCAAGGTTTCACAGCTGTCGGAAACCATGGGTTACCCGCTGCAGGCCATACATGTGCCTAAGACCGTGGATAACGACTTGCCCGTTACCGACTGCTGCCCCGGCTTCGGCTCGGTGGCGAAATACGTCGCGGTGTCGGTGCGCGAAGCCAGCTTCGATGTGGCTTCCATGGCCAAAACCTCCACCAAGATATTCGTCGCCGAGGTCATGGGGCGGCACGCTGGCTGGATTGCTGCCGCCGGTGGCTTGGCCTCCGATGCGGATTGCGAGCTGCCTATCGTCATCCTGTTTCCAGAAATCGCCTTTAACCAGGATAAGTTCCTCGCCAAAGTCGATGCCATGGTGAAGAAGTACGGCTACTGTTCAGTGGTCGTGTCGGAAGGGGTGCATGGCGCGGACGGCAAGTTTCTTGCGGACCAGGGTCTGCGCGATGCTTTTGGCCATGCCCAGCTGGGCGGCGTGGCGCCGGTGGTGGCCAACATGATCAAGGATGCGCTGGGCTACAAATTCCATTGGGCGGTGGCCGATTACCTGCAGCGCGCGGCGCGCCATATCGCCTCCAGAACCGACGTCGAGCAGGCCTACGCGCTCGGCAAAGCCGCAGTGGAGCTGGCGATCAAGGGCGAGAATGCGGTCATGCCCACCATCGTGCGCAAGTCGGACAGCCCGTACAAATGGAAAATCGGCGTTGCCCCGCTTAAAGACGTGGCCAATGTGGAAAAAATGATGCCGCGCGACTTCATCAGCAAGGACGGCTTCGGCATCACGCCAAAATGCCGCGCCTATTTGCAGCCTCTGATCAAGGGCGAGGACTATCCGCCTTTTAAAAACGGGCTGCCCAGCTACGTCAAGCTGAAGAATGTCGCAGTGCCGAAGAGACTGGCTGCTGGATTCAAAGTATAGAGTGTCGTTGACACCCATGCGGGAAGTTTGCTATAGTCTCACCTCTCTACCGGACGCGGGGTGGAGCAGTCTGGCAGCTCGTCGGGCTCATAACCCGAAGGTCACAGGTTCAAATCCTGTCCCCGCAACCCATTAAGTAGACGCTCTTTAACAAACTAGAACAACCGATAGGTGTGGGTACTTGTTGGCGGGGTCGCTGGATTTCTGGCTGTCTGTGGCGTAAGTCACGGGTGGTTTAAGGAGTTTGGCAGCTCTGTAAAAACAA
>Ga0163199_1000077_pt1 | contig 59680 bp, 58 predicted proteins | sample PL_2010_150m_FD_113537 | JGI IMG/M metagenome (GOLD analysis project Ga0163199, IMG submission 113537) | Freshwater microbial communities from Powell Lake, British Columbia, Canada to study Microbial Dark Matter (Phase II) - PL_2010_150m | ecosystem: Environmental > Aquatic > Freshwater > Lake ...
CAGTGCCTGAACAGGGAGGGTCATTTATTTGTTGGACATTCTGAGAGTCTGACCGGATTATCTCACGAATTGAAATATGTTGAACCCAGTGTCTACCGGAAGCAAGTTTGATGGCTTATGAGTGATATTATCGTCGGTATTTCCGATCTGAAGGTGAGCAACAATCCAGGCGATGAGCTGATCACCTATGCCCTGGGATCCTGTATCGGTGTCGCCGTTTTCGATCCGAAAGTGAAGGTCGGGGGGCTGCTGCACTTCATGCTTCCGGATTCTTCGCTGGACGTGAACAGGGCGAAGGCGACGCCGGGCATGTTTGCCGATACGGGGATTATCGCTCTGTTCAAGGCCTGCTACACCTTAGGGGCGGAAAAAAAGAGAATGGTGATAAAGGTCGCCGGTGGGGCGAATATTCTGGATGACACAAACTATTTCCGTATCGGTCAGAAGAACATCATGGCGCTGAGAAAGATATTTTGGCGCAACAACGTGTTGATTGACAGCGAAGACACGGGGGAAAATTTCAACCGGACCGTAAGACTCGAGCTTTCCAACGGAAGGTGCATCCTGAAAAGCTCAAACGGCACAGTAAGAGACCTATGATAATCGACAGCATACTCAAATCCGTGGATATGATTCCCGCCTTTCCGGCAGCGGTTCAGAAGGTTGCCGGACTGCTCCGAGATGAGGATTATGATGTTGCCGATGTGGTCGACATAATCAAGCATGATCAGGCGATCGCGGCCAATATTCTCAAGATAAGCAATTCCGCCTACTTCGGCGCGAGGCAAAAAATCAAGACCATTCACGACGCCGTTGTCTTTCTCGGCCAAAAGCAACTGACCCGTGCCGTGCAAACGGCCGGCATTTCGAAAATATACCAAAAAGGGGGCAAGGGGTACGCTTCGCAAGCAAGTGATTTTTGGGAACATTCCGTCGCCGTCGCCCTGATGTCTCAAATCCTCTGCAAAAAGATTCAAGGGCATGAAGATCCGATCCTTTATACGGCCGCGCTGCTGCATGATGTGGGCAAGGTGATCATGGGGGAGTATGTCCAGGAATATTTTCAAAAGATTATCGGTCTCGTCAATGAAAAGAAGTGTTCTTTCCTCGAGGCCGAAGAGGAGTTTATCGGGATCAATCACGCCAACCTGGGGGGGCGGATTGCCGAACATTGGAACTTCCCCCTTGAAATCAGGAACGCCATAGCGTATCACCACCGGCCCGACTTGTTGGAGGAAGAGGGCAACACCAAGGCCTCTCTGGTATACTTATCCGATCAGGCCTGCCTGATGATGGGGTTAACGGGCGGTGTCGACGCCCTGGCTTATACAGGCCTGGAGGAGGTCATGCGGCATTTCGATCTCAGAATGGCTGATCTGGAAAAGAGTTTTATCGCGCTGTCGGACGAATTGGAAAGAGCCAAAGAGTTAATGCATATCGGGTAGGTTGGTTATGAGGGGACTATGTCATTCAATGTCATGATCGTCGACGATTCAGGCGCCATGCGGTCCGTCATCAAGAAGGTCATCACCCTTTCCGGTTTTAAGATGAGCCTGTGCATGGAGGCTGGAAATGGCCGGGAAGCCCTGGAACGATTGCAGGGAAACTGGGTGGATGTGATCATCTCCGACATCAACATGCCGGAGATGGGAGGGTTGGAACTGCTGCAGGCGTTGAGTCAGGACGCGCTTTATCAAAATATTCCTGTGATCATCGTATCTACGGAAGGAAGCAGCGAGCGGATGAAGGAGGCCTTGGATAGAGGGGCAAAGGGATTCATTAAAAAGCCCTTTCTGCCGGAAGATATGAGAAGCGTCCTCCATAAGGTGATAGGAGTGGGAACCGATGGCGAATATCAAGACGATTCAGGAAATGCTGACCAGGGCGATTTTTGAAGTGTTTGAAAGGATGTATTACATCTTTTCCGAACCCCTGAAAGGCAACGGCGGGAATTACCAGATGAAATCGACCATAAACTTCAGTGGTTCCGCCAACGGAAGCATCCAGCTTTTTCTCTCCAGGGGCATCGCCGAGGCGATGGTGAAGAATATGTTGAATCTTCGGCAAGACGAGATCGATCTCCCGATCATGTCAGACTGCGTCAAGGAGTCGCTCAACATGATTTGCGGTAACTTTGTACGGAAGCTCGATCCGGAGAGGATGATTGATCTTTCGTTCCCAACGTTTGAAATGATTTCGGATGATGCTGATAAAGGTCCGGAGGTAATGGATCATCAGGTGAATTTAACCTTTGTTGCGGATTGTGGCAATGTGCGGTTGATCGTGACCGCACCGGATATGCTGTAGCCGGCTCGTCACCGTGTGCTTTGTTTCAGCCGGCCATCCGCCGGACGGGGTTGGGATGAGAGCTCGCCACTGTCGCTGAAGGAAGGCGATGTTGAAAAAGATCAAAGTATTGATTGTCGATGATTCTGCGGTCGTAAGGAAAATCTTTTCGGAGGAGCTTTCCAAATACCCCGATATTGAGGTTGTCGGGACCGCTCCGGATCCTTTCGTTGCCAGGGATAAGATTGTCGCCCTTCATCCGGATGTGATCACTCTGGATATTGAAATGCCCCGGATGGACGGGTTGACATTCTTGAGAAAGTTGATGAAATATTATCCCTTGCCTACCATTATTGTAAGTTCCTTGACACCAAAAGGCGGGAAATTGACGCTCGATGCGATGGAAATCGGTGCGGTGGATGTGATCGCCAAACCGGGCGGCGCTTATACCGTCGGCGACATGAGTTCCCAACTGGCGGATAAGATCAGGGGGGCGGCATGTGCGAAGGTGATCAGAAAGGATCAGGGGGGGCCGGATTCGGAAAACGTTCCGTTGAAAGCGCTTGCCCAGACATCCCATAAAGTGATTGCCATCGGGGCGTCGACCGGGGGGACCGAAGCCCTGAAGATGGTTCTTACAAAATTACCGGCCAATTCGCCGGGGATCATGGTGGTTCAACATATGCCGGCGAATTTTACCGCCGCTTTTGCGGAAGCGCTGAATCTTCTCTGTCAAATGACGGTCAGGGAGGCCAAGGATAACGACTCTGTCGTTCCCGGGTTGGCGTTGATCGCTCCGGGGAATTTTCATATGGTGATGAGGAGGAGCGGCGCCAAGTATTACGTGGAGGTGAAAACCGGCCCGATGGTTCACCACCAGCGTCCCGCGGTCGACATCCTCTTCAAGTCAACCGCGAAAAGTGCGGGCGCCAATGCCATTGGTGTCATCCTGACCGGGATGGGGGCCGATGGGGCGGAAGGGCTTTTGGAGATGAAGAAGGCGGGCGCCGATACAATCGCCCAGGATGAAAATTCCTGCGTTGTTTTTGGGATGCCGAAGGAAGCCATTAAGATGGGGGCGGCCGGCAAGGTATTGCCTTTGGACCAAATCGCCGCGGAAATGATAAGGATGGCATAATCCATGGATTACAGCGCAGTGAGCAAGTCGATCGATGATCTCGCCTCGGATCTGGTTTTTCTCGATCAGAGAGAGATTAACATCCCTTCATCAGGTAAATTCATGAACCGCCTGGAGGAGATTATCAAGGCCGCCGAACCCCTTTCAATGGCCACGCTGACCCATGTGGCCACGGGGCTGAACCATCTGTTGGAAAAGATGATCTTCGATACATTCAAAGACAAGGAGGGGGGGTTCAGCGCTTTTGAAAAGGGCATCGCTTTGATGCAGGAAATCATTCAATATGGCGGGCAGGGCAATGATGGTCAAGTCGACGTTCAACCGTTTCTGGAATCCGTCGCTTCTCTTACCGGCGTTTCCGCCCTGCGAGAGATGAATTCCGCCGGCGTCGTCAAGGAGCAGAAAGCCCCGGCGGCTGAAGAAAAGACCAAAATTTCGGATCTCTCCCTGGCCTCTGATTTTGTTACGGAGGGGCTGGAATATATCGATGAAATAGAGGTCAATATTCTTAATCTGGAGCAGAACCCGGAAGACATGGACTGCATCAACGCCATCTTCCGACCCTTTCACTCGATCAAAGGGGTGGCCGGATTTCTCAACCTGGAAGAAATACGCGATCTCGCCCACAATCTGGAAAACCTGCTGGACAAGGCGAGAAACAGCGAACTGCGCGTCGCCCCCCCATTGATCGATGTCATTCTTGACGGCGCTGATGCGCTCAAGGCTCTGATCCTGCGGTTGAAGGATGAAATTGAAGGTCGGCCGCCCACCCCTCTGCAGATCGATCTGGCGGACCTTCTGCAAAAGATTCAGGCGGTGGAAAAGGGAGAGGAAAAGGTTTCCACAAAAAGGAAACTGGGAGAAATCCTTGTCAGTGAGGGGGTGGTGGTGCAGGATGATGTCGATCAGGCGCTTACGGTTCTCCAAGCGCCGCCATCCAAGAAGATTGGCGAGATCCTGATTGACGAAGGGAAGGCGACGACAAGACAGGTCTCTCAGGCCTTGAGAAAACAGACGGAACAGTCCTCGGACTCGTCCACCCTGCGGGTCGACACCCACAAACTGGACGATTTGATCGACATGGTCGGCGAACTGGTGATCACCCAGTCCATGATCCAGCAGGACCTCAGTCGGCAGGTCAATGCCGATAAAAGCCTGAAGCGCGATATCGGCCAGTTTTTCCGGATCACCTCCAGTCTGCAGAAAACGTCGATGAGTCTTCGCATGATCCCCATCAGGCAGACTTTTCAGCGAATGGCGAGGCTGATCAGGGATCTGGCCAAAAATGCCGGGAAGATCGTGAACATCGAAATGGTTGGGGAAGAGACGGAGATCGACCGGAATATGGTGGATGAAATCTATAATCCGCTGGTCCACATGGTCCGGAATGCGGTCGATCATGGGGTTGAAGCGCCGGAAGACCGGGTGAAGGCGGGCAAATCGGAGAAGGGGTCGATTACGCTACGGGCCTATCATCGCGGGGGAAACATCGTCATCGAGATCGCCGACGACGGGCGGGGATTGAACAAGCAGAAGATACTGGATAAAGCTTTGGAAAAAGGGATGATCTCTGATATTGGGGATGTTGCCGAGCAGGATATTTATAGGATGATTCTGCTGCCCGGTCTTTCGACCGCGGAAAAGATTACCGATGTTTCCGGTCGTGGCGTGGGGATGGATGTTGTGAAGCAATCCGTGGAGAAACTGCGCGGCAAGATGGATATCGAAAGCAGGCCGGGCAAAGGAACGACGTTCATTACAAAATTTCCGTTGACACTTGCCATTATTGACGGAATGATGGTCAAGGTGGGCCAGGAGATCTATATCATTCCGACGATGGCCATCCGCCGGACGCTGCGGCCCTCCCGGGAACAATACAATCTCGTCGTCAACAAGGGGGAAACCATCAATGTCATGGGCCGATTGCTCTCTTTGATCAGGTTGACCGATATTTTGGGGGGAAAAGCTGCGCGAGATAACCCATGGGAAGCGATCGTCGTGGTCGTCGAGGGGGAAAATCGCACAAAATGTCTGCTCGTTGATGAGGTGATCGGCAAAGCCGAAGTGGTGATCAAGAGTCTTGGATCTGGATTGAAGCACATCAAAGGGGTTTCGGGAGGCGCCATTATGGGAGACGGCCGAGTCGGGCTGATTTTGGATCCGGAAGGGCTATTCGAGCTGAGCGAGGGGAAGTGATGCAAGGAAGGTTATATGGATAAAAACCATATCAAAATCCTGTTGGTCGACGATTTTGCGACCATGAGGAAGGTGATCCGAAATCTTTTAAAGCTCGGGGGATATGAAAATATTGTCGAGGCGGAAGACGGCGTCGTTGCGTTGAAGATTTTGAAATCCCAGAAGATCGATTTTGTCGTTTCGGACTGGAATATGCCGAACATGACTGGGTTGGAATTACTCAAAGCGGTTCGGGCCGATGAGGATTTGAAGTCAACGCCGTTTATGATGGTAACCGCCGAGGCCCTGCAGGATAATGTGATTGCCGCCGTCAAGGCAGGCGTCAGCAATTACATCGTCAAACCGTTTACCGCGGATACCCTGAATGATAAAATTACCAAGATCCTGGAAAAGATCTGAAAATATTCACGGAAAGGAATGATCATGAATGTTCAGTTTATCAACTCCTTTTTAGAGGGGACCATAGAAGTCCTCAAAACAATGGCTATGGTGGAACCGACCGTCGGCAAACCTTACCTCAAGAAGGGCAATCAAGCCAAAGGGGATGTATCGGGAATCATCGGGTTGACAGGCTCCGCCCGCGGTTCTCTTGCCGTGAGTTTCAGTGAAAAAAGCATCCTCCTGATCGTTTCCAATATGATCGGTGAAAAATACATGGAGATCAACGATGAGGTGAGGGATGCGGTAGGAGAGATCACAAACATGATTGCCGGGGTGGCCAGAAAAAAACTGGAGTCGCAAGGCTATAATATCACGGCAGCGATTCCAACCGTTGTCTCCGGAAAGGACCATGCGATTCTCCATGTTCTCGGGGGGGCGAGCATCATCGTCCCTTTTGAAGTGGGGAACGGCGCCTTTTACGTCGATTTTTGCCTCGACGACACGAGGAAGGAAACGTGACGGTGTGAATGCGGATGGTTTGCGGATAAGGTTGGCGCAATGGTTCGGATCAATCATACCCCTTTCTTTGTCTGATCATCTCTCTTTCCGTCTCGAAAACAAATCGGACGATCTTGTCCCGGATCGTGTGATCGATCGCGGTAAAACTGACGTTGATAAAATAGCCGTTGCTCTGGTTTCCCACGCGGACCACCTCCCCGTACGTGTAAATTGCCGCAGATTTCTGAAGGGTCAGGATCATTTTACATTCGAGGATATCTCCGAGAGAATAACACTGCTGGGATGAAAACCGCATCCCGTTCCCGCTGAGGGAAACAAATTTAAACGGCAAAGAATGAAATCCTTCACACTGGAGCCCAACCATTTTAATGACCTCATCCAGTTTTTGATTCAATAGATCCAGAGATGCGATCTGCGGATGATTTCCCAAGGGGGGCATCAGCTTGAAGTCTGCCAACATCACATCCGCGGAAATCCGAGATTTCACCTGTCCATGCTCTTCCTTATCGAGGAGGCGACATCCAAGCGGGATATAGACGTCAACACGGGAGTATTCTCTTTGACTGCCTCTCTTTATGGTCGAATCAGCCATGGAGCCTTCTTTCCTTGCTTCAATGCGATCGCCCGCCGTTGTTCAAACCCCATCCCGGGCAGGCGATTCCTATCTGTCTCGTCTCAGCAGAAAATGGATTGCCCTCAGGCCTGACCGGGCCGCTCTGACGAACAAGTCTGCAAAAAAAGTGCCATAGCAATGGCTATTCATCGCCATTGGGTCCAGGGGTGTCGGGATCGGGAGGGTGGTATGTTAGTTGCAAAGATGTCACTGCGAACGAAGAGTGAATAAGGAGGAAGCAGGTGGCCCCAAGGGTGAAATTTTCCGGTCGTAGAGTGATCAAATCGGAGGAAGTGATTAAGAAGGAAGCATGTGGCCCAAGGGTGAAATTTTCCGGTCGTAAAGTGATCAAATCGGAGGAAGTGAATTTTTTCAGGGCGCCGGGAGATCATGCCCTGTCGGCGGATGAGTTTGACCCGGAGAGAGCCAAGGAGGCTTTTGCAAGAAAAAACCGGATTTCGGAGCAGGAGTCTTATGAAAGAGGGCTGTCTGAAGGCATCCGAAAGGGGAGGGAACTTGAAAAAAATGAGACCTTGCAAACACTCCAGGCGATGTCCGTTATCGTCAAAGAAATGTCGGCTCTGAAGAAAAGCACCCTTGAGAACCTGGAAGGGGAGATCGTTCAATTGTCCCTGGCCGTCGCTGAAAAGGTGATTCATCTTGAAGCGACGACGAACCGGGAGGTGATCCGGGGCGTTCTCAAGGAGGCCATAAAGAATATCGGCGACCGGGAGAATATGAAGATCCGGGTTCACCCGCAGGATTTTCACTTTATGATTGAGATCAAGAACGACTTTCTTCAGAGCTTTGACGGGATTCGAAACATGACCTTCGCGGAGGACGAATCGATTCAGCGCGGCGGGGCAATCATTGAAACCATATGCGGTGAAGTCGATGCGCGGCTGGATCAGCAGTATAATGAAATGAAAACGGCAATGACCGGCATCGAAGGGATACGGAACTTTTCTCGAAGAATCGGTGATGCATGATTGACTTTGCCAAATACCATCGTCTCGTGAGGGAGGCGAACCCCATCCGTATTCACGGCAAAGTCACTGAAATGATCGGACTGGTGGTGGAGGGAAACGGTCCTGCCGCCTCCATCGGCGAGCTTTGCGGTATCTTCCCGGCCGGGTCGGCCAAACCCGTCGTAGCCGAAGTGGTGGGATTCAAGAAGGGGAAGGTGCTCCTGATGCCGCTCCAAACCAGTCAGGGGTTGAGCCCGGGATGCAAGATCGTCTCGCTTGGCCGCAAGGCCGGCGTAAATGTGGGGAAAAACCTGCTGGGAAGGGTCATTGATGGTCTGGGGAATCCGATTGACAACAAAGGGCCTATCGAATGTGAAAGCGACTACCCCATTTATGCCGATCCGATCAATCCGCTCGCAAGGGGACGTATCGCCGAACCGGTGGATCTCGGCATCCGGGCGTTGAATGGTGTTCTCTGTTGCGGAAAAGGGCAGAGAATGGGGATTTTCTCCGGGTCAGGGGTCGGCAAAAGCATTCTGCTGGGAATGATGGCCAGGAACACCAATGCGGATGTGAATGTCATCGGTCTGATCGGTGAAAGGGGGAGAGAGGTTCGGGAGTTTCTTGAAAAAAATCTTGGTAAGAAGGGGCTGGCAAGATCTGTGGTGGTTGTCGCGGGATCGGATATGCATCCGCTGATACGGATGCGGGCTGCATATGTGGCGACATCGATATCCGAGTATTTCAGGGATCTTGGGAAAAATGTCTTGCTGATGCTGGACTCCCTGACGAGATTTGCGATGGCGCAGCGGGAAATCGGTCTTTCCGTAGGTGAACCGCCGGCGGCCAAAGGCTATACCCCTTCCGTGTTCAGTCTTCTTCCCAAATTGCTGGAGCGGTCCGGGATCATGGAAAAGCGCGGCAGTATCACGGGTCTTTACACGATTCTTGTGGAAGGCGACGATTTCAATGAACCGATCGCGGACGCGGCAAGATCGATCCTCGACGGCCATGTCGTTCTGACTCGGGAGCTGGCCAGCAAGGGTCATTACCCGGCCATTGATGTGCTGCAAAGCGTCAGCCGCGTCATGCTGGACATTGTAGATGACGAACACAGGCAAATGGCGCGGAAAATTATTCAGATTCTTGCAGCGTACAAGAAGGCGGAAGATCTCATCAATATCGGTGCGTACGTGAAGGGGAGCAACCCCGAAATCGATTATGCCGTCACCATGATCGACCGTGTGAATGGATTTTTGAAACAGGACATCGACGAAAAGATCGATTTTAAACAGACAATCAATCAGATGCGGGCCCTTTTTGCGACGCCGGCAAAAGGGCATTGAACAGTTGCGGCGGCGGGTGTAAAGTGAATGACGAAAAAAGCGAAACTTGACATGCTGGAGATCGCTCCTGAGGAACCCAGTGGGGAGACCCAGCAGGATGAAGCGACCGCGGAAAACGGGATAGACGATGGATCCTCCGGAGAACAAGCCGGTGGCGATTTTTCATCGAAGGTAATAGGGTGGGTACGTAAACCCCTCTTCTGGATCATCTTGATTTCTGTCGTGTTTCTTGGTTTGATGGCCGGCTTCGTGGTCGGTTTTTATCAAGCCATGGATCGGGACTCCCCCGCCGCGCAGAAAAAACAGGCTGTTTCCGTAATCCCTTTGCCTGAGGTAAAACAGGGCGCCATCTTTGAGGGTATGGTCGTTTTTGAAGGTATGGTCGTTGACCAGAAGGATGAAAAGGGTAATATCAGAATCGTTTTCTGCGATGTCGCCCTTGAACTGGAGAATCAGAAGACGGCAAGCGCCATCGGCGGCGATCGCGTTGATGTGAGAACTGTGATTTACGACGTTCTGAAAAAAGAGCCGACGCAAGAGGGCCTCTCGCCGGAGGGGAGGGGTCGTTTGAAGGAAAAGTTGAAGAACGAACTGAACCGCTTACTCGTCGAAGATCTGGTGAAAAACGTCTATTTTACGCGCTACGAATTGGATTGACCTGGGCGCTGAACGGCCGTGGTGATCAAGGGGGCGATGCGGACACGGTTGGGCATCCATTAAACGTCCATCATGGGGAATGAATCATGAATGAAATGGATCTTTACTTATTTCTGGAGAAGAGATTCCTCGCCACTTTTCTTGACGAACTCATGCCGGGGATTTTTCATAATTTTGCCAATCCGCTGAACGGCATCATGGGTCGCGCAAAATTGATGCAAAGGCGTCTGGAGGATTTTATCCGAAAAATCGAGAACCGTTACCCGAAGATCGAAAAGGAGATCGGCGCGGATTACAAGAAATTGATATCCGATATCAACGCCATCAACGATGCAGCCGAAGATTTTTTCGATATGTTCCGCTCGGCGACGGGGAAATTTTACGCGCTCGGCGCCCGGGATGTCGAAAGTTTGAATCTCTCCGCTCTCATTGAAGCGGAACTGGGATTTGCCGATTTCTACCTGGACTATAAGCATAACATCAAAAAAGAGATTCATCTGGACATGGGCGTGCCGTCCATTACTGGAATAACCGCATATTATTCGATTGCTTTCTGGATGTTGATCCGAGAGGCCGCAAAAAACGCGCAAAAGCGAAATGAGGAGACTTTCCGCATCGCGACGACCAGTGACGATCAATGCGTGATCGTGAGCATCAGCCATATCGGCGGCAGTCTGGTCCAGGGGTGGCGGGAGATCTTGTTCCCCGTGGGCGCCAAGCCGGACCCCCTGTCCTGCGGCACGGATGGAGAGAAAAATCTGATCTGCGCGCTGATGCTTTTCCGACTGGCCGGCGGTGGCGTTGAAATGACGCATGACGGGGATGCCGATCTGCTCACCATCCGGATCCGATATCAACCATAAAGAGAGGGCGGGGTCGAAATTTGCCATCACTGCTCCATTTTCAGATTATCATCGATATCGCCTTTTTCGTCGTTATCCTGCTTCTCTTGCGTCAGCTTAACAAGCGCATGGCAAAAAATCCGCCGGGAGGCAATGGCGCGACTGTCGGGGAACTCAAGAAACTGATGACGGACTCTCAGGATTCCACCGACCTCTTTCTCCGGGCGGTCCAGGAAAGTGAGGAGAGACTCAATAAACTGGCCCGGCAACTCGATAATAAAGAAAAAAGGATTGTCATCCTCATTGAAAATGCGGAATCCATGATTCAAAAAATGGCCTTCCAGCAGGCCAAGGCGGAATCGGTTGGCTCGGACGGGGAAAAATACGAGCAGATCATACGAATGGTTCGAGAGGGCCTAAGTCGGGAAGAGGTTGCCAAACGGATGGGCGTCACCATCGGCGAAATCGATCTTGTTGTGGAACTGGAACAAGCGAGGGTAGCTCATACATAAACAGGATCTTTCTGATCGCGAAGGGTCTCCGACTGGAAAAATCGGAGGATGAGGTTCGATAACCAACCGTTCTTCATACGGAATGTCGAATGGATCGGTGATAATAAATTTTTAATTTTTTTTCTTAAGTTTTAGCCAGTGATAGCCGATATATCTACCAAAGAGATCTATTAAAGAGGGTGGTGTCAGAAATGACGATTTCGGCTTACCAGGTAGACAATATCATCAAGGCATACAACAAGCAGAGCAAGGCGAAATTCCTTCCCGATGCCCAGCAGAGCCCCTCACCGGACAGATACGCCGATCTTGTGACGCTCTCCGGCAGTGACTCCCTGAGGGCCGATGCGAACAAGAAAATTTCTTACAGCCTGTTGGATGTCCTGCTGAAAGACAAGAAGATTGAGCCATAGCGATCCCGCCGCTCGCCGGCGGAATAGATGCGCGCGGTTTACAAGGTCCCCGGTGCGATATGGGTCTGACGGATACGCCGTTAGAGGAGTGGGTTCATCCCCTCTCTTTTTTTTTGTGAGGAAGGATGTTGCAATCATTGAATGTCGAGAAAACAATCCTCCTGAAGAAAAAAATTCTGATTGTAGATGACTATCCTCCGACGCGACAGTTGATCCGTGACGCCTTGAGCCAGACCGGCGATTATGAAATAAGCGAGGCCGAAAACGGTGCAGAGGCCGTCGATCAATGCCGCTGGAGCACGTTCGATCTGGTGATCAGTGATGTCATGATGCCCGGTGTGGGGGGGATGGAGCTTCTCACCAGGCTCCGAGAGATGAGTCCCGATACGTCGGTGATCATGATTACCGCCCATCCTGCGGTCGATTTGACGGTCTCGGCCATGAAAAAGGGGGCCGTCGACTTCCTGAAGAAACCTTTCAATATCGATAACCTGCTATACAAGGTCAAGAGCTGCCTCGATGAAAAGGAGTTGTCGGCAGAGGTCGGGCCGAAGCAAGGCGGCTCGGAAGCCAAAATAGCGGATAAAACAAAGGATTTATCCGTACAGGGGTTTATCTATGAATCTTTCGAAAATATCGAAGGAGACAGTGAATACGTCTTTCGAAAAATTGTCGATCTCTCCATGAACATCGTCGATGGAGATGAGTGCGCGCTGCTGCTGTTTGACGAAGAAGAGCGCGCGTTTCACCCAAAGATCCTAAAAAGCCCGGACCGTGACGTTTATGAAAAGAAAACCATACCGGCCCTTTCGTGGGTTTTCCAACAAGTTGCGGACGAGAAACGGGCGTTGATGATCCATTCGACCGAACGTCCCGAGATCGCGCCATCCCTGATCTGCGCGCCGCTGATGATTCGCAGCAATGTTTTCGGGATTCTCTGCATCCGTAGAAAGGGGCACCTGGACCCTTTTACCGCAAAAGACCTGCACTATGTTGTCAGCCTGACCAGGCGCGCTTCTCTGAATCTGGAAAACACGGTATTGTACGAAAGCGTGTATAACAATGTGCTGGATACATTCAAATCCCTCCTCACCTCCATCCAGGCTCGCGACCATTACACCGAGGAACATTGTTCCCGGGTTGCCGGACTGTCGGTAACAATAGCGAAAGCCATGCATTGTAACACCAAGGAGGTTGAATCGCTCAAAATAGCCGCGATGCTCCATGACATCGGGAAAATTGCGATACCTGACAAGATTCTTCTTAAACCCGCCCGATTGACCTTTGAAGAGTTTACATTCATTAAAGCGCACACCGAGGTTGGTTACCGGATCTTGCAACCGATGTTTCTGTTGGACCAGGAACGAAACGTCCTGCTGCATCACCATGAGCGTTGGGACGGAAAAGGCTATCCCGAGGGATTGACGGGGCCGGGCATTCCTTTCCTCTCCCGGATATTGGCCGTTGCGGATTCCTTTGACGCGATGACCAACAACCGGCCGTACCGATCCGCCATCGATATTTCCGCCGCCCTTGAAAAGGTGAAAAAGAACAGCGGCCTTCAGTTCGACGAAAGAGTCGTCGAGGCGTTCCTGACGCTGTTTTCCTGAGGCTCCCCGGTTCCGTCGGGATCGGCTTGCGCCGATTGGATCGCTGCGTCAGGCCTTCAGCGCGGCGTATTGGCGCGTCACCTTGTCCACGTACCGCCTTGTTTCCGCCGGCATCTGCCCCGGTCTTTTCTCGATATTGCCCATCCCCCAGTTGTAGGCGGCAAGCGCAAGAGGGACATTTCTGTCGTACCGGTTCAGCAACATTTTGAGATAACGCGTTCCTGCCTCGATATTTTCAACCGGATCATACCCGTTTTTCACCCCCAGTTCCCGGGCCGTTTCCGGCATGAGCTGCATCAATCCCATCGCCCCCTTCGGCGAGGTGCTATTCGGATTGAAATCGCTTTCTGCCTTGATCACGCTGCGGACCAAAGCCGGATCGACGCCGTGGGTTTGGGCCGCCTCACGGATGGCGGCATCGATCCGGCCGCACGCGTCGGATGTGTCATAATTTTGATTTACATGTCGTATATTTGACGAATCCGGGGGGGGGATCGTCAAACCGGCCATGAGGCCTGGGTAACTGGTCTCGATATCTACCCTCGCATCGGATGTGAAGGCCTGCATCAAGCGGGCGTCCATTTGCATTCTAACATTGTTAACGATATCCATCAATTGTGCTTTTGATAGCGGCGGGACGGCAGAAGTGAACCCCTCCGTCTCGTTGCGGAGAGTTCCCTCCAGCAGTGCCTTGAAGGCCTTGGGATCGGTTCGAAAACGGGGAGATGCGGCCCGGGGTTCCATGCCGGTTTTGTCAATGGGCAGCAGGTTATTGAGTGACATGGTCCAGGTATTCCTCTCAGGTTGATCCATCCGGTATCTATCAACTTCCATGCCAATTTCTAATATATTAATGAGTGGCACGATATTCGCGAATTCATCTGGGATAAGTCCATTTGGTTTTCAGGAGTTTTGCAATGGCGGGAGAGATCAATAGAGATGATGCAGGTCGGATCACCAAAAAGCTTCTGGAATGCCGCATCCGTCTCAAGAAGGACAACGTCTATTCGTGCCTGATGGGGTTCAGGGATGTTCTCGAAAAGATGTGTACGACGAACGCCTTCCATATGCCATGATATCGATTGTATCACATTTTCGCTATGATGTCCCCTGAATATCGACGCATTTACATTCCAATCCGTCGATTTCCTATGGGAATTGAGGACAGCCACTCATTAATAGAAAGCATAATAATCAGTGGCTGTCCCTGATTAACGAATTGGGCGGACTGTTTGGGGTTATTTCTTTTTCGACCAGGTAGCTCTTTATAGCATATAAGAATTCATTGTATAAAACATAACCGCTCAAAATGAATTTCTTGATAGAATCCCATTTTACATCAAGGTATTCGTGCGATATGATATTTCTTAGCCGAATCCAGTGTGAGAGGGCTTCTATCGTTTCTTTTTTGAAGGCAGGTAATATGGCCAGATTGGCTACAATCTCGCGATAGGTATCAGGTACCGGTAAATCTTCTGCGTTTAAGATTACTTTGGCAATGTCAACCGTCGCATTGATCTGATTTTCAATCCATCGTTCAACATCTCTGCGTTTGCTCCGGTTTTGGATATAATCCTCATGGGTCATCCCGTCAAAAAGGCCATAATCCTCAATTTCCTTTTCCAAAAAGGTCACATATCGGACCAGTCGGTATTTATGTTCTTTATTAAACGGCATACCGCTCCTGGTAATCTGAGATGATGTAATCCATGAAGGAATCCGCTTCATCCGTGACAGCGGTCATGAAATCGAGATATAAGCCACTGTCCTTGATCATCAGCGGTTGCCCTCTTAGGCATGCAGCCGCAACAGTTGCCGGGACTTTGTTCAAGACAATCATGTCGACTTCCTTACTGACGATGGTTTCAATATTCGCCCAGATAATGTTTTCATCCTCGTAAGTACCCTCTGTTTCAAACTCTACAGGATGTCTTACCACTGGATAAAAATAAATGGCAATATCAACATCTGATCGGTTAGTGGCTGACCCATTTGCGTGCGACCCAAATAAGAAGGCAAAGGAAATATCTGACCGCTCTTCGAAGTAGAGGGTTAGTTTGTTTAACAGGTCTTTTCCAAGCATGTTTTCACCTTTTCAATGGCGCCTTATTATAAATGGGAATTGCGAGAGATTCCCTTTTTAGTATCAGAAGTTTAGGGGAAGTTGTCATGTATGTCAATATAAATCACTGGTTCTTGAGATTTTTAAGAGGGCAAATCCTGCTGAACCGGTGCGTTTTCAAGAGGCCTTGCCTTGTTGTTCATTTTTTCCACACCTGAATCATCGATCGGCAATATTTTCCGGCACGGTTTTCCCCAAAAGCCCCAAGAGTTACCTAATCCTCTGAAACTTATTATTATTCAGGATTGCATGACAATGGCACACCCTTTGCTATTTGAAGTTCATGTAAAAGTTAGCTTATATATTCAGGGGGCCATAATGGAACACAGAATTCGGGAAGTCAGCCAAAGAACCGAAGCAATCGACTGGCCAAAACAAACGATTCTGATCACCGGCGGCACCGGATCATTGGGAAAGCATCTGTGCAAGATCTTGCTTGAAAAGTATCATCCGCTGGCTATCCGCGTCTATAGCCGGGATGAACTGAAGCAGCATGAGATGCGTCAAATCTTTGGCGATGAGAAGATTCGTTATTTTATCGGCGACGTCCGCGACGGCAATCGCCTGAAGCGCGCGATGGAAGGGACCGATATCGTGATTCACGCCGCCGCCCTGAAACAGGTGCCCGCCTGCGAATACAACCCACTGGAGGCCGTCCGCACCAACGTCATTGGCGCTGAAAACGTCATCAATGCCGCGATCGACAATGGGGTCAAGAAAGTCGTTTCCATAAGCACCGATAAGGCAGTCAATCCGGTAAATCTTTACGGGGCAACCAAGCTTTGCGCGGAAAAGATTGTCATTCAAGGCAATTCTTACGCCGGGTCCCGCAACACCCGCTTCAGTTGCGTTCGCTATGGGAACGTCATCGGCAGCAGGGGCAGTGTCGTTCCTCTTTTCACCGAGCAAAAGAAGACAGGAAAAATCACCATCACGGACGACAGGATGACCCGGTTCTGGATCACCCTCGATCAGGCGGTCGAACTGGTTATAAAGGCGATTACCCACATGCAGGGCGGCGAGATCTTCGTCCCTAAAATTCCCAGCATGAGAATTACCGATCTTGCCAAAGCCGTAGCGCCGGATTGCGAGATAGACATCATCGGCATCCGCCCGGGTGAAAAGCTTCATGAAGTCCTTTTAATGGAAGAGGAAGGAAGAAATACCGTAATCTACGACGGCATGTATGTAATCATGCCTAATTATTCCTGGTGGCAACGCCAGAATTATAAAAATGGCGCCCCCTTGCCCGACGGCTTTTCCTACGCAAGCAACCTGAACGATGAATGGCTGGGCATCGACGATTTGTCGAAACTCATGGCAGATTCTTCAAAATCGCAAGATGCCGCCTACAACCATTTTCTCAGCACCATCCACCGGTTGAATGAAAGGATTGTCTTAAATCTCCTGAACTCGGAAGAGGGATTCGTAAATCACCATGATTAACTCTCAAGTATGGCCGCGCAAGGACAATGGATGATGGATATTCCCTACGGCTGTCAATGCATTGACGATGCAGACGTCGCTGCCGTTGTTGCAGCCCTGCGCTCCGACTGGTTGACCACTGGCCCGAAGGTGGCCGAATTCGAAGAAGTGTTCGCCGATTTTACCGGCGCGAAACACGCCGTAGCGGTCAGCAGCGGAACGGCGGCGCTGCATGCAGCCATGCATGCCATCGATATCGGCCCAGGTGATGAGGTTATTGTTCCTCCGATGACCTTTGCGGCCACGGCAAACTGCGTGGTGTATCAGGGCGGCAAGCCTGTTTTTGTGGACGTGGATTCAGATACTCTGCTGATCGATCCGGACAGAATTGAGGAAAAAATCACACCCGCCACAAAGGCCATCATCGCCGTTGATTATGCCGGCCAGCCCTGCAATTATGAACGATTAAGGGCTATTGCCAGAAAACACAACCTGGCATTGGTTGCTGACGGCTGCCATGCCCTGGGTGCGGAATACAAGGGCCAACGGGTGGGTGCGCTTGCCGATATGACCGTCTTCAGCTTTCACCCGGTCAAGCACATCACCACCGGTGAAGGCGGGATGATCACGACGGACAATCCGATCCTCGCGGAACGGATGCGGGTATTCCGCAATCACGGCATTACCACCGACCACCGCCAACGGGAAGAGCAAGGTTCCTGGTGCTACGAGATGGTCGAACTGGGCTACAACTATCGCATTACCGATTTCCAGTGCGCATTGGGAGTGAGTCAATTCAACAAATTGCCGAAATGGCTTGCACGAAGGCGGGAAATAGCCGGGATTTACGACGCAGCGTTTGAAGCATTTCCTTATGTAAAATCATTGTCTGTAAGCAAGGAGGTTCTCCATGCCTATCACCTGTATGTCGTTCGGATAATGGATACGGAACCATCGAGAAACCGCAAAGCGGTCTTCAAGCGCTTGAGAGAAAAAGGAATCGGGGTCAATGTGCATTATCTACCTGTACATCTGCATTCCTTTTACAAAAAGCGTTTTCATACGGGTGCAGGCCTTTGCCCGGTAGCGGAGCAGGCTTATGACCATATTTTAAGTCTCCCAATGTTTCCCAAGCTGAAAAGTTACGAACAGGAATACGTTATCAAAACAATGAAGGACATCTGGTCATGAAGATTGGCATTGGGGCCGCCCAATTCGGATTGGATTACGGCGTATCGAACACGGAGGGTATCACGCCCATTGCCGAAGTAGCGAAGATCTTGCAGCAGGCTGAATCGCTGGACATTGAATGGATCGATACGGCACCGGCCTATGGCGACAGTGAAGCCGTTCTCGGCTCATGCATTCAGGAAAGACGCTGTTTCAAGATCATGACAAAAACACCCCTTTTCGACAAGGGCGTGATCCGGGAAGAAGATATTGCTCATCTGAGAAAGACCTTTATATTGTCCCTCCAGCATCTTAAACAATCTTCGATCTATGGGTTATTGATCCACCATGCAGACGACCTCTTTGCGATCGACGGTCAAAAACTCTGGGATGCTATGCAGGCTTTGAAAGACGAAGGATTGGTAAAAAAGATCGGGGTGTCTGTGTATAATGCTGAACAGATCGATGAAGCTTTGAAGAGATATGCAATTGATCTGGTACAGGTCCCCGTCAATATCTTCGATCAGCGTTTACTGAAAAACGGCCATCTGAAAAAACTGAAAGATCGGCACATCGAAGTTCACGCCCGTTCCATATTCCTACAGGGGTTGCTGCTCATGGAGCCATCAGAATTGCCCCCATATTTAAGCCACGCAGCACCGTGTCTTCAGAAATATCACGATTTAATAAAGCGGTTAAATATGACAGCCATGGATGCCGCTTTGGCGTTTGTTGATCATTTGGAGGAGATAGACTCTTTCATCTTTGGCTTGAATAATTTGAAACAACTGGATGATATCGTAAATGCTTTATCGTTTTTGAAGAAGGACTGTATTGATTTTTCCTCATTTGCTATCGAAGACCCGCATATTATCAATCCCGCGCTGTGGGGAAAAGAGGAAATATCTTCATGATTTTAGCTATTGTTCAAGCAAGATATACATCTTCGCGTCTTCCCGGCAAAGTTCTAAAACCTCTTCTCGGACGCCCGATGTTGGAGATGCAACTGGAAAGACTTCGTCGATCAACATTGATTGACAAGATTGTCATTGCTACGAGCACCGATTCCAGCGACAATGGCATAGAAGATTTCTGTAGAAAAGCAGACATAGAGTGTTTTCGGGGCAGTTTGGATGACGTCCTCGACCGCTTTTTTCAGGCGGCAAAGTTATTCAATCCCGACCATGTTGTCAGGATCACTGGGGATTGCCCATTAATTGACCCTCAATTGATCGACCGAATGTTGAGCCAATACTTAACCGGCCATTATGACTATTTTTCCAATGCTACCGAACCGACCTATCCCGATGGCTTGGACACGGAAATATTTCGGTTTTCAGCCCTGCAAAAGGCCTGGGAAAATGCCGATTTACCTTCCGAACGGGAACACGTAACCCCTTATCTTCATAACCATCCTGAATATTTTAGTCTTTATTCGTTTAAAAATGACGAAGATCTTTCATATATGCGCTGGACCGTGGATGAACCGGAAGACTTTGAATTCATATCTAAAATCTACGAAACCCTCTATCCTTCCAATCCCCGTTTTTCTACAGACGATGTAATGCAATATCTCCGCGATAATTCAGAAGTTCCGGCCATCAATCAGAGATTTCAACGAAACGAGGGGTATCAGAAATCGTTATTGGCGGATAAAAAGGTGGAACTGTTAAAACGACTGAATATTGAAAAGTCTCTTGAAATGCAGAGGCGGGCGAAAGATCGAATACCCGGCCTGTCTCAACTCCTGTCGAAACGCCCCGATCTCTATTCCTACGGCGTTTGGCCGGGGTATTTCAGCAGGGCAAAAGGCGTTGAGGTGTGGGATCTGGACGGCAACCGCTACATCGACATGAGCATCGGCGGCATCGGGGCCAATGTTCTCGGGTATGCGGACCCGGATGTGGATCAGGCCGTCCGTGAAGCCATCAATAGCGGAACGAGTTCATCCCTGAACTGCCCGGAAGAAGTGGAACTCGCTGATCTGCTTTGTGAAATTCATCCCTGGGCGGAAAAGGTCCGCTATGCCCGAACCGGCGGCGAAGCGATGGCAGTGGCCGTCAGGATCGCGCGCGCCTTCACGGGTCGCGACAAAATAGCCTTCTGCGGCTATCACGGCTGGCACGACTGGTATCTGGCAGCCAACCTGGGGACGGAAAATGCCCTCGGCGAACACCTCCTTTCAGGACTGGAACCGGCAGGAGTTCCTAAAGCGCTTGCAGGAACGGCATTTCCCTTCCGCTACAATCGGTTGGGCGAACTTGAACAAATTCTGGATGTTAACAAGGGAGAAATAGCAGCCATCGTCATGGAGCCTATCCGGAATGAATTCCCGAATCCCGGATTTCCCGAAGGCGTCAGACGACTCGCATCTGAGACTGGTGCTGTATTGATTATCGATGAGATTTCAGCGGCTTTTCGGATGAACACCGGCGGGGCGCACCTTGTCTTGGGTATGGAGCCGGACATGGCCGTTTTCTCAAAGGCCTTGGGGAACGGATACCCTATGGCAGCCATCATTGGTAAATCTACAGTTATGGAGGCTGCTCAGAAGAGCTTTATCAGCAGCACAAACTGGACGGAAAGAATCGGACCGGCAGCGGCCTTGGCCACAATCAAGAAGCATCGTCAATATGACGTAGGAAAGCACCTGATGAAAATAGGACAGATGATCCAGGAAGGCTGGAAAAATCTGTTTACGAAGCATGGCCTGTCGGGTCATATCGGCGGCATTCCTCCTATGAGCCATTTCACATTCGATCATGAAAAGGCGCTTGTCCTGAAGGCCCTGTTCGTGCAGGCCATGCTTGAAAAAGGCTTTCTGGCCACGACCGGTTTCTACGCCATGTTTGCCCATCAGGAGGAACATGTGAAAGCGTATCTGGATGCCGTCGACCAGATTCTCCCGTTACTTAATGAAGCGCTTGGTTCCAGCCACCCGGAAAGGTTTCTTGTCGGGCAGCCTGCCGTATCCGGTTTCAAGAGGCTGAATTAATGAACTTATTCATCAGGGTAGACTCGGACGGAAAAATCGGCGCCGGCCACATCATGCGCTGCATCGCACTCGCCCAGGCCTGGCAGGACCACGGGGGAGAAGTCACTTTCATCAGTCATTGTGAAAGCGAAGCATTACGGGAACGAATTTCAAAAGAAGGTTTCCAATTCATTGCAGTTAAGGCCCCTCATCCCCACTCTGATGATTTATCGATAACTTTGGAGTATTTGAAACGCCCTTCCGCCTTCACCCTTCACCCCTCACCTACATGGCTTGTCCTTGACGGCTACCATTTTACTACCGAATATCAGAAGACAATCCGTGACGGAGGGATTCGCCTCCTGGTCATTGACGACATGAACCACCTGCCGCACTATCATGCCGACATTCTTCTCAATCAGAATATTCACGCACCGGAGTTGACTTACCATTGTGATGAAAATACGACCCTGCTTCTGGGAACGCAATATGCCCTCTTAAGAAGAGAGTTTCTTAAGCATAGCAACTTCCAGCGACACATACCGGAGCGCGCAAAAAATATTCTGGTGACACTTGGCGGCGCCGATCCGGATAATGTGACGCTGAAAGTCATTGAGGCTTTAAAGCTTCTTGACGATCCGGGAATTGAAGTCAAAATCATTGTCGGACCTGTAAATCCCCATAAAAACATTCTTTTGCAATCTTTGAGTTCGACCCGTTCAGCCTGCGAGCTCTTAATTAATCCACCCAATATGCCCGAACTGATGGCATGGGCCGATATGGCTATTTCAGCGGGGGGAAGCACCTGCTGGGAATTGGCATTAATGGCTGTGCCTGGTTTGTTATTCATTCTGTCAGAGAATCAAGAGCCGATTGCAGTGTACTTCAATAAGAGTAAAGCCGCCCAAAATCTTGGCTGGCACAGTCGGTACAATTTTAATGAATTATCTGATCTGATATTTTCGTTAATATTAGATTTCAAGGCGCGTAAAGCCATGTCAGATAATAACAAAGATTTAATTGATGGTATGGGCAGTTTAAGGATGTATAAATGCATGATGGAGGACCATGCTTGAAAGTACTTGTTCTCAGAAATGCCAATACATCAGTTATTGATGTTATCAAGCAAGGTGGAGACAACGTAATTGATACATCAGAATCAATAGATAAATGTTACGTCGAAAAAAACGGAGTTAATTTTATTGTGAGTCATGGATATCGTCACATTATTAATCATCAAGTAATAAATATTTTGAAAGAACGAGTTATTAATCTCCATATTTCTCATCTGCCGTGGAATCGAGGCGCTGATCCAAATCTATGGAGTTTTCTTGAGGATACACCGAAAGGCGTCTCCATTCATTATGTAGATCAAGGCATAGACACCGGGGATACTATCATTCAAAGAGAGTTGTTTTTTAATGAAGAAAAGGAAACTCTCGAATCGACATATCAGAAACTACAAAATGAAATGATTCAACTGTTCAAGACCCATTGGCCATTAATCAAAGAGGGAACTTGTCAGAGAATGAAACATCCAGCCGATGGTTCATACCATAAATCGTCTGATAAAAAGAAGTTTGAATATCTCTTAAGTAAAGGTTGGGATACGCCGGTAATTGAGCTGAAAGGAAAGGCAATATCTCATGGCCAATAATAGTAAAATTAGAATTGGTAAAAGTGAAATTGGCGTAGAAACGCCTGTATATATAATTGCCGAAATGTCTGCCAATCACAATCAGAATTTTGACCAGGCTGTTCAGCTCATAAAAGCTGCAAAAGAAGCTGGAGCAGATGCCATCAAATTACAAACATATACGCCCGATACCATAACCATAGACTGTGATAACGGATGTTTTCGTATCGGCAAAGGGACGATCTGGGAAGGAAAAAATCTCTATGAACTCTATAAAGAAGCCTACACCCCTTGGGAATGGCAACCGAAACTGAAGGAAATTGCCAATGGTCTTGGTATGGATCTGTTCTCGACACCGTTTGATAAGACCGCCGTCGATTTCCTCCAAAAGATGGACGTGCCGGCATACAAGATCGCATCCTTCGAATTGGTAGACATACCCCTCATTCAATATGTGGCCAAGGCAGGCAAGCCCATCATCATGTCCACCGGCATGGCAACGTTGGCAGAGATAGACGAGGCAGTAACCACCGCTATAGAGGCCGGTTGCCAGGAAATCGCCCTTCTGAAATGCACGAGCGCCTATCCAGCGCCATACGAAGAAATGAATCTGCGCACGATTTGCCATATGGCAGAAAGATACGGGGTTCCCATCGGCCTTTCTGATCACACCTTGGGTATTGCAGTACCCGTGGCTGCCGTGACTCTCGGGGCATGTATCGTGGAAAAACATTTTTGCCTTTCCCGTGCCATCCCCGGACCAGACAGCGCCTTCTCCCTTGAGCCGCATGAATTGGCCGCAATGGTGGAGGCTATCCGTGCAGCAGAAAAGTCGCTGGGCAAGGTGGCCTATGACATCACAAAACGTGAGAATGCCAGCCGTGTCTTCCGACGCTCACTGTTTGTCGTAAAAGACGTTAACGCTGGAGATGAATTCACGGCTGAGAACGTACGTTCCATACGCCCGGGTTCAGGTTTGCCGCCAAAGTATTTTGCATGTATCATCGGCAGCCATGCCTCACAGGATATTCCAAGAGGTACACCCCTGATTCGGCAATTTATCGAGAATCCGCCTTTTCAAGATAATCTGAAGGGAGAGAAACAAAACAATGAATGATCTAAAGCGTTGCAGTAAATGTGTAATCCCGGAGACTCACGAAACCATCGTATTTGACGGAGATGGTGTTTGTAATATTTGTCACCAGCATGAGTTCAAGCAAACGGCGGTTGATTGGAAAGCCAAGAAAAAGGAATTCGATGAATTGATTTCTATTTATCGCGGCCGCTATGATTATGATTGCATCGTTCCTTTCAGCGGGGGCAAGGACAGCACCTGGACTCTCTATTATCTAATAAAAGAATATGGATTAAAACCCCTTGTCGTAAGGTTTGATCATGGTTTTTACAGGCCTAAACTGCTTGAAAATACTCAGCGAGTTCTTCGCGCATTGGGCGTTGACTTTCATCACTTTACCCCAAATTGGAAGGTTGTTCAAAAACTAATGTTGCAAAGCTTCCTGGGAAAGGGAGATTTCTGCTGGCATTGCCACACGGGCATCTTTGCCTATCCCATGCGGGTTGCCATAAATTACAAAGTGCCCCTCGTCATCTGGGGCGAGCCCTCTGCGGAATACACAGCCTATTACAGCTATGACCAGCCTGAGGAGGTCGACGAAAAACGATTCAACCGGTACATCAATCTTGGCATCAGTGCGGATGATATGTTCGTTCGACTGGAGGGGCAAGTCGATGCTCGTGATCTTCAACCCTTCAGGTACCCATCTTTGAAGGAACTGCGTAAAATCGATTATCGCTCTGTCTGCCTCGGATCTTTCGTCCCCTGGGATGTCAAGAAACAGTCACAGATCATCCAGGATGAGCTGGGTTGGCAAGGCGATGCAGTAGAAAATGTCCCCCCAGGCTACAATTACGAAAAAATCGAATGTTACCTGCAGGGTGTGCGCGACTATATCAAATTCATCAAGCGAGGCTATACCCGCCCCGCTCACCTGACATCGATTGATATTCGGAATCACAGGATGACGCGGGAAGAGGCATTGGCTCTTGTCAAGGATTATGAGGGGAAGCGACCCCCGAGCCTTGATCTGTTTCTGGAAATTGTGGGACTTGATGAAAAGGAATTTCTGGAAATTGCGATTAGCCATGGCGTGTCACCATACAGGCATGATCCATGCGTCACCAGAGATGGCATGAAGGCCCATGATTTCGATCAATGGCCGAGATTCGGAGCGATGCCAAGAGTTGAAGCCTTGCATCAGCTCGATAGATGGCACCGGAGGAATTCCACCCGTAAAACGACTGCGAGGTGAGGATGGTTGGCATTATAGACTATGGCATGGGCAATCTCATGTCCGTTCAGCATGCCCTTAATTTTTTGGGGGCCGAGGTAAAAGTCTGCGAAAACCCAGGGAGTCTCAGCGATATCGACAGGATCGTCCTGCCCGGAGTGGGGGCCTTCGGAGATTGCATCAAGAATCTGAGACAAATGGGGTTCGTAGAGCCTCTTGGCGATATGGTAATGAGAGACGGCGTACCCATTCTCGGCATATGTCTCGGAATGCAGGTGATGGCCAGAAGAAGTTTTGAAGGTGGAGAGCATGAAGGACTTGGGTGGATTGACGGCGATGTCATACGCATTCGGCCTGAAGACACCTCCCTGCGGGTGCCGCACATAGGATGGAATGAAGTCCATTACGATAGTGAAAGTCCTCTGTTCGCCCGATTGCCTGACATCTGCGATTTCTACTTCGTACATTCTTATTTTGTTCATTGTAATGACCCTGGTGATGTGGAAGCAACCTGTTATTATGGAGGTACAATTACGGCCGCTATAAGAAAAAAAAATGTTTTTGCAACGCAGTTCCATCCTGAAAAGAGCCAGGATTATGGTCTCCGCATCCTCGAAAACTTTCTTAAATGGGAACCCTGAGGCGTATATGCTGAAGAAACGCCTTATTCCGAAACTCCAGATGAAGGTTAGCCGCTTCGGTTCCAAAACCCGGATGGTTCTGGTTACGACCATTCAGTTTGACGAAATCATAGAAATAGGTGACCCCGTTTCACAGGCCAAGATATACGAAGCCCAGGTAGCAGATGAACTGATCTTTCTTGATCTCGACGCCTCTTCTGAGAACCGCGACACATTGATTGAGGTTGTGAAAAGATCGGCGGAAGAGATTTTCATGCCATTCACTGTAGGGGGAGGCGTTCGCTCCGTCGAGGATTTCAGAAAACTGCTTTCCTGTGGGGCAGATAAGGTGAGTATTAATACTGCTGCCGTCGAAATGCCGGACTTGATCAATGAAGCTTCCGAGATATTCGGAAAACAATGCGTAGTCGTCAGCATCGACTACAGAATGAACCGAGAAGGAAAGTATCGTGTCTACACCCGTGGTGGAAATGTCGAAACAAATTACGATCCTGTATTGTGGGCCGGAGAATGTGAGGAACGCGGCGCCGGCGAAATACTTTTGACATCGATTGATCGCGACGGAACACGAACGGGTCTCGATCTGGATATGACCTGGCAAGTTGCTCAGGTCATTACCGTTCCCCTCATCACATCAGGGGGTTGCGGGCTGGCAAGTCATTTTGTAGAGGGTTTTATCGAAGGAAACGCAGATGCTGTTTCTGCCGGTACGTACTTTTGCTTCAAGGACGAAAATCCTATGCAGACCCGTTCTCAGATAAAGAATGCAGGTGTTCCTATCCGTTTGCATACATGAGGCATGGAGAGGCCGCATTATACAAGAAAGTTAAGCGGGGACAACTATTATGAATTTCGGACAAATCGATCATGTCATCCTTTTCGGGGGCGCACCGCTTTTGAGCGCTTTTGTACTGAGCCTCAAACGGCAAAGGATGAAGGTTACCGTTTTCAGCAGCAAGAGACATCTTGACGAATTCATGCTTCGGGAAAATCAAACTTTGGAACAAATCTTAATGCGGAACGATGTTCCCTATTTTTCCTGTTCCGATATCAATGATAATCCCCATATTCGTCCTCTTGTTAACGAAACGACGATTGGTGTTGGTTTGGGAGAAGTCTGGAGTTTCGAGAAAGATCTGATCGAGAGGTTTAGCGGCAAACTACTGGACTTCATGGGGATTCGCCTCCCGCGATACCGGGGAGGAGCACACTACACATGGCAGATCCTCCGGAGAAACCGGATCGGCTGCTGCAACCTTCAAATTATCAACAAAGAGATGATTCAGGGTGTTTTTGACTCTGGAGAGATCGTAAAAAGCGGGGAGTATTTTTTCCCTGCTCATACCCGTATACCCCAGGATTATTTTGATTTTGCAATAAAGCAAGAAGTTGCCTTTCTTGAAGAATTTATCGAAGAAGTACGGATAGGTAAGGATTTTCCGATGAGCAGGATACAGGAAAACTTCAGTCTATATTTCCCGAGACTATACACGTTGAAGCATGGTTGGATCGACTGGACATGGAGCGGGCCGGATATAGAACTGTTTATCTGTGCGTTCGATGATCCATATGCGGGAGCATCAACCTTGTTAGAAGGTACGAGGGTTTTCCTGAAGGATTGCTTCTTTGATCTTGACGATGGCCACTTCCACCCCTTCCAGGCAGGACTTGTATATAAAAAAGCCAACAGCGCCCTTTTCGTTGCAACAAAGGAAGGAACTCTGATTGTCAAGAAAATACTCAACGAGAACGGGGAAAATCTATTTGAGAGTGTAAAGGTCGGGCAGCGGCTCTTAACACCAGGTAAATATCTCGAGGAAGCTATGACATACAGCGCCGTCTATGATGCAGAAGGGATCAGAAAATGAAGAAGACTATCACCACGACTGGTGGGAAAAGAGCGGATAATCCCGCCTTCATAATGGGGGAAAGGATATATCTGCGCGAGGTCCGCCTTTCCGACGTAAATGAAAATTATTACCGGTGGCTCAATGATCCCGATGTGACGCGCTACCTGGAAACCCGATATATCCCCCGGTCGCTGGAGAATATCAGACAATATGTGGAGTCAATGGACGTTAATCCTGATGAGATTTTTCTCGCGATTTGTCTGAAGGAAAACGGCATGCACGTGGGAAACATTAAACTTGGCCCCATCAACAGGATTCACCGTTTTGCCGATATTAGCCTGCTGATCGGTGAAAAGTCAGTCTGGAGACAGGGTATCGGCACAGAAGCAATACGCCTGCTTGCCAACTTTGCCTTTGATGTACTGAATCTTAACAAGCTCAGGTCCGGTTGTTATGAGGATAATAAAGGCTCTATGAAGGCATTTCTTAAAGCAGGTTTTGTACAGGAGGGCATCCTGAGAAAGCAGTGGCAGGTGAATGGAATATTCCAGGGCGAAATTGTTTTTGGCCTGTGCCGTGAGGAAATGATGCCAAGGGAGATTAGCAAATGATAAAACAAAGACTTCATTTTGATTTCATCTCTGCTTTCGATATCAAAAGGAATACATATGTCATTTAATCGCGATTCACCAACACGAATCAAAAGGATAATGTCATTACTGGAAGAGATATCGGTGCTTCCCAGAATGATCGTTTCGCCCGGGTTGGATCGTGCTTTTGAAATTATAAAAAGAGAAATCCCAGGTGTGATCATTCACGAATACCCTACGGGGAGCGAATGTGAAGATTGGATTGTCCCTTTGTCTTGGCGTGTTACTGAAGGATTTATAAGAAATGATTCTGGAACTACTATTGCCTCGATTGATGAAAACATTTTGTTCGTGGCACCTTACAGTGAACCCATAGACGGGTGGTTCACGAAAGATGAAATTAAGAAACATTTGACAACAAGGCCTGACAGACCAGACGCATTTGCACTTGAACATCGAAATGCATATAACTATCAACTAATAGACTGGGGTATTACTTTGCCTCTCAATAGATGGCAGAAACTTCCTGAAAGTAGATATCATATTAAAATTGAGGTCGAGCGTAAATTCGGAACAATGAAAGTTGCAGAATACTTCTTGCCGGGGGAGCGTCCAGAGACAATATGTATTTGTGCACATATTGATGAACTCTGTAATGATGATTTAAGCGGATGCGTCACAGCAATAGAATTGATGCATTATATAGAAAGCTTAACAAAACGCCGATACTCTTACCAGATGCTTTTGGTACCGGAAATGATAGGTTGCATTTTCTTTGTACACCATAACTACGATAAGATAGCCAATACTATTGGAATGTTTAATTTGGAGACAATCGGAGTGGGCGATAAATGGCATTTAAAGAAAGCATTTCAAGGAAACACAAGAATAGAACAAATTCTTCGAGTCGCAGTGACAAAAACTGGGCATCCCTTTAATGAGATTAATTTTTTTGAAGGATATGGTAATGACGAAAGGGTTTTCGCTTGGCCCGCAATAAATTTACCAGGGGTTTCCTTGCAGAGATTTCCCTTCCCGCAATATCATACCAGCGAGGACACCCCTTCTATTATAAATAGCGAGAATTTTATTCAAGCGTTAGAAATATCAGAAAACTTTGTAAATATACTCGAAAAAGACTACGTGCCCAATTACATAAATAAGCTTCAACCGTGGCTTACAAAAAGAAACCTCTATTACGATAGTATACAAAACCCGAACAATTTTCACAAATTCAATAACACTTTACTTTATAATATCAATGGCCGCAATTCGGTCTTGGATTTGTCCCAAATAGCACAATTGGATTTTTTTGACGTCTTTGATTATCTGAATAAATTTTTAGAACAGGGCCTTATTAACAAGGCCGAAGTTAATTGGGAAAATAAATTGTTTTTGAATGACTCTCTTCATCATCCGTAAATAAAACCTGCTCTAATGAAGTCGGCAAGAGAAATATGAGACTGACAATACCTAATTTGTGTTTCCTAACATCATCCATCCCTATCGAATTCTGTACAGATGGAACCATTACCCGCCTTGGCCCAGAAGATCAAAATCACGCCACAGCAGATCAGATTCTCGTTTTGACTTGGCTCCATGTGGGGCTGTTCAACCTGAAATCGATCCCGACAATATCTCTTTTTGATACGATCGATCTGCCGGACGATTTTCATGTGCCAGAAATATATGATGGGACACAAGATCTGCAGGGCAAGAATATCCTGATCCTGATGTTAAATGGATGGGGTGACATGATCCTCATACAGCCCGCACTGCGCGCCTTTTACCGGAAGAACGTTTCGGATGGAAATCCTCCCCGAATCACGATCGGCTGCAACTGGATTCACAATTTTCCTTACCCGGATGACCCCTATATTCATCATGTGTGCCCCAACATCATGACCCTTAAAGAATTATGTAACTTTGACATTATAGTGAATCTCATCCCAGCCAACTACCAGAGATTATCCCATCTTTCCATGAGGGATATGTATCTTCAGATTATGAAGCTTGACGATGAATATGGCGGACGGGATGCGCCTGCGCTGCAACCCAATCCTCAGCGGGTCGATAAGATCAAGCCCATCCTTGACGATCTGAGAAAGAAAACAGGGAAAAAGCTGCTAAGCGTTAACTGGCGATCCAGATTCCCCCATAAGAATGCGTCAGTCGCTTTCTTTTTAAAGATCGCTGAGGAGCTGTCACATGTGTATCAGGCAGTTCTCTTCAAGGATGAGCAAGATTCCCTCATTATGCAAAAAGAAATTGATGAGTCAAAAGCGCCTGTCATGAATCTTTCTTCTCACATCCACGATTACCACGACACCACGGCGGCCTTGTCGCTGGTGGATGCGTTTGTATCAGTTGACACGGGTATCGTCCATGCCGCCGGCGCCATGGGGATCCCGGGAGTAGCGCTTTTCGGGCCTTTCCCACCCCAAACACATGTGGCGGATTATTCATCAATTATGGCTATCCGGGCACCCTATCGGGGCAAAAACTGCCAGGAACCCTGCCTGGAGACATGCCGAGGTTGCGCAGAGGTTGATTATGTCCCCGATAGAGTGAGTCCCTGTTTCGAGGCCATCGAAGTTGACCAGGTTATCCAGGCACTCAACGAGATTACGAACCATTGCCATGGTGTGGATAAATTATAAAGGCATAAAGGATGCGGATTTTAGTCATAGGTGCAATACAGGGAGGTACGATTCCCATATGCCGTTCCATTCATCATGCTTTTAGGGATATCGGCCAACAAGCGGACATCCTGGATTTTTCCGAATTTCAGAATGAATTTTATGAGACACGAAACGACACCAATCTATCGTACCAATTTTACTTAAAAATTAAGATTACTCTGCTGGAAAAGGTCGCCGGCTTTCAACCTGATGTAATATTCGGAATCGCCCAATCGCCTCTTCAAGATATCGATATGCTCATGGAGTTCAAAAAAGCAGGGATTGCCTTGTGTTATTGGTTTATGGAGGATTACCGGATATTTGGTTACTGGAAAACTGTAGTACCTTATTTTGATCACTTTTTTACCATCCAGAAAGATCCCTTCTGGAAAGAACTCAAAGACGCGGGCTGCAGGAATTATCACTATCTCCCAATGGCGTTCGATTCGCAAGCTGACGTTCAGAAGGTGGAAGATGAACAAACGATTCCCGTATCCTTTGTTGGTGCGCCCTATCCAAACCGTGTGCATTTCTTCAGTCAATTTCTTGACGACGGGTTTCAGATATTCGGCGAAGACTGGGAAAGGCACCAAATCCCCCCGGTCGCCATAGGCGATCGGCGTGTCACGGAATCTGAGACGTATTGTATTTATCAGAGATCGCTCATCAACATAAACCTCCACTCTTCACCGTTTCCTGGTGAATTCGGAGGGGGGGATTTTGTCAATCCGAGAACTTTTGAGTTGGCCGGACTTGGCGCCTTTCAACTGATCGATATGAGAAAACTCCTAACCCTCCATTTTGATCCGGCTGAGGAGGTCATTGCGTTGACCAGTTGGGAGGATATGAAATGGGCTGTAAAGTATTTCCTCCGACATGATGAAGAACGAAAGGCCTTTGCCGAAAAAGCCAGAGCGCGCGTACTTAAAGAGCATACATACAGGCACCGTGCAGAAGAGATTATAGAAATACTGAGCAAATGAAGGAACCCTTAACATGTCAAATAAAAAGATCCTGATCATCCATCTCAGCCGGCTTGGCGATATGATTCAAAGCCTCCCGGCCGTGAAATTACTTAAGGAGGATTGTCCGGAATCTGAAATAACCTACTTCGGTATCGAGGATTTCTGTGTACCGCTCAAAGGCATTCCATGGATCGATAAGCTGGTGACGATCTCCCCAAGTGAAAATAAACGCATTTCGACAGAAGATGCTGATCTTGATAGCGAAGCGTTTGACATGTTGTTTCGTAACATCCCTGAACTAAATATATATTATGACGTCCTTATCAATATGTCCCACAGCAGCGGGAGCAGCTATTTATGCAAGCGGATTTCGGCCAAAGAAAAGAAAGGGCGGGTCTTTTCAAAGGAAAACGAGATCGTGATGGCAGGAAACTGGGGAAAGTACCTCTTTGCCGTTGCAAGAAACCGGAACGATAACCTGCTGAATCTGGTTGATTTGTACATGGGCATGGCGGGTGTGCAAAACAGGCCTACCATGAATTATTTGCCCACTGATCCCGAAATTGACCGGCAATGCCTTTCCCGATTGACGGAATATGGCTTTGATCCCGGGCGGCCTGCCGTCGGCTTTCAACTTGGAGCGAGCAAGTCCTTGAGAACCTGGCCTCCGGAGTACTTTTTTCGGCTCGGCGAGCTCCTCGGCGAACAATTGGACGCCAAGATTATCCTCTTTGGATCAGAGCAAGAGCGAGCCCTTGCCGATCAATTCTACAAATCCTTTCCCTGCACCTTTATAGATCTGATTGGCAAAACAACAATGGTGGATCTTCCCTCATTCCTGAAACGTCTCAATCTGCTTGTCAGCAATGACACCGGGCCGATGCATATTGCTGCTGCTGTCGGCACAAAGGTGGTCGGAATCTTTATGGGTACGGCATACTTCAGAATAACCGGTCCTTATGGGGCCGGTCATATTGCCGTTCAGTCAAACTATCCCTGCGCCCCTTGCCTGGATTCTACTACCTGCGCGCAACCACTTTGCAGAAAAAGCATTTCGCCGGAAATGGTATTACAGGGTGTGAAATTGGCGCTGGGACATAAAGCAGGATCGATAGCCGGCAGCAACGGCGCCAGTCTATATATATCCGATTTCGATACGAACGGGACCCTGCGCTATAATAGACTTGATGAGAAGAAGGATCATTTTCTTCCGTCGCTCAGATCCTATCACGACGCCAGGGCATCGATCTGCCAGACCTTATGGAACGAATGGCTCGGCCTGGAACCGGATTCCGATTTGCTTCAAATTGTCGGATACGATGACGATATCGTCAAAATACTGCCGGACTATGAGAATGCATGTCTATCCTACGGGAAACTTTACGAGCATGGCAAAGGGGCATGTCAAAATATTATCAGCGAGTTTCATAAGGCAGGGCCGAGCGTGGAATCTATTCAGGACATGATCGCTCAAATCGAGCAAGTCGAAGATGAAATCAAGAATCTGGAAAGCCCCCTTACCATCTTCAAAGAAATTCATGAATTATATAGCGCTGAAATGGAGTGCTGCAATTTTCCAAAGCTTTCCCATGAGTTTATAAATAAATATAGTGAGTTAGACAAAATAATCGACGGCTTCGAAATGAGATTGAATCAAATCAGGCATACTTTGTGCATCAAACGCTATATATAAGGCAATATAGGATCAGTAAACTTCAAAAGGAGTGAATATTGCTATTAGAAAAAGATAATTTAGAGAAGATTGACAAGGTTATGTCGATTGGGCAGTTTGCCGCATTGCGCACCGAACTTCGACAGGCCGGGAAGAAAGTTGCGTACTGTCACGGGGTGTTCGATCTTTTGCATCCCGGCCACATTGCCCATCTGGAAGAAGCCAAATCCATCGCGAATATTCTTGTAGTTTCGGTCACATCCGCGCCACATGTCAATCGCGGGCCGGGAAGGCCTTATTTTTCCGACGAGCTGCGCATGAAATCGTTGGCGGCTATCTCGTGCGTTGATTATGTCCTGCTGGTAGAAGAACCGACGGCCATGAAGATGCTTGAAGTAATACAGCCCGATTTTTATGTGAAAGGCAGCGAATACGCCAAAGCTGAGGATGATGTAACCGGCAATATCGATAAGGAAGTGGAGCAGGTCCGCCGCTATGGCGGCGACATCTATTTCACCAATGGCGTCGTGTTCAGCTCCACCCTGCTATTAAATCATAATTTTTCCGTGTTTCCCCCAGGAGTAAAAGAATTTGCCCAGACGTTTGCCACTAAATACACCTGTGAACATATAAAAAAAGTGATTGATGCCATGCGGCATTTAAAAGTGATGGTCGTTGGAGATATCATCATCGATGAATACGTATTTTGCAGGGTACAGGGACTGACTTCGAAGGACAGGGCTTTTTCTGTCGTGTATGACCGTGAAGAGCGTTATTTGGGCGGCGCTTTGGCGATAGCCAGGCATATCGCCAATTTTTCCGACAAGGTGACGATATGCAGCATCGTCGGAAACGACCAATGTATTCACAACCGGATTCTTAACGATTTGAGCGGCAGTATGCTGCTTAACCTGCATTTTGACAAGACGTACCAGATGGTGGTGAAACGGCGCTTCATCGAACGACGCGGAATACGCAACGACTACGAGAAGATGCTTTCTGTCAACTATCTCGACAAACCGCATGAAGAAGAAATTGCGAACAGGCAGTCCTTTTATAACAGGTTGGAGCTTGAGATTCCCCATTATGACATGGTGGTAGTAGCCGATTACGGGCATGGGTTGCTTGATAAGACAGCGATGGAGATTATTCAGGCGAAAGCGAAATTTTTGGCGCTGAACTGCCAGACCAACTCTTCCAACTATGGAACCAATCCCATAACGAAGTACCGCCGCGCGGACACTTTTGCTGTGGATGAACGTGAACTGCGCCTGGCATTGGCAGAGAGTCGTGAGGAGCCGGATGTGTTGCTGGAACGTCTGAAAGATCAGCTTAATAGCCAGGCAGTCTGGGTGACATTGGGATCGATGGGGTCTCTCACGATAGACAAGAACAACGATAGGGTCAAGACGCCGGCGCTAACGTTGACCGTCCTGGACACGGTGGGAGCGGGCGACGCTTTTTACGCGCTTGCCAGTCTGGCCGCCTATTTGGAAGCCGAACTGCCCGTGAGTTCTTTCATTGGCAATGTCGCAGGCGCCTTGGCAGCTAATATTATGGGTAATTCCAAATCTGTGGAAAGAGCCGCATTCTTGAAATTTGCTTCGACCCTGCTCAAGTTTTGATTTTACAGGGAGAAAAATGTTTGCCGATTATTTATCTAAACTGACTGAACTGCTTAGAGCCATTGAGGCTGATAAAAACAAGTGTCTTACGCCTGTCGAACAGATGGTTGAGGACGTGGTCATAGACATAGATATTTGCAAACAACAGGATAAAAAACTGATATGGATTGGCAACGGCGGCAGTGCCGCCATTGCATCTCATTGCGCACTTGATTATTTCCGCACCGGCGGTTTTAAATCCACATGCTTTAATGATGGACCACTGCTGACTTGTCTGGGAAACGACTTCGGCTACGCAGCGGTTTTTGAAAAGCCGCTGGCACTCTTTGCCGATGCCGGCGATATTCTTTTTGCCATCAGCAGCTCGGGAAAGTCGGAAAATATCTTGCGCGCCGTAGATACCGCCAGGAAAAAACAATGCCGAATCGTCACCCTGTCAGGTTTTGCCGTCGATAATCCTCTTCGGGCAAAAGGTGATATGAACTTTTACGCGCCCGCCGTACAATTTGGTCAGGTTGAACTGGCGCACAGCGTTCTCTGCCATAGTTTTCTGGATATCTATATGGCAAAGCAGACGGGTCAGCGCTGGTAGGATCGACAGCATCATAAGGGGGGGGAGAAGGGTATATGGGCGAAAAAGCAATTGTTATTGGCAGTAATTCCTTCTCTGGGGCAACCTTTGTGGATTACCTTTTGGAGAACGGAATCGAAACAATAGGAATAAGCAGGTCGCCTGAGCCCCATTCGGTTTTTCTTCCCTATAAAAAGAGAAATAGTCCGCTATTCCGTTTTTATCAACGGGATCTGAATCATGATTTATTGGATATCACGAAAAGTATAGACGATTTCCGTCCTGATTACGTAGTCAATTTTGCCGCACAGTCTATGGTTGCAGAAAGCTGGCAGAATCCCGAACACTGGTTTCAAACCAACGTGGTAGCTACCATAAAATTTCATGACTCTTTGAGGAAATGCGATTTTCTCAAGAAGTACGTCCATATATCCACACCCGAAGTTTATGGCGCCTGCGAGGGCGTGGTGAAAGAGAACATGAATTACTGCCCCAGCACACCCTACGCCGTTTCCCGCGCGGCAGCCGATATGAGTCTCATGAGTTTTCATAAAGCCTATAATTTTCCGGTTGCCTTTACACGGGCAGCGAATGTTTATGGCCCTGGACAGCAGTTTTACCGGATCATTCCCCGGACCATTCTTTTCTTCCTGATCGGAAAGAAACTCCAGTTGCACGGTGGCGGTCATTCTGTTAGATCGTTCATCCATATTCGTGACGTTGCCGATGGAACACTCCGGGTGGCGCGTCAGGCATCTCCCGGCGAAATCTACCATTTCTCAACGTCAAGAAACATTTCAATCCGAGAACTTGTAGAAATGATTGCCGTCCAGCTCGGCCTGTCTTTTGTCGATCATGTTGAAGTTGTGGGAGAGCGCCTTGGCAAGGATGCCGCATATTTATTAGATAGCGCTGCTGCGCGCACCACGCTGGGCTGGCAGGATCAGATAACCCTTGAACAGGGGATAGAGGAAACGATTGCCTGGGTACGGGACAATCTGAATATTTTGAAACAACTGCCCTTGGATTATATTCACAAGCCCTGAAAAAGAAAGGAATCCATTCGTGAATATTTTGGTGACCGGAGGCTGCGGCTACATCGGCTCGGTACTGACCCCAAAACTGCTTGATCAGGGGCACAACGTGACCGTTTACGATATCATGTGGTTCGGCAATTTCCTGAGAGAGCATAAAAATTTAAAAATCATTCAAGGGGATATCCGGAATATCGATGCCATCCCGATGGCAGGTATCGACGCGATCATTCACCTTGCGAACATCGCCAATGATCCCTGTGGTGATCTGAACGCCAAATTGGCGTGGGAGGTAAACGTTCTGGCCACAATGGGCATGGTTGAAAGAGCCATTGCCAATAAGGTAAAGCAATTCATCTTATCCAGCTCCGGAAGTGTTTACGGCGTGAAAGAGGAGCCGCAAGTGACCGAGGAACTACCCCTTGTTCCCATTACCGACTACAATAAGACAAAAATGATCAGCGAGCGGGTCCTTTTAAGCTACAAGGATCAGATAACCGTTCAGTGCATCCGCCCGGCCACCGTTTGCGGATACTCCCCCCGCATGCGCCTCGATCTTTCCGTGAACATGCTTGCCATGCAGGCCCTTGTCAATGGCCGCATTACCGTTTTCGGCGGCGATCAGACCCGCCCCAACATCCATATCCAGGATATTACCGATGTGTTTATTCATTTTCTTAATCTTCGTGAGCAAGCGCCGGGTATCTATAACGCCGGATTTGAAAACATTTCCATCCTCGATATTGCCAAAAGAGTTATAGAATACATACCGGCGGAAATAATTGTTTCCGAATCAAACGATCCGCGCTCCTACCGACTCAGTGCCGATAAGCTTTTGTCAACCGGGTTCAAAAAAAAACATACGGTTAATAATGCCATTCAGGAAATCATTGCAGCTTTCAAGGCAGGCAGATTAAAAGACGAAGACGTGTGCTACAACATCAGAACCATGAAGCAAAGGGAATGTCTGGAATAACCGATGCAAATTAATGAACTTGAAGCTTTATCTCGCAAAATTCGGGGAAAAGTTATTGAAATGTCTCACAAGTCTCAAGCGGCTCATCTTGGCTCCGCACTTTCCTGTGTTGATATTTTGACAGCCCTATATTGGAATATTATGGCGATCGACCCTTTAGAGCCATTTAAACCGCAACGGGACCGCTTTATCCTCAGCAAAGGACATGCTGCCATGGCCTTATTTGCGACATTAGCAGCGCGGGGATTTTTCCCGGAGACTCTTCTCGAAACCTTTGGGGAAGTCGGTGCATGTCTTGAAGAACATCCCTCGCCCGGCTGTGCCCCAGGGGTGGAGGCCGCGGCAGGATCCCTCGGGCATGGGATCGGATTGGGAATTGGCATGGCATTGGCCGGGCGGATACAACAAATCCCCTACCGGGTTTTCATTGCCATTTCCGACGGTGAATGTAACGAGGGATCAACCTGGGAAGCGGCAATGTTCGCATCAACTCATCATTTAGAAAACATTTGTGTTATCATCGATTTTAACAAATGGCAGGCTACGGGAAGGAGTTGTGAAATTATGGCTCTTGAGCCGTTAGCTGAAAAATGGCGGGCCTTTGGTTGGTCTGCTTACGAAGTAAACGGTCATGACATGAAGGAATTGACGAGCTGCCTGAAAAATTTCCCTGATCATTCGGGAAAGCCGGTGGCTATCATTGCCCATACTGTTAAGGGGAAAGGCATTTCTTTCATGGAAGACGACAATAATTGGCATTACCGGATCCCAACCGAAAAAGAAGTACTATTAGCGAAAAAAGAACTTGGATTATCATGAGAAACGCTTTCGCATCGACATTAACAAAGCTTGCCCAAACAGGTCAACGTATCGTCCTTTTATCCGGCGATATCGGGAATAAACTATTTGATTCGTTTAAAGAACAATATCCGGGAAGATTCTTCAATTGCGGAGTTGCCGAAGCCAATATGACCAGCATGGCTGCGGGGATGGCCATTTGCGGATTGAGGCCGGTGACCTATACCATAGCATCCTTTGTAACAGTGCGCTGTTTAGAACAAATCCGAATTGATGTTTGCTACCATAACCTTCCGGTAATCATCGTTGGGGTCGGCGCAGGCCTTTCTTATGCGGAATTAGGGGCCACCCACCATTCTTGTGAGGATATCGCGATGATGCGTGTCCTGCCCAATATGACCGTTGTTTGTCCGGGGGATGCCGTGGAAGTCAGGTTAGCCTTGACAGCGGCCTTTAAGCACGGTGGTCCCGTTTATATCAGGCTGGGCAAAAAGAATGAACCCATTATTCATGAGAATGAGCCGGATTTCTATATCGGCAAGGGAATCATTATTCGCGAGGGACATAAAGAGGTATGTTTAATCAGCACCGGTAATGTGCTGCCGATTGTCATGGAAGCGGCGAATATTCTTGCGGTGCAAGGTATAGATGCCCAGGTTATTAGCATGCACACCGTGAAGCCCCTGGATGTATGTTTATTGGAAACGGCATTTTCAAAGTTTAAAATAGTAGCGACGGTAGAAGAACACAGTCTGATCGGCGGATTTGGCGGTAGCGTGGCAGAGTGGTTATGCAATCAGGGATCAAGAAGAGCGACATTGCTTTGTTTTGGAACAAAAGACGAATTTATCCATGGGGCGGGCAAGCAAAAAACCGCACGACAATTAGTGGGAATTGATGCCGAAATCATAGCACGGGGAATCCTTGAAAAAACAAGGCAATTCGCATTACAACGCGAAGGAAAAATAAAAAATGTCTGCTGATCTCCTCATCGGTATCGATTTTGACAACACGATCATTTGCTATGATCAGGTATTTCATAGGCTCGCTCTTGAATCTGAGCTGATTCCCTTTGATCTCCCAACAGGGAAAAATTATATCCGTAACCATTTCAGGAATGAAGGGAAAGAAGCATTATGGACAGAAATGCAGGGGCTGGTTTACGGGGATAAGATAATCGAAGCCGAACCATATCCTGGTGTTGATGATTTTTTTAGCTATTGTAAATTGAAAAGCATCCCCACGTGTATTGTAAGTCATAAAACAAGACACCCCTATAGAGGACCGAAGTATGACCTTCATGATGCCGGGTGTAAATGGTTACTTGCAAAAGGATTTCTTGACGAGGAAAAATCAGGGATGTCTGCCGGACAGATATATTTTGAGCTAACCAAGGAAGAAAAGATCCAGCGTATCGTTTCTCTCAATTGTACCCACTTTATCGATGACCTGCCGGAGATTCTTCTGGCGGATGGCATTTCGGGTAACATTAAAAAAATTCTTTTCGATCCTGCGGGAGACTTTCATGATCTAAGCGGCATTGAGCGTAAAAGATCATGGTTCGAAATCATAGAGTTTTTCAAAACAGGGGTTGATGCAATTTGAGACAAATACAAAAAAAGGCTCATTCTAACGGCAACCGCGATCTTGTTTCAGCAGCCGTAAAATTAGCTGATCAAATGGGGCTTTCCGGAGAAGTGACATTGGTGCAACTTACCGGAGGAAGAAACAACCAGGTCTTTAAGATGATGGTAAATGATCAAAAATTGCTGCTAAAATCATATTTTGTTCATGAAACTGATCCTCGAGACAGGCTGGGCCATGAATTTTCCTTTTTGCGCTTTGCCTGGGACAAAGGGATAAGATCCGTACCGCAACCATTGATAGCAGACAAAAAACAACATGTTGCCCTTTACGAATTCGTCGAAGGAGAAAGACTAAAAGAATCTGATATTACTGATGATGCCATTGGACAAGCGATACAGTTTCTTCTCGAATTGAACAAATACAGACAAACTGACGAGGCGTTAAATCTTCCTTTCGTGTCAGATGCCTGTTTTTCCATCCGCGAACATTTAAATTGTGTAGAACAACGCCTTAAACGCTTGAGTGAGATCGAGCCACGCGATTCCGTCAGCAAAAGCGCGGATGATTTTATTAAACGTCACTTAATTCCCTGCTGGATGATGTTGAAAAATGGAATTACGGAAGAGATTGGGGAATCAGTTGTGGAAAGCAATGAAGTTATTGATAATAATGAACGCTGCCTTTCACCTTCCGATTTCGGTTTTCATAACGCCCTTTGCGAGCGGAAAGGGAGCTTGCGTTTTATCGATTTTGAATACGCCGGCTGGGACGATCCAGTTAAGCTGATCTGTGACTTCATCTGCCAGCCGGAACTGCCGGTATCCGAGAATCATGGTTCACGGTTTATAGAAGAGGTCATTATGAGTTTCGATCAACCCGAATTCCTTAGGCAACGAGTGGAGAGGCTTCTCCCGGCTCACCGCTTTAAATGGTGCTGCATTCTGCTCAACGAGTTCAGATCTGAGGATCGGCAGCGGCGCTTCCATGCCGGGCTTGATCCGGAGAACCTCCTGGAGCAGCAACTCGACAAGGCAAGGCAGTATTTCACAAAACACCTTACCCGTCTCGTGTAGGAGCTTCTGATGGCGTATGTCGATTTTTTGTCAGTGATTCACAAAAGCACCCAGCGTGACTATCTGGCACGGGTGAATGATCCCGAGTACCCTAAAGCCAAAGCGGCGAAGCTGGCCAAACAATGGGGCTTCGACTACTGGGACGGCGATCGCCGCATCAACTATGGTGGCTACCGATACATGGAAGGGCGTTGGGAGAAAGTCGCCAGAGCGATGGCAGAGCACTATGGGCTGAAGGCGGGCGATTGCGTGCTTGATATCGGCTGCGGTAAAGGTTTTCTTCTTTACGATTTTACGAAAGTTGTGCCCGGCATTGAAGTTACCGGAATTGACATATCGACCTACGCCATCCAAAACAGTAAGGAAGAAGTGAGAGAAAAAATCAGAGTCGGCAACGCCACGGAACTTCCGTTTCCAGACAGATCATTTGACCTCGTGTACTCTCTAAACACCTTGCACAACCTTCATTGTTACGATCTGGACAAGGCATTGGGTGAAATGCAGCGGGTTGGCAAAGAGCACAGATACCTCTGTGTTGAATCCTATCGGAACGAGACGGAGAAGGCGAACCTGCTTTATTGGCAGGTCACCTGCGAAGCATTTAACACCCCTGATGAATGGGAGTGGTGGTTCACGCAGACCGGCTATACCGGCGATCACAGTTTCATTTTTTTTGAGTAAGAACGGAGCGGATAGTGTCATTATCAACATGGCCCAAATCCATGAAGGCGGCAATCCTGGTGCAACAGAAACAGCCGCTGGTTATAGATGAAATCCATCTGCCCGAAACGCTTTCTTGCGGTCAGGTGCTGGTTAAGATCGCCTACAGCGGGATTTGCGGCTCACAACTCGGCGAGATCGACGGCGTCAAGGGGCCTGATCTCTATCTTCCCCACCTTCTTGGTCACGAAGCATCCGGATATGCGATAGATACAGGCCCTGGCGTGAAGAAGGTCAAGCCGGGTGAACATTTGGTACTTCACTGGATGAGGGGCAGCGGGTTGGAGGCTGAACCACCTGCCTATACTTGGCGGGGCCGTAAGGTGAATGCGGGTTGGATCACCACCTTTAACGAATTCGCCATCGTCTCGGAAAACCGCCTGACAGTGATTCCACCATCGGTTGACGGAAAAATAGCTGCCCTGTTCGGATGCGCCGTCACCACAGGCCTCGGCGTTGTCGTCAATAATGCAAAATTAAAGCCGGGTGAGTCCATTGTCATCTTTGGCGCCGGCGGCGTCGGCCTCAACGTCATTCAAGGGGCGGCGCTGACCTCCGCCCATCCGATTATCGGAGTCGATATTCACGACAATCGTCTTGTATTGGCAAAGGAAATGGGGGCCACTCACACGATTAATGCGCGAAAATGTAACCTGCGGGATGAAATCCGTAAGATAGTCGGCACGGCAGGGGCCGATGTTATCGTGGACAATACAGGACTTTCTGAAATGATAGAGCTGGCCTACGAGTTGACTGGCCCGAAGGGGCGGGTAGTTCTGGTTGGCGTGCCGCGAAAGGGAGACACTGTTTCTCTGTACTCTCTGCCGCTTCACTTCGGCAAGCAACTGTGCGGTTCCCACGGTGGCGAGACCAACCCCAGCGAGGACATTCCTCGTTACCTTAAGCTGTTGGATAGTGGGAAGTTGGTATTGGCGCCTCTAATTACCCATGAATTCTCTTTGGAGAGGATTAACGATGCCATTACTATGATACGTGGGGGAGAAATTGCAGGCAGAGGTATGGTTGTCATGAACGATTCTTGCGTAGAGCCCATCCACGATTGACAATGAAATACATCCTTGTTTTTCGCAGTGTATGGCACAGGAATTGCGTATTATATGGACAGAAAAATGCCATTATATTGTACCGGATAATGGCTTTTGACGTACTTTTGGTGCTGAAGGTTGTGAAGGGATTTATACAGAAGGGGATTATAGCACGGACATTTTTTGAATAACGCGAGGCAGCATCAATCCTCAAGGCATGGCTTCATTCATATCAACCCAATGAGAAGGTGAAAGAATATGGGTAATCAAAACGATGAGTTAATTCGGAAGCACTACAAAGCGGAAGCGGAGAAACACGGGACGGCGCCAACTTCGACTCTACCGGACGAGGTTTACCGGCAGAAAGAAATCGAGGTCATACGGAATTTTCTCCTGAAGGCAAAGAATATGCTCGGAAAACAGCACCTGAAAGTAGTGGATATCGGCTGCGGCAACGGCTATACACTGAGCGTCTTGGCGGGGGAGATACCTGAACATGAATTCTGGGGATTTGAATTCACGGAAGAACTTTTGGCCATCGCCCAGGACCGCAAAATATCAAACTGCCGGTTCCAGAAGGCCGACGTCCGCTCGCTTGATTCCTCCGGTGACTATTTCGATGTCGTCTTTACGGAAAGATGCCTGATCAATGTATTGGACTGGGAAGAAAAGAAAAAAGCACTGATAGAAATAAACAGGATTCTCCTTCCAGGTGGATACTATCTGATGCTGGAAAATTTTACCGACGGGTTGGCAGACATTAACAAGGCCAGAGGGGAATTCGGGCTGGGAGAACTGAAAGAAACATATCACAACAGGTATTTTGAGAAAACACAGTTTTTTGAATTTATTCAACGATTATTTATTGAAATCAAGCCGGAAGAACTGAATGACGACGACAGCGACTTCAAATTTTATAATAATTACCTGAGTTCCTATTTCTTCTTTTCGCGCTTTTTTCACCCGCTTCTGTCATTGGCTGTTCATTGTGAACCTGCTCACAATACAGAATTTGTGAAGTTCTTCTCCAATATGCCGCCTGTAGGGAATTATGCGGCGCCACAGGCGCATTTTTTAAAAAAACCGATGTGACGGGAATGAATCGAGTTAAGAACCGGAAGACCGAATATGCCGGGGAAAGAAATACTGTTATGGCTATATCGAATTTTATGCCGCCTCGGATGGCTTTCGGTGGGGCAGAGCTGCAAGCGGTAAAGGAGGTTTTCGACTTTTATAAAGAAAAAAGGACGGACTTTGGCTATCAGAGCATATTCGAACAGCGCTATACAGACGCCTTTGTAAAATATATGGAGGTTCCGGGCTTCGCGGACGCCGTCAGCAGCGGAACGGCGGCTTTATTTGTCGCCCTGGCCTCTTTGCAACTTAAGCCAGGCAGCCATGTCATCGTTTCGCCGATCACCGATCCGGGAACGCTGAGCGCGATTATCCTCAATCAATTAAAGCCGGTCGTAGCCGATGCCGCACCCGATATGTACAATATCGGCGTTCAGGAATTTTTATCAAGGGTTACGGACAGCACAAAAGCGGTGGTGGTTGTTCATTCCGCCGGCCAGGCAGCGCCTATTGCCGAGATCTCAAGAATTGCCGCAGACCAAGGTATTTATGTGGTGGAAGACTGTTCTCAGGCGCACGGTGCGAAGCATAAAGGGAAAAAAGTCGGGACGTTCGGCGATGTCGCCGCATTTTCCACCATGTACCGCAAAGCCCATGCAACAGGCGGCTGCGGCGGTATCGTTTTTACGCGGAACGAGGAACGCTACAAACTGGTCAGGTCTTATGCGGACAGGGGAAAACCCTTTTTTGCCCCCGGTTTTGATGAAAAGGATCCGGAGAAGTTTTTGTTCCCCGCGCTGAACTTAAATGCTGATGAGATATCCTGCGCCATCGGCCTGTCTTCATTGGCAAAACTTGATGATACCATTCACAGGCGGCTGCTTTTTTTGCAGTCTTTGCATCAGGAGGTAAAAAGACATTCCCGTGTATGTAAGTTAATGGCTTTTTCCAAGGATGATTCACCCTTCTTTCTCCCGATATTTGTCGACAGCGGAAAAATAACCTGTCCAAAGACTGAGTTTGCCGAATTGCTGGCAGAACATGGTGTTTCCGTGAACCCCCATTATAAATATGTTGTGAGCGAATGGCCCTGGGTCAGTAGCTATCTGGCAGAAAAACATGAGTGCACAAACGCCGCGGCATGCAGAAACCAGTCGTTTAATCTTTTGTTTAATGAAAACTGCGGCGAAGATGAAGTAAAAAGAATAGTAAATGCAATACTGGCCACAGAGGAAACCTGCGTAAAGTAGCAAAGTTGAAGGAAGGACGATGGATAAGAATTCAATCGAAGCGGCCTTATGGAACGAGGCGAAAAAAGGGTTTGGTAATGAGCGGATCACCCTCGGCGCATACTGGTCATATGTGCTGAATAATACGCCACGGCGTTTGCTCTTTACATTAAGCCACTATAAATTCGCCGCCAAACTGCTGGGTTGCGGGAAAAAAGTTTTAGAAGTCGGCTGCAACGAGGGGGTTGGGACATTGCTGCTGGCCGAAATGGCTGAAAACGTGGTGGGTATCGACATTGACGCTGACGCCATTAAACAGGCTTCCGTCAACTTTGCATCGGATAAGATCCAGTTTATAAATCAGGATATTTTAAATAATGAGATCGGGATCTTTGATGGAGTGGTGTCGCTTGACGTCATCGAACATATATATCCGCAAAACGAGGATGCCTTTTTAACTGCGATCTGTCAGAACCTCTCTCCTTTCGGGATTTGTGTGATCGGTACACCAAATGAAGAAGCGGAGCGCTTCAGCAATGAAATATCACGCAAAGCCCATGTTAACGTGTATTCCTGGCAGCGATTGAAAGAGGTTATGGATAAATATTTTCACCAGGTTTTCATGTTTTCAGCAAATGACGAAACGATTCATACCGGTTTTTACCCCATGGCGCAGTACCTGATCGCGGTGGGTGTTGCAAAAACATGAGGCGCAGCCTGCTAAAATTTATGCGGGAAATATCCGGGTCAGTCGAGGGAGAAGTGAATAGATATGAATTCTGATATGCCGGAATTACCCGGAAAGATACAAATCGGCATCTACGACGGTTACTGCAATTTAAAGTGTCCGATGTGTCTTTTGCATTCGCCGGAGGTCAAAGCCAATATCGGCAATTTACGGGGTAAAATGTCGCTGATGGATCTATGCAGAATACTGGATGAGGTTAAGGAAGGCAAACCGCCCATTACCCCGCACCGCTGGTCGGAACCGCTTGTGAACAAGAAATTCTCTGCCTATGTGAAAGCAATAAAGCAACACGGTTTACCGGTTTATGTGAACACAAACGGCCTGTTGCTGACCAAAGAACTGGCTGTTTTTTTTGTTGAAATTCAACTCGATTCAATCACTTTCAGTATTGATGCGTTGACACCGGAGACATTGAGGCTGTTTCGCGGCACAAATGACCTCGACGGCATAAAATCATCCGTTTTTATGATGCTGAGGGCAAGGGGAGCAGCTGAATATCCACGAATCGGCGTGTCGTTCACACTGGGCGAAGCAAACCGGCATGAAAAGGATGAATTTGTAAATTACTGGCTGGAATATGTCGATGTCGTTCGTATCATTAAACTGTACGAAAAGGACAGATCGGTGCGGAATATAGCTCTTCCGGAAAAACGAGGGCCGTGCGCGGACATATACAACACAATGATTATTGATTACAAGGGGGACGTGTCCATATGCTGCCTTGACGCTTTAAGCCAGACAAATATGGGGAACGTTTTAAGGCAGGGGGTAAAAAAGGTATGGCATGGAGAAGCTTTCGCACAAGTACGCCATTATCATGAAACCGGCCAATATGACAAGCTACCGTTATGTAAAGACTGCGTGCCGTTGAGCCATTTCAGCTATAGGGAAACAATCGCCGGCGACATTCTGACCTGTCAGTCCCCGGTAATGACTTTTTATAACCGGTTGGACCGGTTGGACACATGGCAGGAACGGTCAGTGATAGAAAGTGATTGAACCTTAAATATCGTTCCATGAATAAATATGAGGATTCGTCCAAGAGGCGACGGATATGTTAGAAATATTAAAATCGCCGCGAAGAATTTTGCTTGTTGAACCACCTTTTTACCGATTGTTCGGTTACAAAAGATGGCACTACCCGATGACACTTGTATTGATCGGCACCTATTTACAGGCGCTTGGGCACGAAGTCAGCATATACGACGGGGACAAGCCCACGCCGGAATGCAGGGAATACGGCCGCAACGAGGCCGGCGAAAACTACCATAAATACGAAGAAGCCATTGAAGACAACGGTCATCCCGCCTGGCTTGAAATAAGAGATATCATCGCCGAATATAAACCCGAAATTGTGGGCATTACTTCCGTTACCGCCAAGATCGACTCGGCAAATCATGTCGCTCGTATTGCCAAAGAGATATCCGGCAGTATTCAAACCGCTTTGGGCGGGTCTCATGTTCTCGCCATGAGCAGCACTTATCCTGGCTATAATTTTGGCGATATCTATGATCACATCGTTACGACAATCCCCAATCTCGTGGACAGGAGACCCAACAAGAAGTTGCTCATGGGATACAAAACGTATTCACCGCAAAACTTTTTCACAATCATGACCTCGTCGGGATGTCCGTTTTCCTGTACATTCTGCTGCTCTTCCTACAACCGCAAAGTTATTTACCGCAGTATCGACAGCATCAGGAGCGAATTTGAGGAATTAACCACCGAGTTTGGATCAGCGTATTCGATTTACTTCATTGATGAAAGTTTTCTAAGCAATACGCCGCGATTTTTGAAAATGGCCAGCCTTGCCAGGGAATTCGGGATGAAATATCAGGGCGGTGGCCGTGTGATGGACCTGTCGCCGGGGAAGATCGCGACCTTTATGGAAAGCGGCGGCATAAAGGTGCACATCGGAGTGGAAAGCGGCTCACAGCGCATACTTGATCTGGTAAGGAAAAACGTCAGTATCGTGGAGATAAAACGTAGGACAAAATGGCTTAATGAGGCCGGCCTGCCTTGGTCAGCTTTTTTCATCGCTGGTTTCCCGTTCGAAACCGTTGATGATTTGAAAATGACAGAGGAATTAATCAATGAAATTCAGCCGTCCTTTGTTTCTTTAAATCATTTTACACCATACCCGGGAACAAAGATTTACGACGACTTCTACAAGGGCAGCAATTTCCGTTTTCGCGATATGTTCCAACTGAACAACAAACACTATCTTAACACGGATGCAGCCACACGGGCATACATTGGTAAAATGTTTGCATTTGTGGATAAATATAACCAAGGCAAGAAAAATAACTGATGCAATCTGAGCAAATGAATACGGATGAGCAATGATTCTTGCAGATAACGCATAACTTACAGAAGTTTCCTTCAAAAGGACTTTCATGGCCAAACAAAATCAATCATGGGAGCAATTTTACGAAAGCGCATGGGAAATGCGCCGTAAAACCATGGAAAAGTTCATTCAAGAAGGGGATAAAGACCCATTTTCAGTCATTCAAAAATTCTATCGGTATAGCGCAAAACGCAATACTTTCACTAATTGCGTTGACAATGCCACCGAAGCACGTGAAGAGATCAACACTAATTTGAATCAAGGCAATGCCTTACCGACCGGGAAGCCGGTGGCGAGACGCATTGCTTTTCTGGATAAATATTATCCCGTCCCATATTACCACGATCCGGTGGAATTCATTCTGGATTATATTCAAGACAAGCCTTTCGACGCCTTCATTGAACTTGGCTGTGGTTATGCCCGCAATCTAATTGAGCTGTTTTACCGGGGGGGGCCGCGTTACATTCCTTATTATGCAGGGGAATATACAAAAAGCGGCATGAAAACTGCTCAGATGCTGGCCGAGCTTCGTCCGGACATGAAACTAAAACCGTTCCACTTCGATCACAAAAATCCCGATTTATCCTATGTGGCAGAGCGCAACAATGTTCTCATTTTTACCGTCCATTCCATAGAGCAAGTCACCGAGATTCCTGACGACTACTTCAAAAGGATCTCCGGATTCTTCAATAAGGCTACCGCCATTCATTTCGAGCCCTTCGGCTTTCAACTTCAGGAATGGCCCGGCGAACCGTCAGAGATACAGAGAGCCTTTATTCTCGAAAAACAATGGAACCTGAATTTTGCCAAGACAATTCTTGATAGCGATTCCCGGAAAGAGATCAAACTCGTTTACATGGTAAAGAATATCATGGGAGGATCTCATGAAAATCCGACCTCTATAGCGATGTGGGTCAGTCCTGTAGAAGAAGGTTAATGCAACAATATAATGGAGATTGTCAAAATAATGTTACTGTCAGCGGTTATGGAAAACGATAAACAGGAAAATCCGCCTTTAATGCAAGAGATAGACCGAGACATTAAAATTGTCTATTCAGGACGCGTGGAAGGACGATTTTCCGTCACTGTTTTTGAAAAGGACAAAATAATCATTGACGTGCACTCACCGGTGATTGGCGAGGGGCCGTATATCACAGCATGGGTTTTTTCCGCGCTGAAGCCGGTCTTCTTACAGATGCCTTTTAACTCAATAGCGTTGGAGGTGAGTCTCTATGGGGGAGATTCATTGCCGCCCGAGGTGCAAGAACTGAACAATTTCTGCAGAACGGTGGCCAATTCCATGAATCTCATGCTGCAGAACACCAACACTCTCCTGATAAAACACAAAGAACTGAAAAACGTAGTACACGACCAGAACCATGATGTAGTCTTGTTTCATATGATGGAGGGAGATAATAGACTTATTGGATTTTATAATTATCATAAAGACTTTTTTACAAAAAGAGCCATTTTGAAAACCTATGAGTCGGGCTGGAATAGTAATACGCGCACCTGGGATAAGCGACCGCAAGTGATGGCGCCAGATGATTTTATCCAGTATGTTGTAGATAATAAAGTATCACGTTTAATTACAATAAATTATTATGAGCCTGAGGAATTTCGGATAAGTCACAATGTTCATTTTTCGGCTGTTGTCCATTTTCTCGGCCTGGAGTGGTTTGGCGTAGACATTGACCATATTGAATGTATGACATTCCCTGTTCTTGAAATGTTTAATATAGAATCTTCTACCAGGTTTACCCCGTGTCCATCGATTGTGAAATATTGGTTTGAGAAGGCTGAGGCAAAAAATGTTAACTACAATCCGGTTATTCAACATTATGAATTTGTAACATCCCGTCATGAATTGGATGATGATTATGGGGTTGCTGTTTTGAGTAATTGCCGCTTTCTATCCGTCCGAAACGACCTTTCATTGATAGTATACTTATTGGGACGGATGAAAGAACCCCTGTGTTTCATCGAGTTACAGATCTGGTATTTTGCGGTGCGCAGATTAATTCAGTTTGAGTTAGGATTAAGAGATGATCTGATATTTAACTTTATGAAGAAGTTATATCGCTACATGTATGTGGCGTCTAATTTTTTGAAATATGAAGTTATTGACAGTATAAAAACGGAACGCCATATTCATATTTACGGAGATCAACTCTGGGAAAAACTCTTTCCCCAGTACTTCAAAGGGTTTTTAAATGAACAGGAAATTACCGAAAAACACCGGAAAAATAAAGAATTGTATCTGCTGCTGAATAATAACTTTAATTACCTGGAGTCTGGCGGGCCTATTTTTGACGCCATTGCTTCTGGAGTACCTTTCATTTCCTGGGAGGCCGTAGTAAAAACAAGACCTTTTGATGGATTTAAATATATCGAGTATAGAAATGCCACTGAATTAAACCGGAGAATTACTGATGCTAAAGCTAATATGGCTAATGCGGAATTGCAAAATTCCATCCGGTATTTCAAAGAGATTCTAAAAAATGGAGAAGAAGATATCGCCAACGTTTTTTTTAGTAACAAGAAAATTTCGGGCGACAGTGGGGAATATTTAAAAAATTGCCAGGAACATCAAGTGCTGCTTGATGATAAGATTTTTCAATATATCAACGAGAATAAGGAAAAACTTATGGAAGATATTCGAGTCCTTTTTATGAACGAACATAGAGATGTTAATTATAAGAATTCGGTATATTGGGACCGCGAATATTTCCAACAATTGATCCGTATTTCTATTTAATTTAGTGGCTTGACAATGAAAGATTATTGCATCTGGGTTGTAAGCCCTCCAGGATATGTGCACAGCAAGGCATTTGATGAATTAGCTCTCAGCCTGAACTGCGCTTTTCGGGCATTAGGTTTTCAAGTGCCCATAGTCCATAATTACGAGAATATAAAGAAATGTCCCATAATATTAGGTTGCAATTTAATCCCGTCGGTTGATTTTTTCAGGCTTCCCTATGATCTTTCGCTTGGTGCTTGGCAAGACCCACCTCATACACGAGTCCGTATAAGTTGGGATGTAAAGACTATTAATAATAATATTGGGTAAATAAATAAACGATGAAAAATGCAATCAACTTTTTTAATAAATATGAAAAGCAAAAAAGAATATTCAACTATGATGTAGCATGGAAAAATGTTTTTATTGCAATGAAAGAGATTGATAATTCCAAAGCTACGCTTTCCGCTGTTGTCGAAAGAATACTAGAAAGCAACAGCACTTATGAAGGTTTTATTCCAAAATCGTTGACTACTCAGGTTCGCAATATTGACTATGGACACTTTGATCGCGTTCCACCGCCCTATCGCTTGAACGTTCTTGACGGCTCATATGTGTCTGTTACAGAGGAATTGTCGAGTGTGCGCATGTACGACACAATTGCTGATAAAATTGACTCAAAAGTCGATTGTCTAGTGGAGTTCGGCAGTGGACTGGGAATAAATCTGGCAAGAATGCGCATGCGGCTTCCGGATGCAAAACTATGTTACATTGCCTGTGAACCTTCAGAGAACGGCCGGCTAGCTGCTAAAAGAATGTTTTCCCTCGATTCCAAGGCTGAATTAATAACAGAATATTTCGATTATCTTGCCCCCGATCTCGATTTTCTCAAAAGCTATAATAAAATAGTTGCCTTTACCTGTCATTCAATAGAACAGATACTGGTATTAGGAGATGAATTTTACGATCAACTATTGAATACCAATATTCATTCCTGTATTCATTGTGAGCCTGTTGGTTGGCAGAGAAATTCGGACATCTATAATTCTGTTCTGAACGTTGTTCAGAGTCCCGAATTGCATCAGCAATTTCGGCAAAACTACGTTTATGTTCTCAATAATGAAAACCTATTGGCTAACGCAGCTGCATGGGCCGCCATGGCGTGGTATAATATGGACTTGTTAAAGGTAGTGTCAGGTGCCGTTGAGCGTGGAGACGTGACTATTACGGATACTGCCTATGATTTTGTTGGTAGTAATCCCTTTAATCCATCAACCCTGATAAGCTGGGTAAGAAATAATAAAGCCTGTTCAATACTTTTTAGCCAATGAATATAGTAACTAACAAACGTGAAAAAGATCAAAAATAACACATTTTAATGAATATCCGAAGGATCGGCCTTCGAAAGTTCGATGTGTCTGGAAGAAAATGGAGAACAACACAGAAGGACTACAACATTGCTGCTAAGGAGGGATATTCAAACCGGTGTCCCCATAAAATGAGATAGTTCCTAAATATCCGATTTATGGGCACATATGTTGCTTAAAGCAAGTCATGTGAAATATAGGTTTCGATTTATTGTATTGTGAGAGGAGTCATTGATGGGCAAAAAAAATCTGTCTGTTTGTATTGTGGGAAATGATAAAGCGGCCTTTCTCAAGCAATGTATCGAATCGTGTTTGAAATTGACCAGCCAGATTTCATATTTAGATTTAGAGTCAAAAGACAATAGTGCTGAAGTCGCCGAAACTTACGGCATCCATGTCGTTAGTGGCCCACCCGATCAAAAGACATCTGAATCACTCAGAGAATTTCATAAATCGAACTGGATTCTTTTTTTGAAATCCGATGAAAAGGTTTCATATGAATCTAAATCCAAAATCATGAAGGCCCTGGATAAAAATCAAACAATGGGGTACGGTCTCGTTATAAAGACCCCTGTGTCACCGGAAACACTGGAATCTTTCCGATGGATTAAAATCCCCGGAAAGCAGAACCGATATTCCCCCGAATCGTTAATTGTTCCGAAGATAGAAATCAGGCTTGTACGAAGGAAATTCTTTTCTAAGGCTCTTAATCTCATGATTTCGGTTTCACCAGATGACGTTTTTTCATTTACCAGTCAAATTTTCAGGGATATTGAGATCGATGCGCTCAAAGATATCGAAAAGGATCAACAAGAGATAAATCAAAATCCCTCTGAAGATCTTGAAATGAAATTTCTCCGGGGTGAAGTGTCCATAGATGCCGAAGATGATTATGGTATGTGGGAGCTCGGAGACAGGTTTATCGGCTTCAATGTTCTAACTAAAGATGATTATGCCAGATATTATCGAGGACTGGCCATGGGATTTGGCAGTGAAGGTATGTATCTGGCCATGCTCAACACTCATATGAAATTTGGCAGATTCAACGAAGCTCGGGATTTTTTCGATGCCTGGCACGAAAAGTGGGGACTTTTTGATACACCTGAACCATATAAAACCGGTGGAATCATTTATGCGTACTTGTTTGAATTTGAAAAGGCAGTTTCATTATTTCATAAATATCTCGAACTGGTACCCGAAGAACTTGCCGGAGAGGTTCACCTTTTATTGGCAAAATCATTGCTGCTCCTGGGGAAGAAAGATGACGCAGTAAAATTATTTAAGCAATTTCTTCACCTCACCACCGACGATTCCGACAAAATCCTCGTCCAAACAATCGAAGACATTGATTGGAAGCCACCCAGACTCAGCTTGTGCATGATTGTTAGAGATGAGCAAGTCAATATCTCGAGAGCACTTGAATCCTTAACAGGGATAGCTGACGAAATCGTTGTTGTGGATACAGGTTCTCAAGATGAAACAAAGGATATTGCTATGAAATATAATGCAAAAATCATAGACATTGACTGGAAAGATGATTTCTCGAAAGCAAGAAATGCCGGACTTCGACATGCGACGGGTGATTACATACTATGCCTCGATGCCGATGAATACATAGATCCCAGAGAAAGAATAAAGCTTGCCCTTTTAAAAATGATTCTGCCTTCCAGTCATGATGTTGCGTATCGGGTAAAGATAGATAGGGAAGACGAAGACGAAGAAATGTCCGTAATGCTTCGCCTTCCTAAATTGCTTCAACCTGACTACCCGATAAGACTCATACCTGCTCGGGAAGAGCTTTATTTTGAAGGTGCAGCTTTTGAAAATATGGATAAATCGATTATTGATCTCGGAATAATGATCACAACCACTGATGTCTTTAAGATTAGCCACTCAGGGATTGATCGCAAATGGAGAGAAGAGCGAAAAGAGCCGGCTGTTCAGAAGATCTACGATACGAATCCCGTCCCTGAAGTTGCCCTGAAAGCAGCTTTATTCAATCTAAAACTCGGGAGAATCGATATGGCCTTGAAATGGTTTGAACTGGCACCATTCGATAATACCCGTCTCTGGATGAAAATCATCACATTTTATTGCAGACTCGGGCAAGCAAAAAATGTGGTTGGTCTTATAAGGAAGGCCTTGAATGAGTGTCCGGATTCTCTGGAATTGTGTTTGGCAAAAGCAGAACTTCATTTTGCAGAGGAGGAATATGAAACTGTTTATGAAACACTCAATCCAAACATGGAAGAAATTGAAAAAATGATGACCAGAGAGGATCGTGCAAGCGCCGCGTATCTTTGTGGCATGGCTTTGCTGGAGACAGGCCATCTGGAGAAAGGCATTGTGCTGTTATCCGATGCCCGCGAACTTGATTCTTGGAGTATGCGTTACAAGATTGGGGGTATTTACGCTCTTACAATTGCAGACGAATGGGAGAATGCCATTCTTGCGCTATCTGATGTTTTGAAAGAAGAGAATCTTTCAATAATGGATACGATAGATGATTTTGCCGATCTTGGGATCGTTTTTAAGAAACTTAGTCGTCATTTTGAAATCAGCGACCGAATAGAGGCTTTAGAGTTTTGTCAAAAAATTTTCCTGAACATTACTGAAAATAAGATAACCAGTCCGGAAACAATAGAGAAAATGATACACTACTTTGATACGCATGATCTCGGAAAGGAGCAAGTTTAAAGTGGATAACGAAATATTTAATAAGAATTTTTCAGCTCTGAAAGATAAATATCCTGCACTTGCATCAATGATAAAGAAAAACCGTATTGAGGAGAGCTGTAACAAAGTCATACATGCAGATACCGGGGAACCGAACCTGCTGGTTGCAAAAAATAATAAATTTATTATGCTATATGATAATTCAAGCCCTTATGAATATTGCAAAACATTTTTTGAAGGGATGAAGATAGCCTATGCACCCATCGTCCTTTTTTTTGGCTTTGGGCTCGGTTACCATCTCCACATGTTTACACAACTTTATGCAAACAAGGCGGACGTAAAAAAAATTATGATATTTGAAGGCGACGTCAATATTTTCCACCTTGCAATGGAAATGACCGACTTTAGTCATTTAATCAAGCACACTGATATTCATTTCTTTGTAGGGGGAGATCCACGTGATGCAATTTCCCAAATTCGCAAAGAAATCCTGACGGATAAGGGTGCATTCTATCAACTGAGAAGTACAAAGGTTATACCCCTGCCGGCTAATATCCTGTTAAACGATAATTACTACCGTGAAGCCCTTAATACAACCAGGATGGCATTCCGCCAGCAAATGATTTTAGCCGGCAATGATACCACAGATTCATTCGTGGGTATAGATAATCTACTTAGTAATATTAAGAACATAGTCTCTAATCCCGGAATTAGTCAACTAAAAGATAAATTCAAAGGACGGCCTGCAGTTACGGTAGCTGCCGGGCCATCCCTTGAGAAAAATATGCATCTAATGAGAAATATTCGAGACCGCGCGTTGATCATCTCTTGTGATGCCAGCCTGTTGCCATTAATGAAAAGAAATATCCGACCTCATATGACCGTTACGCTCGAAAGGACCGCGGGCACGGATATGTTCTTCGAAAACGTTCTTGATTTTGACGGTATCTACTTAACTGCTTGCCCTTTGGTTCACCCGCGTTTCTATGACGCCAAAGCGAAGAAAATAATAGTCTTCAGACCTTTTTCCCACTTTAATTGGTTTCATTTAGATAAAGGGGTCCTTTTCACCGGCCCTGCTGTATCGAACATGGCATTCAAGGTAGCTGAATATCTTGGCTGCGATCCTATTATCATGATCGGGCAAGATCTGGCATTTGGGGAAGATGGGGACACACATGTAAAAGATATGCGATTTGGAGACCGTGATGATTATTACCATACTGAAACGGTTGAAGTAGAAGGAAATGATGGAAGGTCTGTGAAAACTTCGAGAACATGGGAAATATTTAAGATGGCCCATGAAGAGGATATAAGCTATTATAACGGATTATGCATCAATGCAACAGAAGGTGGAGCAAAGATCAGGGGCGCCCAAGTGATGACTTTTGCTGATGCAATCAAAAAATATTGCAGGAGCGAATTTTTTTCGGAGGCGATCATTGCCGATTCAATTTCTGATTTTGAAATAAATGTAAATATCCCTAAAGAGCTCAAAGCCCTTCTGGACAGGTGTATGGAAACGCGTCACGCACTCGAAGAGACCATTAAAACATTATTAGAATACCAGAAAGAAATTCTGGAAGCCCAAAATAATATGATCCGCCCCTTTATGTATGGAGGTAAAGATGTGGATGCAGGCTACCTTGTGTCGCTTGCCGAAAAATTTCTAGTTATCATGGCTACTTTTGCTAATGTTCAGAACGTAAACGATATCATGTTGCATACAGTTCAACCCCACATCATATGGTCTACCAACAGAATTAATTATTTGAAAGATATTTATTCTCGTGAAGACTGTTTACATTCAGCACAAATTTTAATGATCAAGGAGTGGATTGGCATTATCGGGCAGTTATTTGTTTCAACTATTGACTCCCTCGAAAGAACTGAGAAAATGATTACCACGGAATTGAAAGAGATGAGAAATAGTGCATGATATTCTAAGTCAAAATCTGCGATATCTTGAAAGGAGATCGCCGATCCTGGCTGATCGTTTAAGAGAAATAAACCCGGATCCCTCACTGGAATTGATAGCCACCGAATCAGGTGATTGGACTGTCAGAAAATATTCCCGAAATGGATCGTATCGATTTCTTCATAGCAGAATAAATCCGAGACAGGAAGCCAATCTATGGACGGAAAACCAGTGCGTCATATGGCCCTCTTTTATTAATATGGGAATCGGTCTTGCCTATCATGTATTTGAACTCCTGGAAAAGCGCAGGTATATAGGAAATGCGTATCTTATCGAAGCGGATGAGGGGATTTTTCGATTGGCGATGATGATCCATGACTTTTCAAGTCTTATGCAGAATCCCTCTATCCATTTCCTTGTAGGTTCTCCTCTCTTGGCTATCGAAACGGTCCTTTCAACATTTTTCGTTCAACCATTTTCCTTTCACATATTTCCCTCCATCGTTTCATTATATCCGGATATATACAACCCGATAAGAGAATCGATTGAGAAGCATCTTTGTGCCCTGAGGATGAGCGAAGGAGACGGCGTTGAAAATTTATTGAAGCAGATGAGAGCAGTATGAACATTCTCGTAATAAGAATGCATCGCTTCGGAGATATCCTCCAGTTAACTCCGATGTTACGGGGATTAAAAAAGAAATATTCCGATTGCAGAATAACCTTTTTTACAGGCAGTGAAATGTCCGAATTGCTTGCAGATAATTCGGACGTTGATGAGGTTATATCCATCCCGGAAAATAAATACCGATATTATCTTAAAAACAGGCCAGAATATTATGCCCGTATCTATAATGAGATGTATGAATTGGTTTCCGATCTGAAAGGGCGCAGATTCCAGATGATTATCAACCGCCATTACGAATTCGGCGGCATGTTGGCTCATCTCATCAGCGCCGAACAGATCTTTGGTCAATTCTTCTCACCGGAATCCGGCGTCTTCCTGAACGATCCTATTTCAACGCAGCTCTACGACACAATCCTCACAAAACGGAAAACAAACCGACGTAATCTGGTGGACTGGGCATGCCTTATAGCCGGCCTTCCGCCGGGATTGGGGGAAATGTGTTTTTCAGTGCCGGAAATAGACCTCTTTATGGCTGAACACCTTTTATCTGAACATGGCGCTATAAATGATCCCCTTATTGCCGTTCAGATAGGGGCTGCAAAATCCTTCCGCCGGTGGGGTGCTGATAATTATTACCAGGTAATTAAATGGCTCATTGAATCAAAGGGCAAAAAGGTAGTCCTCCTGGGGAAAGAAGATGAAATAGGTGAAGCAGATAATATCCGTTTGCGTCTTGGCCAATCAAACCAATACATGATTGATTTAATTGGTAAAACAGATTTTAAAACGCTTGGCGGCATTCTCAAAAAATGTCAGAATTTAATAACCGGCGATACCGGGACAATGCACATGTCCGCCGCCGTCGGGACGCCAGTCATCGCCCTGTTTTACGGCACGGCGTTTCCATGGGAAACCGGCCCCTATGGAACAGGGCATATTGTGCTTTACGCGGATGAGAAATGTGCTCCCTGTTTCCATCCTGAAGCTTGTATTTCTGGGCATTTATGCCGGAATTCCATCACACCGGAACACGTATGCAAGGCTTTCGAAATTTCCGAAGAGATCACTGAAAACAATACGCTAAATATCGACTATCCATCGGGGAATGTGAAATTGTATCTGACATACGCAAAGCCGGGGTGCGATCAGACATTGATACCCATTAATGAAATCTCCAATATACAGGATATAAGAGACTTTCCGGATCATCCGGAGAGAGTGGGTTCCAAAGGGGAGGGGATTTCCGAAAGTATGGATCATGTTTACAGGAAGGGGAATCATTTACTACAGAAATTATATCGGGGGGATAGTGAAGGCTTCACGGATTTATTTCCCGAATATGTCGGCCAATGGATAAAGATTATATCCTATATAAAAGAGAAGCATGTAGATGAAAATATCTCCGTATCCTTGATTCAATGCCTTATCCCGGCCATTAATGAGGCCACGCGCGCAATGCAGGCGCAGGATTACACAGCCTTGTCGGATCTCATTCAATACGATTTCAAAAATGCCATAGCCATGCTTACGGGCGCATCCCCTCACACTGCATACAAATGTGAAAGGAGGATGCTGCAATGAGGCCATCCGAATTCAATCCGGAGGGAAAGATATCCCTCTGCATGATCACAAAAAACGAGGAAGAGTTTCTTTCTAAATCTCTAACAAGCGTGAAAGAGCTTGTTTGTGAGATTATTATCGTGGACACCGGATCAACGGATCGGACAATCGAGATAGCGGAATCTTTTGGGGCGCGAATCTTTCAACATGCCTGGGAAGACGATTTCAGCAAACACCGGAATCAGTCCATATCCTATGCAACAGGAGAATGGATATTGGTCATGGATGCCGACGAGGTGATAGCAACAAGAGATCTGGACAGGATTAAAGGGGTGCTTGATACAGTTCATGCCGACGGGTTTTTCTTCACATTGAGAAATTATGAGAGCACTTTCAATCTGGCCAATCTGATATTGAATCCGGGAGATTATGAGGAAGGGGCGGGATTTCC
>Ga0163199_1000079_pt1 | contig 58926 bp, 52 predicted proteins | sample PL_2010_150m_FD_113537 | JGI IMG/M metagenome (GOLD analysis project Ga0163199, IMG submission 113537) | Freshwater microbial communities from Powell Lake, British Columbia, Canada to study Microbial Dark Matter (Phase II) - PL_2010_150m | ecosystem: Environmental > Aquatic > Freshwater > Lake ...
ATCCTCCCCGATGCCGTGGAGCAGGGCAAGATCGCCGGCATGGCGATGGCCGGCGATCCGGCGCTGAAGCGCTATCCCGGCGGCGTGCCGCTCAACACCTACACCTTCTTCGGCCAGCAGGCCATTTCCGTCGGCAGCCAGAACCAGGGTGAAGTGGTCACACTGGAGGTCGACCAGGCGCAGCGGCGCTATCTGAAGATCGTCATGCAGGACAGCCGCCTCACCGGCATCTTTGGCATCAACGTGGCCTTCGATCCAGGTGTGATGTGGGAATTGATACTGCGTCGCATTGATTTGTCCCCGGTACGCGAAAAATTTCTCGCCGATCCGCAGCGCACTGCGCGACTGCTGATGTCGCGGACCTGGAGGTAGATCATGGCCACTGCCTACAATACCCTCGCGTTCAAACCGGCACTTTGCGACGGCTGCAATGCCTGCATGTCGGCCTGCGCTGAAGTGAAAACCGGCGGCAACGACTGGCTGGATTCGCGCATCCAGATCGTGGACGACGATGCCGGCGGTTTCGAACTCGCCATGTGCCGCCAATGCGGCGACCCAAAGTGCGTCGCCAATTGTCCCGCCGCCGCGCTGGCCAAGAATGCTGAGGACGGCGTAATCGACTGGGACGGATCAAAATGCGTGAACTGCCTGCTGTGCACCGTGGGCTGTGCTTTTGGCGGCATCACCTACAATGCCGCCGCCGGCCATGTGGTGAAATGCGACCTGTGCGGAGGCGAGCCGGCCTGCGCCAGGGCTTGCGCTGCTGCCGGCAAGACCGCCCTCAAGTTCATCACGACCTCGCGCATCTACCGCGAAGTCGGCGACCTGGAAGATCTGTTCGTGCCGGGACTGTCGGGCTGCCAGGGCTGCAACACCGAACTCATCATGCGCCACACGCTGCGCCGGGTCGGCCCGGAAACCGTGCTGGCGACGCCCCCCGGCTGCATCCCGGGCATGGGCGCGGTCGGCTACAACGGCCTGACCGGCACCAGGGTGCCGGTGTTCCATCCACTGCTCACCAATACGGCTTCAATGCTCTCCGGCATCAAGCGCCATTACAAGCGCCAGGGCCGTGAGATGACGGCGATGGCGCTGGCCGGCGATGGCGGGGCATCCGACGTCGGCTTCCAGTCGCTGTCCGGTGCCGCGGAACGCGGCGAGCAGATTCTTTTCATCACGGTCGACAATGAGGGCTACATGAACACCGGCATGCAGCGCTCCAGTTGCACGCCTTACGGCGCCTGGACTTCCACTACGCCGGTGGGCGAACGCGGGCAGGGAAAGTCCCAGGACGCCAAGAACATGCCGGTGCTGATGATGATGCACAACTGCGCCTATGTCGCGACGGCCTCCACCGGATTCATGGAAGACCTTTACGACAAGCTCGACAAGGCCATCGCCGCCTCCAGGCACGGATTCGCCTATCTGCATATCTATTCGCCCTGCACAACGGGCTGGCGCTTTCCATCACAGGAAAACATCGAAGTATCGCGCAAGGCTGTGGAAACCAATTTCGTCATGCTCTGGGAGTTCACCCCGGCGACCGGATTGCAGCTTTCGCGTTCCCTGGACGAACCCCTGCCAATCGAGGAATATCTCAAGGTGCTGGGCAAATATCGCCACCTCACCGCCGAGCAGGTCCAACATATCGAAGCATCTTTGGATCGCAATGTCGCCTTGATCACCAATCTGACCGCTAACCGGTCTTCCAGGCCGGCGCAGGTCTCGGCAGGAATGTAGTCGCGTCAAGGTGTCCTGTTGAACGGCAAAGAGGTAGGATGCCGAATCGCATTACCTGCCCCTGGCCACTATGAATGCAACCGATACTGACGTGCTGGGCACGGCGCTGGACTGGCTGCAACAAGGCCAGCGCGTTGCCCTGGTCACCGTCGTTGAAACCTGGGGATCGGCGCCGCGCCCGGTCGGCTCGCTGCTTGCCGTGCGCGAGGACGGCCGATTCTGCGGTTCCGTCTCGGGGGGCTGCATCGAAGAACACCTGGTCGCGCGCATCGACCAGGACTTTCCCGCCCTCCCCTACCTCACCGCCTATGGTGTTACGGCCGATGACGCGCGGCGCTTCGGACTTCCCTGCGGGGGCAATCTGCGCCTGGTGGTCGAGCCGGTCCAGGATAGCGCCGGAATCGCCGAAGTGGTCGGCGAAATCCGCCAGCGCCGCCGCATTGCTCGCAAACTGGACCTGAACACCGGGGTCGCCACGGTGACGCCGGTGGTCGGCGAACCGACCTTCAGCTTTGACGGCAGCCAGTTGGTGAATATCCACGGACCGCGCTGGCGCCTGACTCTGGTCGGCGCCGGGCATCTGGCGCGCTACCTGGCGCAATTTGCGCAGATGCTGGATTTCAGCGTATTCGTCAGCGACCCGCGGCCGGAATACCGGGCACAGTGGGACGTGGCGGGCGCCAGACTCCTCGACGGCATGCCCGACGACGCCATTCGCGAGTTGGGTGTCGACGAGTTTACCGCCATCGTCACCACGGCCCATGATCCGAAAGTGGATGACATGGCTTTGCTCGAAGCGCTGAAATCCGACGCGTTCTATGTCGGCGCGCTCGGTTCGAAACGGACCAGTGCCTCGCGCCGCATACGCCTGGGCCTGTTCGACCTTGCTGCGCAACAAATAGACCGTCTGCACGCTCCGGCCGGCCTCCCCATAGGCAGCCATACGCCGCCGGAAATCGCCTTGTCGATGATCGCCGAGGTCGTCGCGGTTCGCAGTCGTCTGCCGGAACTATCGGCCGCGGAAACTGGCAACTGAGGTCTGCTAAAGTGCGTACAGCGGACGCGGCCGGAACAAGACCGGGTAACCCGCCAGCACTCTAATGTTTGAGCCGTTCCAACCGTTATCTGTTTATCGGTGATTCCGGGCTATTCCCCATGAAATTCATCTACCTGTTACGAATCATTGCATTATCGGCGCTTTGTGTCGTGCAGCTGGACTCCGTAATAGCGGCCGAGACGGTCACCTCGGTCACTTCAGCAACGGCCAACGGATCCTATCGAGATACCGCGACCGTCTCGATCCAGATCGAGTTCAGCCTCGCGGTAGATGTCAATACGACCGCGGGCACCCCGACACTGGCCCTCAACTCTGGTGGTGTCGCGACCTATGCCGGGGGCACCGGCACCACCACCCTGGATTTTAACTATAGCGTAGGTCCCGCCGATGCCTCGGTCCGGCTGGACTACACCACCACCGCGGCACTGGTCTTGAATGGCGGGACCATCAAGGGGACGGTCTCAGGAACTGCATCAACGCTCACCCTGCCCGCGCTGTCTTTCCTGGCCGGCAAGACCATCGTCATCGACAACACCCGGCCGACACTCGCCGCAACCATGACCGGGTCAAGCAATACCGCGCTGGTGCTGACGTTCAATGAGGCCATGTCGACTGCTGCCGCGACGACGGCCCTGAATTACACCTTGAGCGGCACCGCGGGTCTGACCGGCAATCCAAGCGCGGCAGCCATCAATTCCGGCGGTACCGTCGTGACGCTGACGGTGCCATCTATGGCGGCGATCGCCAACGGCACCACCGTCATCGTTACGGCATCTTCCGGCATCACCGACCTCGCCGGCAATCCCGTGAGCCTTTCGGCAAACACTTCCTCGTTCACTGTTCCGGCCACGGTGGTTAGTTCCGTCACGTCGGCGACTGCCAATGGTTCCTATCGTCAAGCCAATACGATCTCCATCCAGGTTACCTTCAACCAGGCCGTCACGGTAGACACCACGTCGGGCACGCCTTCACTGGCGCTCAACAGCGGCGGCACGGCCCTCTATACCAGCGGCAGTGGAACCACGACCCTGAACTTTATCTATACCATCGGTACCGCAGATTCTGCATCTTCGCTCGATTACTTCTCCACTGCCGCATTGAAGCTGAATGGAGCAACCATCCTGCTCACGGCAGCGCCCAACACGGCGGCCAACCTTGCATTACCTGCGCTGGGAGTCGCCTCCCTGACGAACACCAGATCCATCGTCATCGACAGCGTTGCACCGACCCTTATCAGCACCCTGACGGCGGCGAGCAATACTGCACTGGTGCTGACGTTCAACAAGCCCATGTCGAATTCCGCGGCGTCAAAACTCAACTACTCACTGAGCGGCAGCGGGGGATTGACGGGCACACCCACGGCGGCATCCATCAATAACGCGGGAACCGTGGTCACCCTGACCGTGCCGTCCATGGCAACCATCCCGAATGGGAAGACTGTTGTAGTCACGGCGTCCTCCAGCGTCACCGACGTCGCCGGCAACCCGGTTAACAATTCGGTGAATGCCGCAACATTCACCGTTCCGACAACCGTGATCAGTGCTGTTACTTCGTCAACTGCCAGCGGATACTATCGCGCTCCGAATACCATCTCGATCCAGCTTGCCTTCAGTCAGAATGTAACCGTCGACACGACCCTGGGGGTTCCGACGGTGGCGCTCAACAGCGGCGGAACCGCCGTCTACTCAAGCGGCAGCGGAACCGCCTCCCTGACTTTTCTGTACACCATAGACCCGGCGAATTCATCCGCCTTGCTTGAGTACCCGTCGATCAGCGCATTGTTGCTCAACGGTGGGACCATCCTGCTCACGGCGGCACCCAACACCACGGCGACCCTGACCCTGCCGGCGCCCGGGTCGGCCAACTCCCTCTCAAGCTCCAGGACCATCGTCATTGACAACACCACGCCGCGGCTTGCCAGTGGGCTCACGGTACCCGGCAACACCACGCTGATGCTGACCTTCGACAAGCCCCTGGCGAGAACGCCGGCAACGGTGGGAACCAACTATGCGCTGGGCGGAACCAGCGGTATGAGAGGCAATCCGACAGCGGTGAGCCTTGACGCAACCGGCACGATCGTCACACTCACCGTGCCCACCATGCTGGCAATTGCAGACGGCAAAACCATTGTGGTCACGGTTTCCTCCAGCGTCACCGATCTGGCGCTCAATCCGGTCAATACTGCTTACAACTCTGCCTCGATATCACTCAATCGCGCACCTACCGGACTGACTTTTGCGCCCGTCAGCAATGTCAAGGGGGCCATCGCGGTCACCTCGGCGGCAGTCACCATCAGGGGCATCAATATTCCTGCCCCGGTAAGCGTGGACCCCGGCTCGGACTCATCCCTGAAATGTGCAACGCTGGTTTCGGGTTCTACAAGCTTCGGCACGTTTGGTCCCTGTTCGACGATTCTGGTGAGTGCCGGTGATCAGATCAAGGCCCAATTGACTTCCTCGGCCTTTTCCCTTTCACCTGTGGTGGGAACGATCAGCATAGGCGGAGTTTCGGCCGGCTTTACGGTGACGACCTCGCTGGCGACGACGACCCCTTCGATCGTCAGCGTTGCGGCGGTCAGCAATTTGTCCAGCATCATCAATAACCCGGACAGCAGTCTATATCTGAGCTCGAACGGCGTGGTCATTGTTCCGGGTAGCATCGCCAATCCGATTGTCTTGTCGTACCTGCCGGTCCCCAATACCGCCTTCTCGATTGCGAACAATGCGACCGCCACATTTTCCCTGAGTGGCGTCAGGCAGACCTTCACGGCGGTGGGCGGGAATACCCTGGTACTCACCAAGAGCTTTACGGTTGACAGTTACCCGGGCTTGCAAGCTCTCGAGATCTCGAGTGGCCGAGCAATCGTCAGCGGAAGCCTGGATCTGGCGCCCGTGGCCAGCCTGTTGCTGGGAACAGGCACCACCAGGCAGCTCGCGGTGATGCCCGCTGGAACGGTCGCGCCGATTGTCGACATCATGCGCAACGTTGATGGCACAGGCTCGATTGCCGTCACGGCCGGCAAGGTCAACATCCGGCCGGCCACGGCCTCCACAATACTGCTGACCGATACGGGGGTAACGCTCTATGCCAACGAGGTGGCCGCTGTGGACGCAACTGGAAAAATCACGAAAATCCGGGTCGGCTCGCAGGACGGGAAAGCAGGGCTGGTGGGCGACCCCTTGCCGGCCAGCAACTTCCCGATCAACTTCATCGCCAAGGCGAACGTTCCGAAACTCGACGTCATTCAGGAACGTGCAGACGCTACCAAGATCCTGGTGAGGTCATTGTTCGACTTTGCCGGCCCCAGGGCAAATGTTGCACAAAGCTATCAGGATCCGAGCGGTTTGATTACTTTCAATATCGACAACGATTCGGTTTATCTGTTGCCGATCTGGGAAGTAACCATCAACACGTCACTCGTCGATGGCGCTGTTCTGACCGATTCCGGTTACTTCGTGGTAAACCGCAACGGACTTTCCGTTCAAATGATCCCGATGATCGTTGATCTTTTCCCGCTGGCCGCCAGTCTCGCGGCATCCGGTGGATCGGTCCTGATCAACAGCAATGGCGTATTGGAAATCGATTTGAACGGCAACACGCTGATGATTCAGCCGAACCTGGTCAAGTCGCCTGCCGTCGCGGGAGAGCCGAGTGGCTTGAGCTATGACACGGCAAACCGGTATTGGAAATTTGTTCACAATGGTTTCAAACAGATCTTTTTCCCGCGCTTCTACGACATGTCCCAGGTTGCCGCAACTTTCAAGAATCTGGATGGGTCGATGGCGTTGCGCGACAATCTGAACGGGACCATTACGGCCACCATCAAAGGCGCGAGCTACACATTTGCTCCTGAATTCGAAGTCCTCAGCGCCCTCGGCGGAGTTCCCGCCGAACATAGAAATGACAGCTGGTGGTTGGCCAGCAACGGCACGATCTATTTGAAATATGCCAACGGCTCGGCCCAGGGATTTCGTCCGCGCTGAGCGGTTGTCCGGAATTCCATGACCGCCCTGGCGATGCCATCGTTCAGCGGGGCTACTGGCGGAGAGGGCGGGATTCGAACCCGCGTTAGGTATGAACCTAAACACGCTTTCCAGGCGTGCGACTTAAACCACTCATCCACCTCTCCGGGTGAGCCGCGCATTTTAGCAGAAAGGGGTTTGCTATTGTGCCGTGCGGAGCGCGCACGGTATAATTCGCAGGTCGTTTCGGGCGATTAACTCAGCGGTAGAGTGCCACCTTCACACGGTGGAAGTCAGTGGTTCGAACCCACTATTGCCCACCAAAATTACCTCATTAAACCCACTCCCTGCGGCACACTTCGGGCCGCATTCTGGCGACTCGTGCGAAGACCGCGCGCCCTCCACCGCGGAGCACCGGGACGGTTCATCCGGTCGGCCGTCCCAAACACTTACAAGCTTGTAATGCCGGGGTCAGCTTCCCGTCACTGGCGATGCCGCAATATCGCCAATTGATGGCGAGTTATCGCGACCGGGTCGGCAGTGACCGCCCACAGGCTGCGCTACTTGAATAGCACGGCGTTGTCACTTGTTCTGTTCGCGCCAACCGGCGAGCAAAGCCGCAGCCCGGTTGCCGCACAATCGACGCGTTGGTTAGCAAGGGAGCGACCTCGTCTCCGATGAAAGGATCACCGTTGATGAAACGTCTAGACAAGAATTGCCCCGCCACCTTCTACTCCCGGCGTGAGTTTGTACAAGGGCTCGTCGCCGGGGGCGCACTCTTCGGGCTGCAACCGCTGATAAATGGCGCGTGGGCCGCCCCCACCGGCGGGGGGCGGGGCACGGTTTTGTCCGGCACCGAATTCAATCTCAGCATCGAGTCGAAACAAGTCAATTTCACCGGCGCGCCGCGCATTGCGACAACCATCAACGGGACCCTGCCGGGACCGACGCTGCACTGGCGGCAGGGCACCACGGTAACGATCCGGGTCACGAACCGCCTGGCGGAGGCGACTTCGATCCATTGGCATGGAATTATCCTGCCGTACCAGATGGACGGAGTTCCGGGCATCAGCTACCCGGGAATCGCCCCGGGAGAAACCTTTACCTACCGCTTCAAGGTGGCGCAGAGCGGCACCTACTGGTACCACTCCCATACCGGGTTTCAGGAGCAGACCGGGCTGTATGGGGCGATCATCGTGGAACCGGCCGGTGGCGAGACGATACGCGTCGATCGCGACTACGTCGTGCAGTTGTCCGACTGGACCGACGAAGATCCGATGCGGGTTTTCACCAAGCTCAAAGTGCACAGCGACTACTACAACGTCAACCGGCCGACCGCCGCGGATTTCTTACGTGACGCTTCGCGCAAGGGGCTCCGGGCAGCGCGCGACGAACGCCAGATGTGGAACGAAATGCGTATGAGCCCCACCGACCTGGCAGACATTTCGGCATACACGTACACCTTCCTGATGAACGGCAACACTCCGGCCGGCAACTGGACAGGGATCTTCCGACGCGGCGAACGAGTTCGTCTGCGCTTCATCGGTAGCGGCACGCAAAGCTTCTTCGACGTGCGGATTCCCGGACTCAAAATGACGGTCGTCCATGTCGATGGCCAGGATGTCGAGCCCGTTACGGTGGATGAGTTCCGTTGCGGGCCGGGCGAAACCTATGACGTCATCGTCGAGCCCCAGGAAGAGGCCTACACGATCTTTGCGCAATCGATGGATCGCACCGGATATGCACGCGGTACGCTTGCCGCGCGCGAAGGGCTCTCCGCCACGGTGCCTGAGCTCGACAGAGTCGAATGGTTGAGCATGACCGACATGATGGGCGCCATAGGGGTCGGAATGGCCGGCGTGGATCAGGGCGGGATGAGCGGCATGAGCCATGGCGGCATGGCCATGGACCACAGTCAGCATGCCATGCCGGGGATGGCGATGGGCGGTGCGATGGCTGAGACGAAAGCTGGCGCGATGGGGAGTGCGATGGCCGTTCCCAGCAGCCAGGTGCGCCATGCCAGAACCGAATACGGTCCCAGTGTCGATATGCGCGTGGATATGCCGCGAACCAACCTCGATGATCCCGGCATCGGTCTGCGCGACAACGGCCGCCGCGCGCTCACCTTGGCCGATCTGCACGCCATCGGCGGGCCGCTTGATGCGCGCGGACCCGAGCGCGAGATTGAACTGCATCTGACCGGCAACATGGAGCGATATGCGTGGTCCCTCGACGGACTCGAATTCGGAAATTCTACTCCCGTACATTTCCGCCACGGCGAACGCCTGCGGGTCATCCTGCACAACGACACCATGATGACCCACCCCATGCACCTGCACGGCATGTGGAGCGAACTGGAAGGCCCCGACGGGCGTTTCCAGGCACGCCGGCACACCATTCCGGTGCAGCCGGCGCAACGCGTCAGCTTCCTGGTCACCGCCGACGCGCCGGGGCGCTGGGCATGGCACTGCCATCTGCTGTATCACATGGACGCGGGGATGTTCCGCGAGGTGGTTGTGGCATAAGTGATGAATGGACACGAGATGAACGCGATGATGCAGGTCAAGCGATTGAATGTGGTGGCACTGGCGATTGCCGCGCTCAGCATCACGCCGGTCTGGGCACAGGCGCAAGCCCCGATGCCGGGGATGGATCACTCAAAGATGCCGGGGATGGATCACTCAAAGATGCCTGGGATGGATCACTCAAAGATGCCTGGGATGGATCACTCAGAAATGCCGGGCATGGATCACGGCGCTGTGCCGGGGATGGACCACGGTAGCCCGTCGGCGCCGCAACCGGGCATGACAGGAATGGGTGGCGGTAGCGGCATGACGGACCGCAGCGCGATGCAGATGCAGGGTGGGTCGGCCCCGCCGGATGCGCGCGACCCGCATGCGAATTCCGGCGGCCATACCCTCGACTCGGGACCATACGTCCTGCCGAGCACGCAAAGAATCAGGCTGGCCGACGAACACAACTTTGGCGCGTTGCTCGTCGACCGTTTGGAAAGAGTCGACGCCCGTGATGGCAACGCCACGGCTTACGAAGCACAGGCCTGGTTTGGCCGGGATTACGATCGCCTGGTTTTCAAGGCCGAGGGCGACATCGCCAACGGCAGACTTCAGGAGGCACGCACGGAGCTGCTGTGGGGTCACGCCATCGCCACCTTCTGGAATACGCAACTAGGTATGCGCCAGGACAGCGGTGTGGGACCGAACCGGGAGTGGCTGGCCTTCGGCGTACAGGGTCTCGCCCCCTACTGGTTCGAAGTCGATGCAACCGCCTATCTGGGCAACAACGGCAGAACCGCAATGCGGCTGGACGCCGAGTATGAGCTGCTGCTGACACAAAGGCTCGTCTTGCAGCCGCGACTCGAGCTCAACTGGTATGGGAAACGCGATACCGCGCTGAATCTCGGCAGCGGTCTTGCGGAAGGCACCGCCGGCTTGCGAATGCGCTATGAATTCACCCGTCAGTTTGCGCCCTATGTCGGCGTGGAATGGGCGAGAAAGTTCGGCGAAACCGAAGATATGGCGCGCGCCAGCGGCGAAACAACGAAGGAAACTCGCTGGGTCGCCGGCGTGCGCTTCTGGTTCTGATTTCCTCCGAGTACCAACGGCGCGCGGCATTTGATCGCAACAAGGAGCATGACGTGAGTAGCACGAGTGACAAGATGTCTTGCATCAGGCGCATTGCACCGTGGGTTCGGGCAGCGCCCGGCGCACGCTGGATCGCCATGGCAATGACCGGACTGGCGTTCATCAATCTTGCAGCCGCCTCTGACGATCTTGCGCTTGGTAAGACTATCTACAGCGAAACTTGCATTGCTTGCCACGGTGGCGACGGGGCGGGGAGCATACCCGGTGTCCCGGACTTGAACCAAAAGGCCGGGCCACTGTCGGAAAATGACAACGTATTGCTCCAGCGCATGGTCGACGGTTTCCAGTCCGCAGGCTCACCCATGCCGATGCCGCCCCGTGGAGGCGTACCGGCGCTGACCGATGCAGACCTGAAAGCCGCCCTTAAATACATGCGCAAGCAATTTCAACCAACCAAATAACTTTGACAACTTGAAGAAGGAGAGGAATCAAATGAATCATCTTAATCGGTCGCTATTGGGACTTGCCTGTCTGGGCGTTTCCGCCATGGCATCTGGCGCGCCGACGGCATACATCCCATTGGGTTCAGCCAATGAGGTCATTGCTGTCGACGCCGCAACCAGCAAAATCATTGGCCGATATTCCGGCGTGGCGAATCCCCACGGATTGGTGGCGACGCCCGACGGAGAATATCTAGTGGCCGGAAGTCTGAAAGAGACTCCCGTCCCGGCCGGCGCACCGGCGGATACGCCCAACAGCAAGCTGTATGTGATCCACCCGCAACACGGCCATGTCATGGCAGAGATTCCAGTGTCCGGGTGGACGCACCATGAGGCCATAACACCGGATGGCAAATTCGTCATCTCGACGCATCCGACGCGCGGCGGAGTCAGCATCGTCGACCTGGTCGGCAACAAGGTATTCAAGACGCTCAAGACCGGGCCCGCCCCCAACTATACGGTCCTGACTAAGGATGGCAAGCACGCCTACGTGAGCAACAGCGGCAACGCGACCGTCAGCGAGATCGACACCGGCAAATGGGAAGTGACCCGCACACTGGAGGCCGGGCCGTCGCCCGAGCACCTCGTCATCTCTCGAGATGAAAAAACGCTATACGTGGCGAATGATCGTGCCGGGACGGTTTCGGAGGTTTCGCTAGCGAGTGGCAAGGTGGAACGCAGCTACCAGATTGGCAAGCGCTTGCATGGATTGGATATCGGCGACGACGGCAAAACCCTGTTTGTCAGCAGTCGCTCGGATGACAAGCTGGTGGCGCTGAATATTGCGACCGGTGAACAACGCGTCCTGACGCTTGCACCGGAGCCCTACCATCTCGATACCATACCGGGAACCGGCAAAGTGTATGTCTCCAGCAGCAAGGTGCCCAAGATCTGGGTAGTGGACCAGAATACATTCAGCGTGATCGACACGATACAGTTGCCGGCGGGCGAGGGGCACCAGATTGCGGTGATCAGGTGATCCCTGATTGATCCTCACTCAAAATCGGATTCAGGAATGGTAATTTCAGCCAATATTTCTCAACAGCAAGAAGAAATGGAGTCTCAAATGAGCAAGTTCGTGAAAACCATCATCGCATCTTCCATTGTCATCTCATCATTGGCTGGAACGGCTTCGTCCGCCACGGCCGCGGAGCCTGCGATGCCACACCAACCGACGATGATGCAAGGTCAGGCACCGGGGAGTGCAATGCCCGGTGTGATGCCAGGCGCGGAATCCGGCATGAAGAGCGGAGCCATGGAGCCCGGCGCAGGAAAGATGGGTAGCGGTTGTCGCATGGGTAAGATGGGTGGTGGAATGGGCCAGGGCATGATGGGCGGTGGTATGGGCCAGGGCATGATGGGTGGTGGCATGAGCCAGGGCATGATGGGTGGCGGCATGGGCCAGGGCATGATGGGTGGTGCCATGGGACCAGGGATGATGGCCGCGCTCAATCTGACCGATGCGCAGGCGACTCAACTGGAAAAAATTCAGACTGAGTCAATGAAGAAGCAACGCGCTTTCATGCGTCAGATGTGGGATGAGCAGGAAATGATGAGTGATTTGTTGAACGCCGAGAAACGCGACCCGACGGCGATCGGCAAGACCTACGGCAAGCTCGCGGACCTGCAACGACAGGCGCTGGAAGCGCGCATCGACGGGGAGAACAAGGCGGCCGCGGTGTTGACCAAAGAGCAGAAAGCTCAAATGCGCCGCGGGTTAGGCAGAAGCATGATGGGCCAATGAGCATTTCGCGAGTGACGCGATTGCACCCGGACGGGTTGGCCAGACTTTCCGGCGGTCTGGCCCCCGCAAGAACAGAAGCCAGGATTGGAGGCGATTGATGATGTACGGATATGAAATGACAGGCGGATTCGGCGGATTCTTCATGATTCTGTGGTGGGTACTTATCATCGTCGGCATCGTGTTGCTGGTGAAATGGCTGGCAACTTCCTCCAGCCCGGCCAGCAGGATCGCGGGCGGTGGCGATGCGCTGGAACTCCTGAAGCAGCGTTATGCGCGTGGAGAAATTGAAAAGGAAGAGTTTGAGCAGAAGAAGCGTGACCTGAGCGCCTGAATTCGCGCAACGGGCGAATTCAGGCGGCAGGATTGTGGAACACCGAAAAGAGGATCGAATCATGACAGATAAATACTACTTCGGTAAAGTCGTTACTGTATCGTTTGAAGTGGCCGTTGAGGAAGTTACCGCGGCGCTGGCGAAGGAAGGCTTCGGCGTGCTGACCGAGATCGACGTCGCGGCAACCTTGAAGAAGAAACTAGGCAAGGAAATGCCGCCCTATAGAATCCTCGGCGCCTGCAACCCGCAGTTCGCACACCGCGCGCTCGAGGCTGAGCCGCAAATCGGTGCGCTGCTGCCCTGTAACGTCGTCGTTCGGGAGAACAGCGATGGGGAGACTGTCGTGGAAATCATGAATCCGGAAGCCGTCATGCATCTCGTTGATCGTCCGGAAATTGCTGATGTCGCCAGGCAGGTTCGACTGAGTCTCGAACGCGTTCTGGCGGCGGTTTGAGAACTGGTGTCCCAGTCGGCATGTCCCAGCAGGAAAGTTCGCGGTGTCATCCATAGAGACCGGAAGCGCGATGAGTGATAATCCGGAACTCGATGCCAGAGCCGATCATACGCGGCGACGACTGGTAGTGGCGACGACCACGCTTGGCAGTATCGCCGTGGTGGCCACTGCGGTGCCGTTCGTCGCCAGCATGGCGCCCAGCGAGCAGGCGCGAGCAGGCGCCGCACCGGTCAGCGTCGACCTGTCGAATCTCGCAACGGGAGAGGAAATCACCGTGGCATGGCGCGGCATGCCGGTTTGGATCCTGCATAGATCACGCGAAATGATCGAGTCCATGGATCTGCCTGACCATCTTGCCCGCCTGCGGGATCCGCTGTCGGCGGTACCGCAACAGCCCAACTATGCCACGAATGACCATCGCTCGATCAAGCCCGAGTACTCGATCCTCGTTGCGCTGTGCACCCATCTCGGCTGCATCCCAACTTTCCGCCCCGACCTGGCGCCCGGAGATCTCGGGTCTGCGTGGGACGGCGGTTACTACTGCCCCTGCCACGGCTCGCGCTTCGATCTGGCGGGGCGGGTATACCTGGACGTACCCGCGCCGACGAACCTGGTCGTGCCGCCCCATCGCTATCTCGCCGACAAACTCGTCGAAATCGGCATCGATAGCGGACATACCTAAGAGGCATTGATTGCCGCATAGCAACCTGGGTGACCCGAGCATGGCCCAAATTCCACAGACCAATAGCGACGTTCCGAAGTCCGCGGAAGAAGGCTGTCACCGCTGCGGCGCTCAAATTGCCGGATTCGCATCTGGGCTGATCGAAGGTGGGGGTTGCTGCGAATCGTGCTACCTAGACAAGTGCAAAGATCCCGAGCCCGGATTCGCCAGTGCCTACGAAGGCTTTGCCGAGGCACTGGCTGCGGCTCTCGATCTGCGCGAACACGAGACCGGGCTGCATTCGAAGCGCGTCGCCTGCCACACGCTGGTATTGGCGCGCCGCTTTATTGCCGACCCGGCGCAGTTGCAGGGGATTTACTGGGGGGCCTTGTTGCATGACGTCGGCAAGATCGGCGTTCCGGACTCCGTGCTGCTGAAGCACGGACCGCTCGATGAGACCGAGTGGGCGCTCATGCGCAGCCATCCCGCCGCCGGTCGACAGATTCTGGCATCTATGCCGGCCTTCGACGGCGCCGCAGAAATCATCCTGTGCCATGAGGAGCGCTATGACGGCCGGGGCTATCCGGCGGGTCTACGCGGGACAGACATCCCACTGGGCGCCCGGTTGTTCGCCGTGATAGACACACTCGACGCGATGACCAACGATCGCCCCTACCGTCGCGCTCTGCATTTCGACACCGCGAAGGCGGAAATACAGCGCATGAGTGGTAGCCAGTTCGATCCTCGCGCCGTGGAGGCGTTCCTGAAGGAGGAGTCCACACTGCGGGAAATGGTCGCCCTGAAGTGCGGCAGCGTAGCAATGCCCATGGGCCAAGCTGTCGGACGGGCAGGTTGCAGTTAACACCGGGCGCGATCTGTATGTCGCTCCGGGGTACTTGCTGAATCATGAATACATCGGGAGAAACCAAAATGGACTCGCAGAATACCTCGAATCACCAGCACGGCAATCACGCGCAAGGGCACGCGGGCACCGCGCCGCACCATGGCACAGCCGACTCAGCGACGGTCAAGGATCCGGTCTGCGGGATGACCGTCGCGCCCGACTCGGGCAAGCCGAGCCTGGCGTACGCTGGCAAGAACTACCACTTCTGCTCGCAGAAATGTCACGACAAGTTCGCGGCGGATCCCGCGCAGTACCTGGCGGGAGCACCGCAGAAACCGGTCCAAGCCGCGACCAAGGGTACCAAATACACCTGTCCGATGCATCCGGAGATCGTGCGCGACGCCCCGGGCGATTGCCCTAAATGCGGTATGGCCCTGGAGCCGATGGGCGTGCCGACTGCCGACGAAGGCCCGAACCCTGAGCTGGTCGATTTCAAACGGCGTTTCTGGATCGGTTCGGTGCTGACGATTCCCCTTCTGGTCATGACCATGGGCCCATACGTCGGCCTGGGTTTCGTCCGCGATGCGCTGGGTGCGCAACTGGCGCTGTGGGTCGAACTGGCACTGGGTACGCCGGTCATCCTGTGGGCCGGCTGGCCGTTCTTCGTGCGTGGCGTGAAGTCCGTCGTGAACCGCAGTCTCAACATGTTCACCCTGATCAGCATGGGCGTGGGCGCGGCCTACCTCTTCAGCGTTGTCGCGGTACTGGCCCCCGGCATCTTTCCCGCCGGATTTCGCGACGCGCAGGGGCATGTGGGCGTGTATTTCGAGGCAGGCGCGGTGATCGTGGTGCTGGTGCTGCTGGGTCAGGTCATGGAACTCGGCGCACGTGAGCGTACCGGCTCGGCGATACGCGCGCTGCTCGATCTCGCCGCCAAGACCGCGCGCGTGATCCGCGCCGACGGGCGCGAGGAAGATGTCCCCCTCGAAGCGGTGGTGGTCGGCGACCGATTGCGCGTGCGTCCTGGTGACAAGGTTCCGGTGGACGGCGTTGTGCTCGAAGGCCGCTCGTCAGTGGATGAATCGATGATCTCCGGCGAGCCCGTACCCGTGGAGAAAGTCGCCGGCGATGCGGTGACCGGCGCGACCATCAACGGCACCGGCTCGCTGATCATCGAGGCGCAGCGGGTGGGGGCCGACACTTTGCTGAGCCAGATCGTCGACATGGTCGCCAACGCGCAGCGCTCCCGCGCCCCCATCCAGAAAGTGGCGGATTCCGTGGCCGGCATCTTCGTCCCGGTGGTCATCGGCATCGCCCTCCTCGCCTTCATCGCCTGGTCGATATGGGGCCCGGCACCGGCGCTGGCTTATGCGTTGATCTCTGCCGTCGCCGTGCTGATCATCGCTTGCCCCTGCGCTCTGGGACTGGCAACGCCGATGTCGATCATGACCGCCACCGGGCGCGGAGCCCAAGCCGGTATCCTGATCAAGAACGCCGAAGCGCTGGAGCGTTTTGCCAAGGTAGACATCCTGATCGTCGACAAGACCGGCACGCTGACCGTCGGCAAACCGAAACTGGTGGCCGTGGTGCCTCAGGAGGGTCACGACGAGGCTGCGGTGTTGCGCCTCGCTGCCAGCCTGGAGCGCGGATCGGAGCACCCGCTGGCCGAGGCGATCGTCGCCGGCGCCGAAGAGCGCGGGATCGAACTGGTCAAGGCCGAAGCGTTCGAAGCTCTGACCGGCATGGGCGTCAAGGGCGTGGTGGATGGCAAGCCGGTGGCGCTGGGCAACGCCAAACTGCTCGCCGAGTTGGGCCAGGACGGAGGTCGTTTCGTGGAGACGGCGAACGCCCGACGTGATCAGGGCGAGACGGTGATGTTCGTACTGATTGGCAGTGAAATCGCCGGACTGGTGAGTGTTGCCGACCCGGTCAAGGACACCACCCCGGCGGCGCTCAAGGCGCTGCACGAGCAGGGCCTGCGCATCATCATGGCGACCGGCGACAATGAACGCACCGCGCGCGCGGTGGCGGGACGCCTGGGCATCGACGAGATTCGCGCAGACGTGATGCCCGCCGACAAGGCCCGCATCATCAAGGAATTGCAGGCCGAAGGCCATAGGGTCGCGATGGCAGGGGACGGCGTCAATGATGCCCCGGCGCTGGCACAGGCGGATGTCGGAATCGCCATGGGCACCGGCGCCGATGTGGCCATCGAGAGCGCCGGATTCACGCTGGTGAAGGGCGACTTGAACGGCATCGTGCGCGCGCGCCGGCTGTCCCGGGCGACCATGCGCAATATCAAACAAAACCTGTTCTTCGCCCTGATCTATAACGCCGCCGGCGTGCCGGTGGCCGCAGGGGTCCTCTACCCCTTCCTCGGCATCCTGGTATCACCGATCTTCGCCGCGGCGGCGATGAGCCTGTCGTCGATTTCGGTGATCAGCAACGCACTGCGGCTGCGCAGCGTCAAGATCTAAGTAGAGTGACGCCGCCCGCAGGATTAACTCCGGCTACCCGCTAGAATGAGCGCCAGGGACGCGCTCGATTGGTGATAACAAGCAATTTAGGATATATGGAAATAGCATGGTTACCACACTGATAGTGTACGGACCGTGTATCGAAATCGGCGAATGAAGGAGGAATGAGAATGACGAATGACATTGACGGAAACGCAACGCGAGCCTGCGGAGCGCGGGCGTTATTCGCTCCTGGCATCCTTCTGTTGATCCTGACAATCGTCTTTGCGTCCGCGTATGCCGCCACTCCGGTGGCGCGCGCAGCAACCAAGGGCAACCCGCGACTCGCCAACCTGCAGATCGAGCTATGGCCCGAGTTCGACCGTCCGGCGACGGCGCTGGTGTTTCTCAAAGGCGAGATTGCGGCAGGCGTTCCGCTTCCGGCGGCTGTGACCCTTCGCCTGCGCGCCAGCTCCGGCGGCCCGACGGCGGTTGCCTACTCGGCCGAATCGGGCGGCAATCTTCGGAATTTGAAGTTTGACCGCACGGATGCGGATTCTGTCATCACGATTAAATTCAATGTGCCGGAGCGCTATTTTCACATCGAGTATTACGACCCACTGGCAGAGAGTCCCCCTGGTATGCCTGGTCGCAGCTACCGGTTTGTGTGGAACGGCGACCTGGCGACGGATCAACTGCAGGTGGTTCTCCAGGAGCCTGCCGCCGTGAGCGCATTCTCGGTTCAACCGCCTTTGGACGCCACGGCCGTCGGCCAGGACGGATTGCGCTATAGGTCCGCGGAGTTGGGTGCCTTCCAGGCGGGAAAGTCGTTGGCAGTGCAGGTCGGCTACACCAGGACCGACCCGCGAACCACGATCGAAATCCTCAAACCTGAGCCACCGGATGCGCCGCCCCTTCCCGTCGCTGGCCGGAGCAAAATGGAACTCGCTCTTTGGCTTGTCGCGGTCTTCGCTTTCGTGGGTCTGGCAGCGCTCGCGGCCATGGCCTGGTGGGAGCGTCACCAATCCATGCCGCGAGTTCGCCCAGGCGATGCCCCATTGTGTACCGGGTGCGGAGCGCCGATGGGGACAGGCGATGGATTCTGTTCCAAATGCGGCGCGGCGCGGGCGTAAGTCGTAGGTGCGTCCCGCGCTTGCACGAAGTCGCGGCAGAAGGAGAGAAATAGCCCGCGGACGGTGTTGACAGTCAGCGGTTGTTCCGTTGTGACAAAGCGTACGGGCGCCAATCTATCCGATGGCGGCGAACAATGGAAACGTTTTGAGAAGCCAAAATGCGAACGTCGAGAGCCATCCGGTAATCATGGCGACGCCCATGAATATCATCGCGCCGCCGGCGCCGATTTGCAGCGATCGGCCGGTACGCCGCATCAACTTCAACTGTTTCAGCAGTGTGCCGGTGAATAGCGCGGTAGCCAGAAATGGAATCCCCAGTCCGAGCGAATAGGCGCCCAGCAGGGCGATCCCGCTGGACACTGTGGCCGTAGCCGCGCTGACGGTAAGAATCACGCCCAGCACGGGTCCGATGCAGGGACTCCAGCCGAAAGCAAAGGCCAGTCCGATCAGATATGCGCCGAGCGGACGCGCCCCTTTGATTTTGCCGTGAAAGCGCAGGTCGTGCTCCAACCAAGGCAGCTTCACCATCCCGATCATGAACAGGCCGAAAACGATCACGATGACGCCGCCGACAATATTCGCCTCGTACTTGTAGCTCAACAGCAGCTGTCCAAGCATGGTTGCACCCGCGCCGAGGGCAATGAAAACGGTCGAGAATCCCGCCACGAAGCACAGGCTCAGGCCGAGTATGCCGAGACGATGCGCGCGCTCGTCGGCACGATCGGCGTGCAACATGGCGTCGCCGGTTACATAGGAGATATAGCCCGGGACGAGCGGCAGTACGCACGGGGACAAAAACGATATGATTCCCGCGCCGAACGCGGTCATGACTGCGATTGCGGTCAAATCAACCATCGCCACGCGGCAGCCTGGTGCGGCCCGCGGCCCGCGTCCATATGATATCGGCGGCGGCTCCCCTAACGCAGGTCATCAATGTCATTTCTGTAGTTTGGTGACTAGCGGCATGATCGTGTCGCGCAGCACCTCTGGCGTAATCGCTCCAATCTGCTTATAGGCAATACGGCCGTCCCGGTCGATGACGAAAGTCTCGGGTACACCGTACACGCCCCAATCAATTGCCACCCTGCCGGAAGTATCCGCACCAGTGCGCGTATAAGGGTCGCCGAGCTGGTCCAGCCAGGCCTGGGCATCGTCTGGCTTGTCCTTGTAGTTCAAGCCATGGATAGGCACGACTCCTTTCTTGCCAAGCGCCATGAGGACCGGATGCTCGTCGCGGCAAGCGACACACCACGAGGCGAACACGTTGACCAGCGACACCTGGCCACGCAGGTCGGCGGTCGAAAGGCCCAGTGTGCGTCCCTTTACCGCCGGCAGGCTGAATTCAGGCACCGGCTTGCCGATGAGTGGCGACGGAATTTCCCTTGGGTTCAGGGTAAGCCCGATGCCGAGGAATATCCCCATGACCGCGAATACGAGTAGCGGAATATACCCCGCCAGGCGCGCACGGCTTTCCGGCGCACGCACATCAACCACGTTGGTGTTTTCAGTCATATCATTTCCTTCATGGAACGCCTTGCGCCGCCCAGGCTTTCATTTCCGTCTTCACGCATCCGGCCCGATTGTCGACCTCAGCAGCAATTTTGCATTTTCTTCCTAAGCTCCCGGACCTGTTCGCTTTCCGCTGTTGACGCGCCGGGCGCCACCCGGAAAGCGGCGGTCAGAAGAAGGAGCGCGACCGCCATGACGCCCAGCAACGCCCAGTATGACGCGGCCAGCGCGAATGCCGCCACAATGCCCGTCGGGATGAAAAGCGTCTTCCACAGCAGTGCCGAACGCCCCTGCGGCAGGCGTTTCTCCAACTGGTACGATATTCCGGTCACCGATGCCCCCAGCAATATCGCCAGCACGCTGGCATCGACAGCAAAGCCGACTTCGCGTGCAATCGCCATCCACAGCCAGGTGCCCCCGACACCAAGGCAGATGGGGCAAAGCGGAAGGCGCAGCAGTCGCCTCGCGGCCCATACGGCGCCTGCAATGGCAATAATCGACGCGATGCTGGTGAGGATCCCGGTCATGGCAACTAAACCGCAAAAATGATCCCGCCAAGCGCGACCATAGCCAATCCGCCGCCCCAGCGCATGACCTTTCTTTCTCCTTGCTGCCACGCCTGAACCCTGGCGAGCAAAGTCCGATCGCTTGCAATCAGCAGAATGAGAACCAGTGGCAAGATGAAGATCAGGTTGTACATGACCAGGTATCCAGCCCCGGTGTAATAGGTTGCGTGATCATGCAGCAGGCCGAGCACCATCAGATATGGCCCGCCAGTGCATGGAAACTCACATAGGCCAACTAGCCCGCCGAGAACCACTGCAGTAGGAAGCGACGCCTTTTCCATCAACACCGCGATTTTCTGGTGTGCGGCTTGGGGGATGGCGAGCTTCAAGGGGAAAGCGGGGACGAATTCCTTCGTGATGTTGATCAACCCGAGCAAGATCAGCAGTGAGGCGCCGACCTTGGCCATGAAATGCGGCGTATCGAAGATGTGCAGCGTTTGCAGCAGACCCAGGCCGATCACCAGATAGACAATGAAGATACCCAGGATGTAGGCGCTTCCTATTGCCAGGACGCTCGATCTTAGTTTTCCGATGCTTAGCAGGAATGCTATGGTGAGCAGCAGAATCGAAAACGCGCACGGATTGATGCTGTCGACGAGTGCCGCCACGCCGATGAGGGGCAGCAGCCAGTTGCCGCGGTCACTCATATTCCACAGAGCGGTCGTACCGATGTTCTCGAGGCGGAACACAAGCACCAACCCAAACAACAGCAAGGTGCCTGCCAACAGAAATGAAAGTTTCTTCGTCATGTTTTTAGGGTGAAACAAAGGCGGCAAACGCGAGTTCAAGCGGCTGTCCGGCGCTGTTTTCTATGGTCACGACGCGCTCGATCGGGCCGACGCCGGCGGGACCATGTGCGGCCGGATCAAATATCACCTCGACATAGGTGTTGTCCTGCGGCGCAATCGGTACGTTGATCGCGGGTATGGGCGTATGGCCGGGCATCCCGAAGGCCTCGGAGGTCTTGCCATTCTTGATCAACGCGGCGGTCGTGCACATGCAGGAGGTATACAACTTCCGAACGGTAATAGGCTCGGTACCGGAATTCCGGATCAGGTAGCGATGGGTTACCTTTCCCTGCGCCATCGAGACCGGCCCGAAATTGTATTTCGCCTGAATCGAGGTAAGCCGTCCCGCGGATTGGGCCGAGGCAGTTTCCCGAGACTCCGCGACGACTGGTTTGACGGTGGCAGAGTCGGGCCTTGAGGCGATGATCAGGCCGCCAAGAACAAGAATCAATGCACCCGCGCCGATGATAAATTTCGTCTTCGCGGCAAATCCGGATTTTGTCGAGTGGGGCCTGATTGCTTGCTTGATTGAGGTATTCGATTCCATTGTTGCAGACTTGCTCATGTCGCTCTCCTGTTTTGCGAATTCGTCGGATTGGATCGGCAAATGGCGGTGACCGATGTCACGAGCGCAAGTCCGATCGCATGGTGAATCTGGTTGGTCGCGCTCATTTCTTCGTGCCGGTTTGCGTCGCAGCCTCGAGCATTTGAAGCTGTACGTCAATGAAGTCGGTATCGAGCTGTAGCCGTTGTTTGATCACAGGATTGCCCGTGATCCGGCCGTTGTCGAGGTCCTCGAGCAGACTCAAGTTCACGCCATGCAGCGCCGCGCCTATCCCACGCACTGCGGCAAGATGGGCGCGCACCAGGTCGCGGAGCACTTCCGGGTCGGCAGTGCCGGCCAAATCCCGAAACTGGTTTCTCAGGGCGTCCACCTGTATGCGCTGGCGATCAATATCGTGGTGCTCAGCTTGAGAACGGCTGACCGGCGTTTCGGGCAACTGTGCGTCCGCGGAAATAGTCCGGTCTGTCATGGCAACGTTGGCAACGACCATCGGCAGCGTCAGGATGAACCACCCCACCGCGCCCAGTTTGAGTGTGTCGCCGAAACGCGGCAAGAACGCCGGCGTTCTATCCCTATAGATTCGGTACTCCTCGCCAAGATCCGCCAACGCGTCTCTCTCCTCGCGCCGCGCCAGTTGCAGGTACATGTACACCAGGATCGGAAACATCACCAATGTCGGCAGCGTCGGCCATTGCAGCAGGAAACCGAACATGATGGAGATGAACGCCACATACTGAGGATGGCGCACCATGGCATAGAGACCGGTCATCGCCACCGTGTGACTGCGCTGGGCGCGATAGACCACCCTCCACGCCAAGGCGAGAAGGATCAACCCGCCGAGAATAAACACCGCGCTCAGCGAATGAAATGGCCCGATATGCGGATTGCCGCCCCAACCGAACAGCATCTCCAGCAGGTGCCCGGAATCGTGAGCAAACCAATTGACGCCGGGAAACCGGGACGATAGCCATCCCGAGAATAGATAAATCGTAAGCGGAAAGCCATACATCTCGGTAAAGAGGGCGACGAGAAAGGCGGAGAAGGCGCCGAACGCGCGCCAATCCCGCGCCGATTTGGGCCGCGTGAAGCTATACGCGAACACGATGAATATCAGCGAATTGATTGCCACCAGCGACCATAATCCGTAGTCAGAAAATTCGCCGTTCACGCGTAGTCTCCCTTTCAGGGTGCCAAATCACGCGCCAACTGGAGCCCAGTGCTGATCGCGACTGGATCGAATTGAGGATGTGTATTCATGGATTTCTAACGGCTTTTCGTCGCATCTGCGCTGCTCACGCGCGTGCCGCCATCCTCAAGCGACAGGCGCCTGGCCTCGTCGATGCTTGCCTGGATCGATTTGGCGAATTCGGAGTCTCGAGGAATCGCGCCACGCAAGCGCTCCCATTGTTCGATTGCCAGGGAGAAATCCTGGTTGTCGAACGCGGCGGTCCCGGCCAGCGCCAATGCTTTGGCGTTGTTCGGATCGGCGCGCAGTGCTCGCTCGATGAGCTTTTCCGGTTCTCCCTGGAGCCGTCCGCCGCGGGCCATCGCCAGTGCATCGGCATAATCTGCGAGCAGTTGCGGGTCATCCGGAAATATCTCCAATGACTTGGCGTATGCCGAACTCGCCTGGTCGAAGCGTCCCAAAACGGTTTGCGCGCGCGCCAGCATGATCCAACCGCGGGCGTCCTGCGGATTCTTCTCCAGGCGTGCGGCGAGTCGCTCGACCAGCGCGTCCATCTGTTGCTGTCCCAGTCCATGGGCGCTTTCGCGCTGCTCCGGTCCGAACGCGGCGGGGTTGCCGAGCGCAAGATAGAGGAGGCCGGCAAAAAACGGTATCGCCAACGCCGCCGCGACCGCCGCCGCACGATGACGCCGCTGCGCCGGCGCGGCCGCGGCAGTGGCGGCGTCGGGCACCTCTTCGAGCAGGCGGTTTTCGAGTTCTTCACGCGCCAGGACGTATTGATCTTCAGCCAGCCTTCCGGCGCGCCTCTCCGCGTCGAGTTCCGTCAGATGATGGCGATATATCGAGAGCGTCGGGTTTGTGCCCGATCCCGCCCAGCCAGGCACTTTCGGGTTCCTCAGCAGCGGCAATGCCACGAACAGCGGCGCGATGAACGCCAGCGTGACGACGATGATCCAGAAGGAGGTAGTCACGATGGCTCCTCCGCGCTGCTGGTCCCGAGCAGAAGCTGTGCGCGGGCGCGGGCCGCTGCACCGGGCGGTGTCGGCACGATTTGCAGGCGACGGCACCGCAGTGCACGTATCAGCAGACCGATTCCCATAAGGAGCAAGATCACCGGCCCGGACCACAACAGCAGCGTGCTCGTTTTCAACGGTGGCCGGTAGAGCACGAAGTCGCCGTAGCGGGCGACCAGATAGTCGATCACATCCTGGTCGCTCGCCCCGCGTCGCATCTGCATGCGAATCTCGTTTCTAAGATCCGCCGCCAAGTCCGCGTTTGAGTCGGCGAGACTTTGGTTCTGGCATACGAGGCAACGCAGTCCGGCGGCCAAGGTCATCAAGCGCTCTTCCAGTGCCGGATCGGCCGCGAGTGGCGTGGCCGTCTCGGGCAATGCCGTGAGTGGCAAGAGCGCCAGCAGCGCCGCCGCAAGCAGCATGACCAGGCTCATCCATGTTCTGCGCATCATCATCACTCATCACGCCCCGACGGCGCCGGCGTTGGGCAGCAGCGATACGGACGAGGGTGCATGCAGCGGTTTCCGCATGGCAACACGGTATCTGCGGTCGAAAACGGCGAGCAATCCTCCCAGTGACATCATCAGCCAGCCTACCCAGATCAATTCGACGAATGGCTTATGGTAGATGCGCACCGCCCAGGTTCGCGGATCGAGCCGTTCACCCAGGGCAATGTACAGATTGCGGGCAAGGCCCCAATCAATCGCCGCCTCGGTCATCGGGTTCTGTTGATCGCCGTAGGTCCGCTTTTCCGGATACATCGTCGTCACTGCACGACCATCCCGGGTAACGCTGACGTCACCGCGCGAGGCGATGTAGTTGGGGCCGGGCACTTCAGAAATACGGTCGAGGCGGAAGCTGTAGCCGCCGACCTCAATCGTATCGCCGATACTCATGCGCACTTCTTTGTCGGTCTCATAGCCCAGAACCAGTGTGGCGCCGGCGATAAACACCGCAACGCCGACATGCGCCAGCTGCATGCCGTAATAACTACGCGAATTGGTGCCGAGTTTCGCGCCTATGCTCATGGAACCGCCGGACAGACGCAGGCGCTCGATCAACCCGGCGATGCTGCTGGCAATGATCCAGGCGGCCAGCAGGATGCCCAAACTTACCGGCGTGCTCCAGCGACCCATTGCCAACGGCACCAGCAGCGCGGTTGCCAGGCCGACGGCAAACGCCCAGCGCAGACGCGTGGCAAGATTGGGCAGGCTGGCTTTCCGCCAGCCTGCCATCGGGCCGACGCCGATCAGAAACATCGCCGGCGCCATCAACGGGACGAAGACCGTCTCGAAATAGGGCCGTCCGACCGAAATCTTTCCGGCTCCAAGCGCATCCAGCACCAGCGGATAGAGCGTGCCGAGGAGCACTGAGCCAGCCGCCACCGCCAGCATGACGTTGTTCAACAACAGCATCGATTCGCGCGAAACCGGATCGAAACTCCCGCCCAGGCCGATACGATGGGCGCGCGAGGCAAACAGCAGCAAGGCACCACCGACCACGATAGCCAGGAATACCAGGACGAAAGCACCACGCGCAGGATCAGTGACGAAAGCATGGACCGATGTGAGGACCCCCGAACGCACCAGGAAAGTGCCAAGAAGACTCAGGGAAAACGTGATAATTGCCAGCAGCACAGTCCAGCCTTTAAACGCGCCGCGCCGCTCGGTCACTGCCAGCGAGTGGATCAACGCGGTGCCGACCAACCAGGGTATGAACGAGGCGTTCTCCACCGGATCCCAGAACCACCAACCGCCCCAGCCCAACTCGTAATAGGCCCAAAGGCTGCCGAGCGCGACACCAAGGCTGAGGAACACCCACGCGAGCGTGGTCCAGGGACGCGACCAGCGCGCCCAGGATGCGTCGAGCCGGCCGCTGAGCAACGCGGCGATGGCGAAGGCGAAGGCGACTGAAAAGCCGACATAGCCCATATAGAGCATTGGCGGGTGCACCACCATGCCAAAATCCTGCAGCAGTGGATTCAAGCTGCGCCCATCCGCAGGGGCCGGCAGCAGCCGCAGGAACGGATTGGAGGTAAGCAGCATGAAGGCCAGAAAACCAACGCTGATCAGTCCCATCACGCCGAGTACGCGAGCGACAAAATCCTCGGGCATATGGCGACTGAAGCCGGTAATCGCGACCGTCCATGCCGCGAGGATCAGCACCCAGAGCAGCATCGATCCCTCGTGTCCGCCCCAGGTGGCGGCCACGCGGTATTGCAGGGGAAGGGAGAGGTTGGAATTCGATGCGACATAGAGCACCGAGAAATCGTTCCCGACGAACGCGTACACGAGTGAGCCGAACGCGATTGCGATGAACAGGAACTGGCCCACAGCCGCTGTGCGTCCCACCTGCATCCACACCGGTTTGCCTTGGGCTGCGCCCAGCAGCGGGAAAACGCTCTGGGCCAACGCGAGCATCAGGGCGAGAATGAGGGCAAAATGTCCGAATTCCGGGACCATGGGTGCCGCACCCTAGTGCTGGTGACCCGTACCTCCGGGGGCGTTATTGGCCGTCGCGCCATCCGCCTCAGCACCCTTGTCGTGTGCGCCATGACCGCCGCCACAACAACCGCCAGCGCCACCTCGGCGCATCATAAAGATCATGACTGCAGCAAATGCCAGCCAGATCCAGTTTTGGGTTAACCATTCCATGATTTTTCCTAACTTGAGAAAGGGTGAACTCCACCAGTTGATTCCTGATCCTTCATAACCTGCCGGAAGCAGGCATCCTGTGGCGCTTTGATGGCAATCGGACACGGACATCGTTACTGCGCAATCCGGTGTTGCCCGGGATGGTTGCAATCAACCGCGCTTCGAAACAAATGTTATTCGCCAGCACCTGACCGAGCGCTGACCTGGTGATTACATCTTCGTAATTTCGAATGCAGCACAACCTGATTCATGCACAATGCAAGGCGATAAACGAATTGTGGAGAGAGGCGATGAAGATTTTGATCGTCGAGGACGATAAGAGAACGGGTGATTACTTGAAGCAGGGTCTCGTGGAAGCCAGCTTCGTGGTCGATCTCGCCCGGGACGGCTTGGACGGGTTGCACCTGGCCCGGACCGGGGACTACGACCTCGTCCTGCTGGACGTGATGCTCCCGGGAATGGATGGATGGGGCGTGCTACAGGGCATCCGCGCCGCTGCCAAAAATATGCCGGTGCTCTTTCTGACGGCGCGCGACCAGGTCGATGATCGCGTGAAAGGCCTGGAGTTGGGCGCGGATGACTACCTGGTGAAGCCTTTCGCTTTCTCCGAGCTGCTTGCACGCATACGTTCGCTGCTGCGACGCGGGAAGACCGTGGAACCGGAGCTGTTGAAGGTAGCCGATCTGGAACTGGACCCTTTGCGTCGCCGCGTGACGCGCGGCGGAAAGCGGATCGAACTGACCGCCAAGGAATTCGCTCTGATGGAACTTTTGCTCCGGCACCGGGGCGAGGTGCTGCCGCGTTCCTTAATCGCCGCCCAGATCTGGGACATGAATTTCGACAGTGATTCCAACGTGATTGACGTCGCCGTGCTGCGGCTCCGGGCGAAAGTGGACCACGATTTCGAGCCCAAGCTGATCGTTACGGTGCGCGGAATGGGGTATGTTCTCGAACTTCCTGAATCGGCTTAAATGCGCGTCCGGTCCGTAACTTATCGTCTCACGCTGTTTTTCTCCACGGTCTCCACGGTGGTGCTGCTGGCGGTCGGCTACCTTGTCGGCACGCTGGTGGAACGTCACTTCATTGAGGAGGATATGGCGGAGCTCGACGGCACGATCGAGCTCGTGAACACCGTCTTGGCCAAGGTCCGTTTCAGAAGTGATCTGGACCTGGTCCCGCAACTGCTCAGCGATGCGCTGGTCGGTCTTCCCGGCCTCTCAATCAAAATCATCGGGCCCGAGGGCCGCACGCTATTTGCGTCGTCGGATGCCGCGTTCCTGGTCAATCCGATTGAAGACAGGTCGAACCGAGGTTTCTCGGATTCACGCGGGACCGTGGTGCGGGAAAGCGGTGGACACGCGTTCCGGGAGATCGTCGCCTCTATCCCGCTGGGAATCGCCGGAATTCCCCCGGCGGAGGTGCTGGTCGCGGTCAATATCGACCATCAACGCGATTTCATGGAGACATTACAGGGGATTCTGTGGTTCTCCATAGCCGCGGGGATGCTGCTGACAGGATGTTTCGCCTGGGTCGCCGCGCGCCGCGGGCTCGAGCCGATTCGCCGCATCGCGGCGCTGGCCCACAAGATTTCCGCGAGCCGGCTGGACGAGCGCCTGGCGATCGATCAGGTCCCGCCCGAACTATCCGATCTGGCTGCGGCGTTGAATGCGATGCTGGCCCGCCTGGAGGATTCGTTTCGGCGCCTGTCGCATTTCTCGTCCGATATCGCCCACGAGTTGCGCACGCCGGTCGGCAGCCTGCTCACGGCAACGGAAGTCGCGTTGGCGCGCACCAGATCCACCGACGAATACCGCGAGATTCTGTATTCCAATCTGGAGGAATACAACCGGCTGTCCAGAATGATCGGCGACATGTTGTTTCTGGCGAAAGCCGACAACGGGCTGATCGTTCCGCGCCGAGAGACAGTGGATCTTGCCCTGGAGACACAGGAGCTCTTCGGATTCTACGAGGCGCTCGCCGAAGAAAAGGGCGTTGGTCTGATGCTCGAAGGTGCAGGCATCATACGGGGCGACCGGCTGATGATCCGCCGGGCGTTAAGCAATCTGCTTTCCAACGCCTTACGCCATACCCTGCGCGGCAATTCAGTCAAGGTAAGCGTCGACCAACTGGACTCCGGCCAGACGCGACTGGCAATCGTAAATCCGGGGGAGGAAATAGCGCCAGAGAATCTTTCCAGCCTGTTCGACCGGTTTTACCGGTTGGATGCCTCCCGACAAAAAACCAGCGACGGCGCCGGCCTCGGGCTGGCCATCACCAGGTCCATCGTGGAAGCTCACCAAGGTTCCATCATCGCTTCGTCGGCAAATGGGACTATCCGCTTCGAGATCAGATTTCCGGCTGGCGTGGCGCCCTGACTTGCTTTATGCGGCCGGTGTTCCGGTCTATCTAGCGTTTGTCCGGCGCAAGCGAAGCGCGCTGCCACGGAAACGATTCTGGAAGCGCGAGCGGTGCGCCACCGACCGGCGCCTCATGGGCGATGCGCCAGCGGTCGCCGTCCATGATCCAGTACTGTCGTTTCCGCGTGCGCTGGTCGAGGTTGCTCGAACGGTAGTACTGATCGAAGGTAACCACCATCAGCGCCTTTTGTCCCGGACTGCGAAGCAGGCTCACGTTGTCGAGCGAAAGCTTGATCCAGCGCTTGGAAGCATTGACACGCCGCTTATGCGCGCCCCAGGCGGCGATGTCCATGCCGTCCGAGCGAAATTCGTGTGCGTAGTGCGCAAGATAGCGCCCGGCATCCAGGCTCTCCCAGTCGTTGCGCCACGCCTCCAGCTGGGCCATGAACGACTCGCTCTCGGCGCGCCGCGCCTGCGGGGTGGTCCACTCGATCTGATCCGTGATGATCACCGGAGTAACCCCGACCTGTATGCGCTTCGCCAACTCGGCGATGTCCTCGTTGGCGAGCGCAACGCAACCATCGCTCGCCCGCGGCGCGCGCGAATACGTGTCCGAGGGGACCCCGTGCAACCAGATCCCATAGCCGGTGCGGCCCGTCATTCGATCCCATTCGTTCGGGTAGTCGATCGGGAACGCCCCCCAACCGTAGAGATCGGGAAGTTTGGCGCCCGGAATGCTGGCGGCCACATGATAGACGCCCAGCGGCGTCTTGCGGTCGCCCTGGCGCAGCTTGTCGACACCGTTCTTGCCGAGCGTCGAGTAATAGTCCCGTACCAGACGCGGTGTCCCACCGGCGTTCTCGTAGACATAGACTCGTGACCGCCCGGCGTCCACCACGATCGCATTGCTTTGCTCGCGATCGAGCTGTAGCAGGTAACGAGGGATCCCGTCTGAGGGCGGTGGGTCGCGCACAGCACGCAGGCGCGCCAGGGCTTCCGCGCGCAGGTCTTCGAGGCGCCCGGCCGGGGGATTGCCGGTATTGCCGAATCCCGCGATTGAAGCGCTACGGGCGAGCAGCAGGTCCCCGTGCACCAGGTGCGCGAGGCGCCAGTTGGGATAACGTTCGGCAAGGCGAGCCATCTCATCGAGCGCAGTCGGCAGCTTGCCGCTGGTGATTCCCCGCAGCACGCGCTCAAGGCTCGCCTCGGCGCTGTACACTCCCATATCCGCCGGCGGGGTAGCGCCGAGCAACGCCGGCGCGGCCAGCGCCCAGGCGATCATGACAATCGCTCGCCCGCGAACACCAGGCCCCACGCGGATCGCGCTATGCATTGGATCCGGGATGATCAGCAAGCACGCGTCTTCGTGTCGTTGCAGGGGCAGTTCAAGTCTTCGCGGAACAAGCGCGGCGGCGTTTCATGCTGGCCCCGCAGGCGAATTTCAAGCGCGTTGCAAAATCCCATTGGCCTTCGCCGCTCGAATGCTTGAATCGCCCGGGGTTGAAAACGTCTTCAACCTTGACGCGTGCAATGGTCGAACCGGTTGGTGCGCAAGATCGTTGGCTCGCTACCATGCGGATTTCCAGATACCGCCGGGGACCAAGCGAAGCTAACCCTTGCCCATATGCGGCAATTGGTGCTGTGCCATGCTTTCATCCACTTCCATCCGGCGAACCGGGTCGGCGTCCTGGTTGGCGCGCGCCTCCATTTCGTGCTTGCCACCGCCCCCATGCATTCCCTTCATGAATTTCATATCGGCTACCAAGCCGATCCCGAAACCTGCGGCCGGCGCAATATAGGTCCAGGGGCCGCCCAGGGCCTGGCCCACGGCCATGCCGCCGATCAGTCCTACGCAACAGAGCATAACGACTCCTTTCTCTTTTTGGTTTCACTCAACTCGCGAATTCACTTGACCGCCTGACCGCATTCGGTGAAATCGCCGTTCAGTCAGTAAGTAGCGTAACAAGGTGGTACTGACTTTGGCATGACGCGGGGATTACCCCTGCGTAATCCCCGCGTCATGATGACGACAGGGGCAATGCGGCACACTGCGCTTTTTTTGGCGAAGCTGGTCATCTTCGCGGCCGTTTGATCAAGCGGTCGCGCCGATTCATGATTTCTTGGGAGTGTTGACGTGTATCCGGTCTTGATTCAGCTTGGCTCTTTCGAACTTCGTTCTTACGGGACTATTGTTGCCCTGTCCTTCTTCCTCGGCCTCTGGCTGAGCACCAGGGAAGCAAGACGAAAGGGCATCGACCCGGCGCTTATACAGGATTTCGCCTTCTACGCGCTGATCGGCGGAATCATCGGCGCCAGAATCTATTTCGTGGTGTTCTCCAACCCGGTCTATTTCTTGCAGAATCCATGGCAGATCCTGGCGATTTGGCACGGCGGCATAGGCATTATCGGAGCGCTAGTCGGCGGACTTGTGGCCGCGCTTTGGTACTGCCGAAGGAAACAGCTGTCATTTTGGCAGTTCGCCGATACCTTGGCGCCGGGCGTAATCCTGGCACAGGCCGCGGGAATATTCGCCTGTCTGCTGAACGGGGACAGTTACGGAAGACCCGCAGCGCTGGCCTGGGCGATCACCTACACCGATCCTCGTTCCATGGCACCCTTGAACATTCCCCGCCATCCCGTCGAGATCTACGAGATGGTGGCTTACCTGCTGGTCTTTCTGCTCGTCTGGCGAACGCGAAAGAAATATGGGACCGCCGGGTTTGCGTTCTTGACCTACCTGGCAGGCTACGGCGTGGCCAGGTTCATGGTTGAGTTCTACCGCGGCGATCCGGCGATATTCGCCTGGGAAATTCCGGCAGCGCAGGTATTCGGAGTGGCATTGCTTCTGCTTGCGGCTGCCGGTTTCGTCCTTCTCGGAGGGGAAAGGAAAAACGGCGTGCGATCTTCGGGGGATAGCGCTACGGTTGGAGCGCGAAGGCGGAAATGAAGCGCGCGGCTACTCCGGTCATGCGTATTCACTCCCACAGCGGCACCAGACACATGCGCAATTCACGTGATTGCAGCTCTCGTCATGCCGCGCGCTGTGATAACGCCGCTGCGCCCAGGGGAACAGCAGGCGTGCATACCATGACGATCGGCAAAGGCCCCGAAGGAACGAGCGTGCGTCGTGACCTGACTGCATTCGCAGCAAGGCGCGATAGCCGCGGTTACCGGCCACGTCGTAGAGCGCGCGGTTGACCACCGAGGCGGCAAGCAGGGGTCGTAAATCGCGTTGCCACAGTTTGTCGTAACTGCCCGCCTCCAACAGCGCACGCGCGCCGAGCACCCCGGAGCGGATCGCGAACAACATGCCGAAACCAAACAGCGTGTCCTGAAAACCCGCCTGCTCGCCGGCGACCGGGTGGCCACCGGACAATGCGGTCACCGGCAGTCGAAAGTTGCCCACCCCTCCATGCGCCTGAGGATTGTTCATGCGCAAACCCGCCAGGCGCCGGAAAGCGTCCAGCGTTCGCTCGACGTAGAGTTTTTCCTGCTTGAACCCGGAGAACATGCAGCTTTTCACGGTACCGCGACCATACATGATGAGCAGATAGGCGTAGCCCCCAGGCGCCAATTCGTCATTGCAGATGAACCAGAATCCGTCGGCCATGTCGGTGTCGAAATGGTAGCCGACGGCGATCGCGTCCGCGGCTTTGGGCCCGATCGCGAGAATACCGGGCCCGGGCAACCGATCCAGCCGGCTGCCGAAGCGAACCTCGACACCGAGACCGCGCGCCTGTTCGAGCAGCGCCGTATCGAGCGTACCGGGACCGGAACCGCGCTCGACCATATAGAACAGCGGCGCCGCCGAGCGGACTGGATACGCCCGCTCCCATGCGTCGTAAGCCGTGCCACAGCGGCACGGCAGCGCCTCGAAGCCGGTCGCGATCCCGAGTTGGCGCAAGTCCGCAAGGACGTCATCGCCACTGGTCCAGTTCTCCAGCCCCTGAAGGTCGCCCCCGAAGCGCGCGCCCACCTCGTTCCTCGCCTCATGCACCACCACGCGGCGCCCGGCACGGGCGAGCGTGATGGCGGCGGCCAAGCCTGCCGGTCCGGCACCGGCGATGGAGATGGACGGATCGGTCAGGCTGCGCATGCGGTCCGGGCGCCTGTCGTCGAGGCGCAAGGGTGCGCCTTGGCGTTTCCGTTGCGGCGTGCTTGTCGGGCTGAAGAGTCGCCCGATAGGAAACAGCTCATGGGAGCCTTGCGCCCCCTGTAGCTTCGAGCCGCTCCTTGAAATCGCGGAGTTGACGAAATGTGCGGCCATAGACTGCCTGCCAGCCGTTCAAGTATCTCCGGAAGATCCATAGACAAAATCTGACGAACGGGAATTCTGTAAAGTCAATGAACTCGAAACGCACCATCCGAGCATGATCATCGCCCGCCAGATTCCAGCGCCGTGGTATCGACGCTGACCGGCGCGCCCGTTGCCTAAGTTCCATGTCATGGCGTAGCTTCACCATCGGACCTGTCCCGCCCCTTCTCCCGCGGTGCGGCGCGAACTGGCGAACGCCCGCCACTGCCCCCAGCGTGGAATGAACATCGGGACGAGCTGCCGGTAGGCGCGGAATTCTTCTCCGAAACGCGCGAGCATGCGCTTCTCCTCGTTGCGCGCGAGCAATCCGTAAGCGAGCGCGATCACCGGGAACAGTGCGACGGAGAAAAGTGTAGGCCAGTGCACCACGCCTTCCCCGAACAGACCGAGAAGAAGTCCGGTGTACTGGGGGTGCCGGACGAGCGCGTACAGGCCGTCAGTCGCCAGGCGCTCGTCCCGGTGCGCACGGTAAAGCTCGCGCCAGCCCTGGACCAGGACGCCGAGACCGACAAACGCCAGCGCGTAACCCAGCAGCATTGAAATCATCATCCCCGTCGCGCCGACATCTAGCAGCGTGGACCAGAGATTGGCGTCAAGGTGGACGGCATCCAGACCGGAGAAACGTACCAGCAGGTAGATGGTCAGCGGGAAGCCGTACATCTCCGCGTACAGCGAGATGATGAATGCCTGCACCAGTCCGGAGGCCGCCCATTCGCGCCATGACTTCGGCGCGAAGTAGCGGTAAAAGAACCAGGAAACCACGACGATCACCACCGCCGCGACGCCCCACGCTCCGGAATGCCCGAATGTTTCGTTCATCTATGCTTCCTTTTGCCGCATTGCGCGGCCGTGTGTCTCAATGGACCTTTGCAGTTCGCAACTCAGCTTCGACTGATGGAGTGGGTGGGCAAGATGTGCGGCGCCCGAGCCTCTTTAACGCCAAGAAGAACCAATCCCGGCGTAACGAGCGGCGCATCTCGATGAGTGATGTCTCCAAGGTTAATGACCTGTCGATGTCTTGGGCATGACGAGAACATTACATGGATGTAATCAGTTGGGGCGATGGAGCCAGCTTAGAATGAGTGCAGGGAAAGTTGTCGACCTTTTGGAGCACTGGCGTCACTGCGAGGAGCAGACGCGAATTGACCAGACGCCAACGCCCGCACAGCGATGATGATGATCGAGCAACGGTGAGTTCCGAGGCGCTGGCCGCCGAAGGCTCCTTTTCTACTGTTCCGCAAAGGAGTGACGATGGCCAAATTCTTGCTGGTGACTTTTGCACTCTTGGGGGCTGCTTCGGTGATCACCGGGGTGGTCGGCGCGATTGTATATTACGGCGGGTTCATTGATGTTTCTGCCGATACACCGCATCACGCCCTGGTGTTTGATTTAATTGAGGAGGGACGGGAGCGTGCGATCGCGCGCAGCACCCGTGATATCACGCCGCCCACCGATCTGGCAGATCCCGAACGCGTGGTCCGCGGCGCGGGAAACTATCAGGCGATGTGTGTGGGCTGTCATCGGTCCCCCGGTACGCCCGACTCCGAGCTCCGACAGGGCTTGTACCCGGCGCCACCCGATTTGACGAAAGATCCGATCGGCGGAATGACCTCCGGCGCCAAGTCAGTACGCAGGTTCTGGGTAATCAAGCACGGCATCAAGGCGTCCGCGATGCCGGCTTGGTCGAAGGGAGGAATGGAGGACTCCGCCATATGGGATCTGGCGGCTTTCCTCGATCGCCTTCCTGCGCTGTCTCCCGAGCAGTATCAAAGCATGGTGGCCGCGAGCGGGGGGCATTCTCATAGTGGCATGACCGAGATGGGACATGACCACCCTTCTTCCAAGGGCCACGTCGACAGGCCGGGATCGAAGCCCCACACGCATTGAGCGCGCCGGCGGCGAGCAATGGAGGCATGGTGGCCTGATTGGTCAACTATCTGCAAATAACGGGCCTTCATACCGAAACGCCCGCCAGCGTGCATCATCATCGGCTTATTTACATTGCTCTCAATTACATTTGTTACAATGCATCTTGATCTGGATCAATCCTTGCGATTGGGAAGTCGCCGATAATCCGAGCCACAAGTAATGAAGGAATTATGCAAAAACGCTTGGGGAGTTTATGGCCGTCATCGACGTTCTCGTCGACAAGTTCGGATGGTAATCGGCGCCATAGACAACCGATTCGGCTTTTCGCAGCAATGTCGGCTTTCGATTAACCGCAACTTATATATTGGAAGGAAACCATGATGTTTGACTTTAAAGGGAGGTCGCTTTTTATCTTGTGGGTGAGCCTGGGCGCGTTCGGACTTTTTTCGACGCCGGCCTCGGCGATCCCAAGTTTTGCCCGACAAATGGCGGTACCGTGTTCGACCTGCCACACGGTGTTCCCGTCGCTGACCGCCTTCGGTCGCCAGTTCAAGCTCCGCGGCTACACTCTCGGAAATGCACTCGACGACAAGCTGTTTCCCGAAAACCTTCCTCTCGCGTTCGGAATGCAAGTCGCCAACACCTCGGTCAAGAATCGGAGCAGGGGCGCCGATCCGGACGAGGACTTCCAGCAGGCCAACAAGACCATCGTGCAACAGGTCGCCCTATATTATGGCGGCAAGGTCGCCGGCAAGGTGGGCGCTTTCGCCCAGTACAACTGGGACGGCATCGAGAAGAAATGGGGCGCGGAGATGGTTGATATCCGTTACGCCGACAGCGCAACGGTGGGCGGCAAAGAGTTGGCCTATGGCGTCACTGTCAGCAACTCGCCCGGGATGGCGGACCTCTGGAACAGCAATCCGATGTGGTCATTTCCGCACCTCGACACTGCGGGGGTGATGCCCATGCAGACTTCGCTGTTCGACATGGACGCGCTTGCGAATCAGGTCGGCAACGTCGGACTCTACGGCTTCTACGACAGCCAGTATTTCTTGCAACTGGGTTTCCTGCGTAACGGCCAGAAAGGGATATTCCGGGCGTTGAATCTGAACGATGGGCCTGTCGAGAATGCGATCAAGGGCAACGCGCCGCACGTACGCATGGCGTGGGAGAAGACCTGGGGCCCCGGAACATTTGAGATCGGCATGCATTATCTGCGGGCCGATATTTATCCTGAAGCTGACAACCAGAACGGCCCGACCAACCGTTACACCGATGTCGCACTCGACAGCCAGTATCAGTACGACGGTGGCGATCACATGTTCTCGCTGCACGCTTTTCTCGGCCGGGAGAAACGCAGCTGGGACGCCAGTTTCCCGGCAGGAGATGCGTCAAACCGCGCCGACAATCTCACGACGGTCAAGTTGAACGGCCATTACTTCTACCAACGCAAACTCGGGGGCGGAATTGGCTTTTTCGACTACCACGGGGACACCGACAGGGCCAGGTACGGCATGGGCGGAATGGGCATGGCGAGCGCGATGGGCAATGCAAGGGGAAGTCCGGACACACGCGGCTGGATGATCGAAGCAAATTGGCTGCCTCTGGAGAACCGCCAGAACGTCAAGCTGGGGTTGCGCTATACCGCCTACTCGAAGTTCAATGGCGCGAGCAGCAATTACAATGGCGCCGGACGCGATGCTTCGGACAACAATTCAGTGTTCGGATACGCGTGGATACTGTTTTGAGCCGCCTGACCGCTCGCGAAGTTGCGCAGCCGTCCGGAAACCGCTGACCAGGGTGCGCCAAGGACCGCAGATAATGCGGTCCTGTGCCTGCTCGGGGGTTCCGTAAGAGGGTTGTGGTGCGGCAATGCCGCGGCGCGGCGTCTGGGGACTGGTGGGCGGGTTCCGAACTTCGCCCACATCGCGTATCCTAGACGGCGCGGCAACAGGCTTGAGTCGCACACCCATGCCCTACGATAGTGCCAACGGAAGGAAGCCTGCCCATGGTCAAGAAAAATCCCAAGCTCCAGAATCACGCCGCCACACCCCATGCCAGCAGGACCCCGCCCCGCCGCTCCAAAAGATTGGCCATCGCGGCCGCACTGGCGACCGCAGGAATTGCCGCTGTTCTGGGATTATCCCTCATGCCCGGGTCCTCCAACGGCGGCATGACGGCGTCGGCAAAGCCCGCACACGGCGAAGCGCTGTTTCGCCAATACTGCGTCGCCTGCCACGGCGTCAGGGGAGTCGGCGAATTCAATTGGCAAAACCGCGAGCGGGGCGCGCCGGCCCTCGACAGCAGCGGTCACGCCTGGCATCACGAAGACGCGCAACTGTTGGGCATGATTCTCGACAAGCCGCTGCCAGACTCGAAGATGCCGGCCTGGCGCGGCATACTGTCAATGGATGATGCGCTCGATGTGCTGGCATACATCAAGACATTGTGGACGGCGCACATTCGCGACAACTGCCAGGGCGCCCGTCATATGGGGTGCGGAGGGATGCGATAGTCCACCAAACGAGTATGCTCACGGTGATTTCCGCTTCAACGCAAATGCAATGAATGAATAACGACCCGCCAAGACAAGAAGCACCGGGAACCCGACCAGATCGGCGATCACAGGAAAATTCCTAGAGAGGCAAGAGAAATGGATACCACACTGATAGTCATAGTTGTACTGGTTGTCATCGCGCTGATGATTTTTTATGCGATCGCGATTTTCAATCAATTGGTGGCACTTAGGAATCGCTACAAGAATGCGTTTGCGCAGATAGAAGTTCAGCTAAAACGTCGTTACGACCTGATTCCCAATCTTGTCGAAACCGCCAAGGGTTATATCAAGCACGAGCGCGAAACCCTGGAATCGGTGATCGCGGCGCGCAATGAGGCATCCGGCATGTTGTCGGGCGCCGCCGCAGCGCCGGGCGATGCCGCGGCGATGAAGGGCCTGATGGGCGCCGAAGGTAAGCTGGCTGGCGCCATGATGAACATGCGAATGGTGATGGAAGCCTATCCGGATCTCAAGGCCAACCAGAACATGCTGCAGTTGAGCGAAGAGCTGACGACCACGGAAAACAAGGTGGCATTCGCCCGGCAAGCCTTCAATGACCAGGTGATGGCCTATAACACCTATAAGCAGTCGTTCCCGCCGGTCTTCTTTGCCCCGATGTTTGGCCACGCCCAGGATGCGGCGTTGCTTGAATTCGAAGACAGCGCGGCGATACAGGTCGCGCCGAAAGTGGCGTTCTGATCGTTGTCGGTCATCCTGGCGTTGGAGCGATGAATTTTTTCGAATCACAAGACCGTGTGCGCAAGAACACGACGCTGCTGGTCGTCCTGTTTGTCCTTGCGGTGTTCGCCCTGGTCATCATTACCAATGTACTGGTCATGATCGTGTTCGGCTTTATCCACAGTGAGCAGTTACGCGATGGCGGAACATTAATTCGGCAAATGGATTGGCGCACCTTTGCCGCTGTCGGCGCCGGCGTCAGTGCGGTGGTACTGGCCGGAAGTATTTACAAGATCATGGCCTTGTCCGCGGGTGGACGGGTTGTTGCGGAGTCCCTGGGCGGACAGTTGATTCCACGAAATACACAGGACCTGAATCAGCGCAAGCTGCTAAACGTGGTGGAAGAAATGGCCATCGCGTCCGGTACGCCCGCACCACCCGTTTATCTGCTTGCCGCCGAGTCTGGCATCAACGCCTTCGCGGCAGGATTTTCGCCGCGAGATGCGGTCATTGGAGTCACTCGCGGGGCGGTCGATCATCTCAGCCGCGAACAGCTGCAAGGCGTCATCGCCCACGAATTCAGCCATATATTCAATGGGGACATGCGGCTCAACATTCGTTTAATGGGGGCACTGAACGGCATCCTGATCCTCGGGATACTCGGCTATTACCTGCTGCGTTCAACTTCGTTTGCGGGACGTCGGCGCGGCAATTCCAAGGAGGGGGGCGCAATTGTCGCGCTGGCGGTCGGGCTGATGGCCATCGGCTTTGCCGGTACTTTTTTCGGCGCCCTGATAAAGGCCTCGGTGAGCCGTCAACGGGAATACCTGGCAGATGCATCGGCAGTTCAATTTACGCGAAATCCGGACGGAATCGCAGGCGCGCTGAAGAGAATCGGTGGACTTGAGTTCGGTTCAAAGGTGGAAGATCCAGGCGCGGCCGAAGTCAGCCATGCGTTCTTCGCCCAAGGCGTTTCGGGATTCATGCAATCACTGGCGGCCACCCACCCACCGTTGGCGAAACGCATCCTGCGTATCGATCCTCATTGGGATGGCAAGTTCGATGTTTCGGACCGGCCTGAGGCGGTGCGGAATGACAATCATGCCGCTGACGCGGATACCATGACGCGACAAGCGGCGGCCCGGAGGGTCGGGGTGCTGGCCGCTGGCACGGCAGTCGCGGACGCAATGGCGAGAATCGGCCAAATCGGCAACCCCCGACCGGAAGCAATCGATTACGCCAGTTCGCTGCTATCGGAATTGTCGGTGATCATCAGGGAAGCTGTGCGAGAACCTTACGGCGCTCGCGCAATTATCTATTGCCTGTTGCTTGAGAAGGGACAGGAGGTTCGCGCCAAACAGATGAGGCAACTTCAGGAGCATGCCGATCCCGAGGTCTACGCGTTGACGCTAAAGTTGATGCCGCAGATGGATGATCTGGATGTCAAGTTCCGCTTGCCCGTGATTGATATCGCCATTCCGGCCTTAAAGCAGTTGTCTCTTCGTCAGTACCAATCGTTCAAGGGAAATCTGCTTGCTTTGATCGACATGGACTCCCGGGTTGACCTGTTTGAGTGGTCATTGCAGAAGATTCTGTTTAATCATCTCGACGGGCACTTCTTCGGGCGGGCACCCATGAATGTTCGCTATTCCGATCCCGAGAACCTCAAGAAGGAGATCCGATTGGTGCTCTCGATGATGGCCCATGCGGGCGCCCAGGATCAAGGCGAGGCCGAAGGAGCGTTTGCTGCATCAGTGCAGGCGCTTGAATCCATCGATCTGGCATTGCTGGCGAAAGACCAAATCCGCATCGCAGATCTGGATCTGGCCTTGGGAAAACTGGAACAACTGAAACCTCTGGGGAAATCCCGGCTGCTCAAGGCCTGTGTCGCCAGCATCTGGTATGACCAGCAGGCAACGGCCGTTGAAGTTGAGTTGTTGAGAGCTTTTGCGAGTGTTCTGGACAGCCCGATGCCGCCGGCAATGGGGTGAACCGACTATCGCCCACCACCTTCCAATCCCAGATTTATCCAGAGACATTTACCCTTGCTTTCCTTGGCGATCTCCGCCAGCACGCGCTCGTTTTCGGCGAGTTCCTCTGGGGTGGCGTGCAAGACGATGAGCGGCGGGCGATTTCCGGCTGTCCGGATCGGCCCGTCGGATCCGGCCGCCATGTCAAGATCCATGATCAGGTTTTCCTGGCCGCGCGTCATGGCAAGATAGACTTCGGCGAGCAGTTCGGCATCCAGAAGAGCGCCATGCAGCTGCCGTCCAGAATTGTCGATGGCATATTCCGAACACAAGGCATCGAGTGAATTCTTGCGCCCCGGCCTCAACTCCCGCGCCAGACGCAACGTATCGAGCACCGTGCCACATGCCGTTTCCAGCGGTTCCTGGCCCGACAGTTGGAGTTCATTATTGAGGAAGCCGAGATCGAATGCGGCGTTATGGATCACCAGATCCGCGCCACGCACGAAGTCCAGGAACTCGATCGCAATCTCCGCGAACCTGGGCTTGTCCTGGAGGAATTCGTTGGTCAGTCCGTGCACTGCCTGGGCGCCGGCTTCGATCTGTCTCTCAGGATTGATGTATCGATGAAAACGCTGGTTGCTCGGCTTGCGACCGACCAACTCGACGCAGCCGATTTCAATGATGCGATGGCCGTGGCGATATTCCAGGCCGGTCGTTTCCGTATCGAGCACGATCTGTCGCATGCTGGTCCTATTTTCGACTCAAAGATTCCAAACCGCGCCGTGCCAGGGCGTCGGCCCGTTCATTCTCGGCATGCCCGGCATGTCCGCGCACCCAAAGCCATTCCACGCGATGACGTGAAGCCTGCTCATCGAGGACGCGCCAGAGATCCGCGTTCTTGACCGCCTGCTTGCCGGCGGTGCGCCAGCCGCGCCGCTTCCAGGCGTGGATCCACTCGCTGATGCCCTTCTGGACGTATTGCGAGTCGGTATGCACGCGCGCCATTACCGGACGTTTGAGCGCCTTGAGCGCCTCGATCACGGCGGTCATCTCCATGCGGTTGTTGGTGGTGTCCGGCGCTCCCCCGCAGAGTTCCCTTTCGCGTCCAGCGCTGCGCAGAATCGCACCCCACCCGCCAGGACCCGGATTGCCGCTGCAGGCGCCGTCGGTAAAGATATCGACGATCTCGTCCGCGCTGTCGCTCATTGCTCTTCGCGTTGCGTATGCTGGGTGACCGGGGCCAGCGACTTGGCTCGTGCCAGCAGGTCGCGCCGCGCCGGGATGATCAGCCGCATCCCATGCACGCGCTTGACCGCCTGGATGATGTAGGTGGCGCCCGCATACGGCCACCAGCGATTGCCCGCCAGTTCCATGAAGCGCCAGCTTTGCAGCCATTTTTCCCGGGTGACGGGTGGGGCGTAGCAGCCGAAATTGCCGGCGTGGGTCTCGAAACCAAGCAGCGCGAACCAGTCCTTGAGGCGCAGCACGCTCAGATACTGGCCGCGCCAGGGCGGCGGCGAATCCGCACGGGCGAACAACTTGCGCCGGGCGCCCCACAAACTAAAGGGATTGAAGCCGGTGACCACCACATGGCCTTCCGGTACCAGGACACGCTCGACCTCACGCAAGATCTGGTGCGGCGCCGCGTCGAACTCCAGCACATGCGGCAGAATCACCAAATCGATGCTGGCACTGGCGAAAGGCAGGAAATGCGGCTTGGCCTGCAGGGTGGCCCGCGGCGGAAACTTGTCGTCGCAGGTAAACTGGAACGGCATCCGGTTGGCGCGCAGAAAATCATGCTGCGGCAAACCGAGCTGGACGGCATTGAAGCCGAAAATGTCGGCGACCAGCAGGTCGTGTTGCATCTGTTCCCACTGCAGGACGTATTGACCCTGCGGAGTGAGGAGCCAGTCATCGAAGCCTTGAATTGACATTGTGCTCAGGTAGGTGAAAATAGGCCGTAATGAATACCGATTACGAAATCATTCCGCTTCCAGCCTTCAACGACAATTACATCTGGCTTTTGCGCCGTGGCGACCAGGCGGCGGTCGTCGATCCGGGCGATGCGGCACCGGTTCTGGAATATCTGGAACTGAATAATCTGAGCCTTTGCGCCATCCTTGCGACCCATCATCATGCCGACCATATCGGTGGGTTACCGGAACTCCTGGAGCGATTCACGGTGCCGGTCTTCGGTCCGTCCGGTGAGCCCATCGACAACTTGACTCAATCGCTGCTGGATGGCGATCACGTCGAACTGCCGCAACTCGGCGCGAACTTCGACGTACTCGCGGTGCCTGGCCATACCCGCGCGCACATTGCCTATTATGATCGAAAGCATTCCTCCTGTGGCGCTCTGTTCTGCGGAGACACCTTGTTTGCCAGCGGCTGCGGGCGCATATTCGAAGGTACGCCAGTACAGATGCGGCACTCGCTGGCGCGACTCGCCGCCCTCCCCGGCACGACACAGGTCTTTTGCGCCCACGAATATACCCAGTCGAATATCCGCTTTGCGCTTGCCGTCGAGCCTAACAATGTAGCGCTGCAAAAACGTTCGGAAGAAGTCTCACGCCTGAGAATCCTGGGGCAGCCCACCGTGCCATCCACGATCGGTACCGAACGGGACGTCAACCCCTTCCTGCGCTGGGACTCGCCGGCCGTTGTCGAGGCAGCGCAGCGCATCAGCGGCAGGCCGATGAAACAGGCCGATGACGTGTTCACTGCCATCCGGGAATGGAAGAATCGATTCTGAAGGGCGATCCGATTGCAGGTAAAATCGTGAAACTCAAGAACTGCTTTGGATCTGCATGCCATTGATACTCCGTAGCCTGTTTTTCGGCGCCTGTGCCTGCCTGTCGCTGAACGCGTTCGCGCAAGCAGCATTGGATTCCGCGGAAAATCGAAGAGTCCCGGCCACCCCTTACGATTCCCTGGCGCCGATTCCGCAGGACCTGGCGCTGACTCGTGAAATACCGCTGGAAATCCAGGACGATTTTCCACCACTGGCCACCATCGATCTGACCGCATCGCCAGACGACTTGTGGCAACGGATGCGCAATGGTTTCTCGATGCCCAACCTGGACGGTCCGCTGGTCGCGGATCGCCAGGCCTGGTATCTGAATCGTCCGGAAATGCTGAAGCAGGTGCTCGACCGCGGGCGTCGCTACCTCTATTACATCGTCGAAGAGCTGGAGCGACGGGGTATGCCTACCGAACTCGCGCTGCTGCCGATGGTGGAAAGCTCATATAACCCGATGGCATACTCGCGCGCGCGCGCCTCCGGCATCTGGCAATTCATCCCGTCCACCGGCAAGAGCTATCGCCTGGAGCAGAACTGGTGGCAGGACCAGCGGCGCGACATCATCGCCTCCACCGGCGCCGCCCTGGATTACCTGCAGACGATCTATGAAATGCATGGCGACTGGCATCTGGCACTGGCTTCGTACAACTGGGGCGAGAATGCGGTCGCCAGGGCTGTGGCCAAGAACCAGGCCCGGCAGCTTCCGACCGATTACGCGCACCTCACCATGCCCGTCGAAACGCGCTATTACGTGCCGAAATTGCAAGCGCTGAAGAACATCATCGCCCAACCGCAATTGTTCGGCCTCAGCCTCAAAGCCATTCCCAACCAGCCCTATTTCGATACCGTCGGAAAACCCTCCGACATGGACATGTCGCTTGCCGCGAAACTCGCGGAAACGCCGCTCGACGAATTCATGGCGCTCAACCCGTCCTACAATCGGCCGGTGATGCCGGGCAGCAAGGGAAGCCCGCTGGTGCTCCCGGCGGGCAAGGTGCAAATCTTTCTGGTCAATCTACAACACCACGAAGACCAGGAAAAACCGCTGACCAACTGGCACACCTACAGATTGAAGAAGGGGGAGAAACTCGACAAGGTGGCCGCCCGCTTTCACATTACCAGCGCCTACCTGAAGCAGATCAACGGCATCACCCGGCGCACGCGCGTTGTCACCGGCACTACTCTGCTGGTGCCGCGCAAGGCCGGCCAGGCCGATGCCAACCTGCGCGAAGTCAACTTGCCGCTGACTCCGCGCGATCTGCCCAAGATCAAAGCTCAGAAGGGGAGCAAGAAATCCGCCGGCGGGAGTGGCAAGGCAAAGAAGTCTGTCAAGCCGGGCGTGCGCAAGCCGGGGAAGCGAACGCCCGCGAAGAAGAACAAAGGCGGGCCGTAACGACTACCCGGCCTCCGCATTCGCGTGACAACGGCGGGGAAACCTGGACCTCTACTCCCCGGCGCCGGGAAATTCCCAGATAGTTGAATGACACCCGGCAAAGCCGGGGGTTTATCAGGTGAGAGCCTCAAAGGCGCCCCAAATCCGTGAGCCGCCCGAGGCGGCTGGTTTTTGGCTCCTTCCCCCTCGCAGGGGGAAGGTTGGGATGGGGGTTAAAATGTTCCGGTCTCACGCGAGACTTTCCACCCCACCCTAGCCCTCCCCCTGCCCGGGGGAGGGGATGTTGGCACTAATTTTTAACTTTCTACACGACTGCCGCATCGGTCGAACCTATTGCAGTCTCCCGGCAGTGCCGGCGGTTTACCCAACTGAATCAAGGGGTGCAGGTCGCGGTGGCCAACGGAACAGTCCCGACCCATGGTTGGGAAAACATGACCGTAGCCACGTCCCACGCCAGCCAGGTGGTCGGGTCATTGAAGTTTACCGTCGCGTTGGCCGCAATGATCCCGATCAATTGCCAGGTTCCCGTGGCAACCCCATCCACCAGGACGGATGACCCGAGCAAGGTTTCGGTATAGGAACCCTGACCCAGATTGTCCGCCGCCTTGACGTAGATGTCGGTTGCGGCTGCGGCAGTCAGAAGAGCGGCAGTGGCGTAAGAGGTTATTACTGTGCCCGCACCCCCTAATGCACTCCGTTTTATCGAATAGAAGGTCTTGGTGTCGCCATGATACAAGAAGAAATAGACGTCTTTAAGATCCGCAACCAGTTTGCCCGCATCGTAGGTCACGGTAAAAGTCACCGCATCGATCTTGCTCGCGGTACACGGGGTCAGCTTGGTATTGGTCGGCTGTGTGCTGGCAAGAGTCGCGCCGATAGACCCCTTGGGCATGGAAATCACCGTGGTAATCTTGTACGCATAGGCAGACGCCTCGGAAACAAGCCCCATCATTGCCAGGGTGCCGCAAAACAGCAGGCGAACCATTCCGGCCTGTACCACACCGGGCAAACCTGCCCACCTCACGTATTTATCCATGTTTTTCATTTCGGTCCCCATCAAAGGCTGCTTCGATTCACGATGTCCTGTTTGGTTATCGGCAGATTTGGGAGATTCTTGAGGCCACGCCGGGAATTAATTTTCAGGTCAAATCCACCCTTGAACGAACTCACCGCGAATCGTGGCCCGAACGTCGACACGGGACGACCTCGCGTGGAAATGGCACGGGATTTGCCCTTTTCTCGGGGCAATGCTTTCCCGCTCCGAGCCGATCATGGCAGGGTGTAGATTGTGCAACAATCCACGATTCTCTTCACAAACCAACCATCCCATGACACGCATTTTGGTCACAGGTGCAGGTGGATTCATCGGCTCCCATCTAACCGAGGCGTTGGTGCGCCAAGGGCATCCTGTGCGCGCCTTCGTTCAGTACGACTCGCTTAACTCATGGGGATGGCTGGACCACTGCGCCGCAGACATAGCGGGACACTTTGAAGTGTTTGCGGGCGACATCCGCGATTTTCATGGCGTGCGCTCGGCGATGCAAGGCTGCGATCGCGTGATGCATCTGGCGGCCCTGATTGCCATTCCGTATTCGTACCATTCCCCCGACACCTATGTTGACACCAACATCAAGGGTACCTTGAATGTCGTTCAGGCCGCGCGTGAGCTGGAGTTGGATCGGGTCATCCATACTTCGACCAGTGAGGTCTACGGCACCGCCCGATTCGTACCCATCACCGAAGATCACCCTCTGCAACCGCAATCTCCGTATTCCGCCACAAAAATCGGCGCCGATCAACTTGCCATGTCTTTCTACCATTCCTTCAATACTCCCGTGGCGATCATCCGCCCATTCAACACCTACGGCCCGAGGCAATCGGCACGTGCAGTGATTCCAACCATCATCACCCAGATTGCCAGCGGGAAAACCGGGATCAAGCTCGGCGCGCTCAGTCCGACGCGCGATTTCAACTATATCGAGGATACCGTCTCGGCGTTCATTTCCGCGCTCTCTGCGGATCACATCGTGGGAAATGTCACGAATGTGGGCAGCAACCATGAAATTTCCATCGGGGATCTGGCCGCGCTGATCGCCGAACTGATGGGTCGGCAGATTGAAATCGACTGCGAACAGGAAAGGCTGCGTCCCCCAGGCAGCGAGGTCGACCGTCTTCGCGCCGACAATCGGAAGGCCATCGAACATTTGCACTGGCACCCGCGTTTTGCCGGACAGGATGGCCTGAGCCGCGGTCTCACGGAGACAATTGCGTGGTTTACGGCGGACGCCAATCTTGGACACTACAAGTCCGACCGTTACAACATCTGATGGAGCAGCTAACAATAGTTTCGGAAGTCATGGCGGCACTTGGCCGGGTATTGCCGGGTCGACGTCCCATCGCCTTGCACGAACCGGAGTTTGGTGGAAACGAGTGGCAGTACGTCAAGAATTGCCTTGATAGCGGATGGGTGTCGTCTGCCGGCGACTATATCTCCCGCTTTGAGCACCTTCTACAGGATTTCACTGGAGCCCCCCATGCAGTCGCGGTGGTCAATGGCACCGCGGCGCTCCACATGGCGTTGCTACTCGCGGGGGTCCGCCCCGGCGACGAAGTCCTCACGCCTTCCTTGTGTTTCGTCGCCACAGCCAACGCGATCAGCTACTGCGGTGGAATTCCGCACTTCATCGAAAGCGACAGTTCGACTCTCGGCGCAGGTCCCGCAGTGCTCGGGGAGTATCTGAACGACATCGCGCGGATTTCAGGCGGCGTATGCGTCAACCATAACACCGGGAGGCCGCTGCGGGCGATGATTCCAATGCACACCTTCGGCCACCCGGTGGCGATCGAGGGGTTCCTGGAATTGTGCGAGCGGTTCCGGCTTGCCCTCGTCGAGGATGCAGCGGAGTCCCTCGGATCCTATTATGGGGAGCGGCACACCGGCACCTTCGGCCTGCTTGGAACGCTGAGTTTCAACGGCAACAAGATCGTCACCACGGGCGGCGGCGGAGCCATACTGACGAGTGATAGCGCTCTCGCCGCCCAGGCCAGGCATCTGACCACTACGGCCAAGACCAACCATCGCTGGACGTTTAGTCATGATCAGGTGGGCTACAACTACCGAATGCCGAACATCAACGCGGCACTGGGATGCGCTCAGATCGAGCAGATCGCGGGGTTTCTTGACGCCAAGCGCAGGCTCGCCGCGCGATATCACCAGGCCTTCGCATCGGTGTCCGGCGCAACCCTGTTCTCGGAACCACCGGGATGCCGCAGCAACTACTGGCTGAATGTCCTCCTGCTCGACCATCCCTCGGAAACAATCCTGGACGCTCTGTTGCAGACCACCAACGAAGAAGGGGTCATGACCCGCCCGGCCTGGAAATTGATGCATCAACTGCCGATGTACGCATCCTGTCCGCGGATGCCGCTCCCGGTGGCGGAAGGTCTGTCGGCGAGACTGCTGAATCTCCCGAGCAGCGCCGTTCTGGGACGCGACGATGGCGAATAGGCGCTATTGCGTCGTCACCGGCAGCCGGGCCGACTATGGCCTGCTTTACCCTCTGATGCGCAGCATTCAGGAAGAACCGGACATGGACTTGCAAGTCGCTGTGACCGGCATGCACCTCTCCCCCGAATTCGGTTGCACCGCGAGCCAGATAGAGCGAGACGACTTTCCGATCTCTGCCCGCGTCGAGTCGTTGCTCTCGAGCGACACAGCAGTCGGGGTCGCCAAATCCGTCGGGCTTGGAATTCTCGGGTTCGCCGATGCCTTCGCCAGTCTGGCGCCGGATATGCTTGTTGTCCTGGGCGACCGCTACGAAATACTGGCGGCCGTTCAGGCCGCACTGTTTGCAAAGATCCCGGTCGCACACCTGGCCGGTGGCGACCTGACCGAAGGCGCCCTCGACGACTCGATCCGCCACGCCATAAGCAAGATGGCTCATCTGCATTTTGCGACCAATGCCCCGGCCGCCAAGCGCCTGGTGCAGTTGGGCGAAGATCCGGCCCATGTGTTCGTGGTGGGCAGCCCGGGAATCGACTGCATCAAGCGAACCCCCCTGCTCTCGCGCAAGGAAATTGAGCAACAACTGGGGTTCCGCCTGCACAGGCGCAACCTGCTCGTCACTTTTCATCCGCCGACGCTGGGTGCGAGCTCCGCCCCGGAGCAATTGACCGCCTTGCTGGAGGCCTTGTCGCGCCTTGGCGCAGACTTCGGGCTGATTTTCACCCACTCCAACGCGGATGCCGAAGGCAGGCGGCTCACTGCCATGATCGAGCATTTCATTTCGGAACATGTCAATGCGATCGCTTTCGCGTCACTCGGACAAGTCCGCTATTTGAGTCTGATGGCACTAGCCGACGTCGTCGTGGGAAATTCGTCCAGCGGGCTTTACGAGGCGCCGTCACTGAAGAGGCCCACCGTGAACATCGGGGACCGGCAGAAAGGTCGCCTCAAAGCGGCATCGGTGATCGACTGCGACCCGCAAAGCGATGCAATCCTTGGCGCCATTCAGGCGGCGCTGGCACTTGATTGCAAGGCTGTTGAAAATCCTTACGGCGACGGCAATACCTCTCGGCGGATCATCGAAATACTGAAGGCCTTTCCCGAACCCGCGAGTCTGGTGCGAAAGGCCTTCCATGACCTCTGATCTCATGCCGGGCAAGCGCATCTATGTCATCGCCGAAGCCGGCGTAAACCACAACGGTGACCCCGGCCTCGCTTTGGATCTGGCCAAAGCAGCGGCCGGCGCCGGCGCCGACGCCGTCAAGTTCCAGATCTTCCGAACGGGGGATCTGGTCAGTGCCAGCGCCCCCAAAGCTGGCTATCAGCTCACGGCAACCGATCAAACTGAAACCCAGCGCGCGATGTTGGCCCGACTGGAGTTGTCGCAGGCGGATTTTCGCGAATTGCACGCCAACTGTTCCAGGCTCGGCATAGAGTTCCTCGCTTCCCCATTCGACCCCGCCAGCGTTCGATTCCTGGCTGAACTCGGCGTATCACGCCTCAAGCTGGCTTCCGGCGAAATCACCAACGCCTTGCTGCTGCTGACGGCGGCGCGCACGGGATTGCCCATCATCTTGTCGACGGGCATGAGCCTGCTGGGCGAAATCGAAACGGCACTCGGCGTTCTCGCCTACGGTTTTCTCGATGCTGGCGGAAATCCGGGCTCCGCCACATTTCAGGAAGCCTATGAAGCGGGCGCCGCACGCCGGATTCTCAGCGAGAAGGTCGTCCTGCTTCACTGCACCACCGAATATCCGGCGCCGATCGAAGACGTCAATCTCAAAGCCATCGATACGCTGCGGTCGGCGTTCGGCTTGCCAGTCGGATATTCCGATCACACCGCTGGAATCACCATTCCAATCGCCGCCGCGGCACGCGAGGCGGTCATTATCGAAAAACACCTGACACTCGATCACGCCATGCCCGGCCCCGACCATCAAGCCTCACTGGAGCCAGAGGAGTTCGCCAGAATGGTGTTTGCCATCCGGGACGTGGAACGAGCGCTTGGTTGCGGAAAGAAAACCTCCACTTCCAGCGAGCATGGCAACCGCAACATCGCCCGACGGAGCCTGGTAGCCGCCCGTGAAATTGCTCCTGGCGAGATCTTCACCGAGGACAACCTGGCAGTCCTCAGACCCGCCTCCGGAATTTCCGCGATGGCCTATTATGACTGGCTCGGAAAAGCCGCCCCGAGGCGTTTCCTAAAGGATGAGGCCATCCAACCGTGAATAGACCTGTCGTCGTCATCGGTGCCGGAGGTCACGCCAAGGTAGTGGTGGATGCGTTGCTGCTGCTCGGCGCCGAACTACTCTGCCTGACCGATACGGATAGCGCCAAGCACGGGACAAGCGTGCTTGGGGTTCCGGTACTGGGTGATGACTCCCTATTGACGGACTACCCGCCGGGTTCCGTTGATCTCGCCATGGGCGTCGGTTCGGCGCGCGTATCGCCGTCCCGCCGCCGAATTTTTGAACAGATGAAACGGATGGGTTACAACTTCAGGACGCTGATCCATCCGGGAGCCCTGATTGGACGTGAGGTCCTGCTGGGCGAAGGCTGCCAGGTGATGGCGGGTGCCGTCATTCAGGCCGGCTCCGCCCTGGGAATGAATGTCCTGGTGAATACCCGAGCGTCGGTTGATCACGACTGCCGGATCGGCGATCATGCCCACGTCGGGCCTGGAGCCGTTCTCGGTGGGGACGTCACCCTCGGGGCCGACTGCCATATCGGCTGTGGCGCCGCCCTCATTCACGGCGTTCAGCTCGGCTGCGGGGTTCAGGTCGGCGCGGGCGCCGCAGTCATTAGTCATTGCAACGATGAGACAATTGTCCTCGGAGTTCCGGGGAAGGAGTTGGTGAGATGAAATACTGGCGCGAAAATCTGGTCCTGCCCACGGATACCGTCCGGGACGCGATCGAAAAAATGGACATCCATGGCACTCAGATTGCCCTGGTCGTCGACAAGCAGGATCATCTGCTGGGTACCGTCACCGATGGCGACGTACGACGCGCACTGCTTTCCGGTGTTTCTCTGAGCAGCAAGATCGAAGGCGTGATGAACACCCGCCCGACCGTGGCGCACAAGAAGCAGTCACGCCGCAGCATCCTTGCGCTGATGCGCAACAAGACCTTGTTCCAGATGCCGGTGGTGGATGACGAAGGGGTAGTGGTCGGCCTGGAAGTGTTGAAGAAACTGCTGGGAAAGCCCCGCAATAACTGGGTACTCCTGATGGCTGGCGGATTGGGCGCGCGACTGCGTCCGCTGACCGACTCCTGCCCAAAGCCGATGCTGCACGTCGGCGGCAAGCCGATCCTGGAAACGATTCTGGAGAACTTTATTGAACAGGGCTTCCGACGCTTCTATTTTTCGGTGAATTTCATGGCGGAAAGAATCGTCGATCATTTTGGCGACGGATCCGAGTGGGGAGTTGAAATCGTCTACCTGCGCGAGAAGGATCGACTCGGCACCGCGGGGGCGCTCAGCCTGATTCCGAAACTCCCGGCGGAACCAATACTGGTCATGAACGGTGATCTGCTCACCCAGGTCAATTTCAACCACCTGATGGATTTCCACACCAAGCACAAGTCCGTCGCTACGATGGCCGTCCGCGAGTATGAATTTCAAGTGCCCTATGGCGTGGTCAATCTGGACAGTCCACGCATTCTACGCATCGACGAGAAACCAACGCACCATTTCTTCATAAACGCAGGCATTTATGTACTCAAGCCAGAGGTCATCAGTCTGGTTCCCAAAGGTACCCACTTCGACATGACGACGCTGTTCGATCAATTGATTGAACAGAAAAGACCGACAGCGGCATTTCCGATACTGGAATCCTGGCTCGACGTCGGTCGACTGGATGATTTCGAGCGCGCGCATGCCGAATATTCCCAAGGTGATGCCTGATGATCGATGGCAAGAAGGTTCTCGCCCTGATTCCGGCGCGGGGAGGTTCCAAGGGATTGCCCGGCAAGAACATCCGCTCTCTGTGCGGCAAGCCATTGATCGCCTGGACCATCGAGAAAGCACGCAAGTCCAGTTATCTGGATGAAATTCTCGTCTCCACGGACAATTCGGAAATAGCCGAGATCGCCCGCAGCCACGGCGGGTTTGCGCCTTTTCTGCGCCCCGCCGAACTCGCCAGCGACACGGCGAGCACCCTGGATGTCGTGATCCACGCGCTGAATTATCTGCGGCTGGAAGGCAAAGCCTTCGACTGGCTGGTGATGCTGGAGCCGACCTCTCCCCTGCGTGAAGATGACGACATCGACAACATGCTTCGGACCCTGGTGGCCCGCCAGCAGGAATGGGATGCAATCGTCAGCCTGGGCGAAGTCCACGAACATCCGTCGATCGTCAAGCGCCTTATTGACGACCGCGTAACGCCTTTCTGCCCGACGGTGCCATTGACCTATCGCCGACAGGACAACGAAGCGGCTTTTTTCCCTTACGGGGTCGCCTATATCTCGAAAATCGACAGCCTGTTGGCCGACCGAACGTTTTATCCCGAGCGTTGCGGGTTCTACCGGATAAAGCGCTATCAATGTTACGAAGTCGACGACCTGTACGACTTCACCTGTATCGAAAGCATCATGCAGCTCGAATGGGGTCTGCAATGAAATTCCTGGTCATTGGACTTGGCAGCATGGGAAAGAGACGCGTGCGAAATCTCAGGGCGCTGGATGTCGCCGCCATCGCGGGTTTCGATATTCGGACCGAGCGGGTCGAGGAAGCCAGGGAGCGCTATGGAATCCACGGCTACCTGGATTTCTCGCAGGCGCTAGCCGACTTCGCGCCCGATGCGATGGTGATATCCACAAGTCCCGCCGAACACATGAATTACGCGTGGACCGCCTTCCAGCATCAGATCCCGTGCTTCATCGAGGCTTCCGTGGTTCACGCTGATCGCATACTGGCGTTGCATCATGCCGCCGAAGAGCAGGGCATCATCATGGCGCCATCCTGCACCATGCGTTACTTTCCGGGTCCGCGGATCGTCAAGGAACTCGTCGCAGCCGGAGCAATCGGCAAGACCTTGTATTTCAATTATCAGACCGGCCAGTACCTGGCTGACTGGCATCCGTGGGAAAACGTTTCGGATTTCTATGTCTCGAACCGGGAGACCGGTGGCTGCCGGGAGATCGTCCCGTTTGAACTGGCCTGGCTGAACGATGTCTTCGGCGAACCCGAACCGCTGGCCCTCGTCAAGGACAAACTCGGCGATATCGACGCCGACATCGACGACGTGTACCACTGTCTCATGCGATTCCCGGGCGGCATCATCGGCAACATGACCGTCGATGTTCTCTCGCGACCGACCAGCACCCGCGAGCTGCGCATTATCGGCAGCGAAGGACAGATCGTGTTCAGCGCCGATGCCAAGGAAGTTCGCCATATCCGTCTCGGCATCGACGAATGGATACGCCGACCGTTAACCGACGGGACCATCGAGGCCCAGTACATCAATCCCGAGGAACCCTATATCGCTGAAATGGCGGACTTCATCGCCGCTCTTCAGTCAGGCCGCCAGGATCGTTTTCCGAATTCGCTGCTTGACGACTACAAGGTCCTGAACATCCTGCAAAGACTGGAAACTCTGTGTCCGACGAAATGAACTATCAACAACGCTTGCTGCGCGCCATTCCGGGCGGCGCTCACACTTACTCGCGCGGCTTCGACCAGTTTCCGGCGAACGCCCCGGCAATTCTCGCGCGCGGAAAAGGGGCCTATGTCTATGGCGCCGACGGACAGCGCTATCTCGACTACGGCATGGCGCTGCGCGCCGTCAACATCGGTTATGCGGAACCGGAGATCAATGCGGCCGCCATCGCCCAGATCGAAAATGGCAACAATCTGACTCGCGCGTCCTTGATAGAACTTGAGGCTGCCGAGTGCCTGGTCGACTTGATCGACTCGGTCGATATGGTCAAGTTCACCAAGAACGGCTCAACCTCCGTCTCCGCGGCAGTCAAGCTGGCTCGGGCCCATACGGGGCGCGAGCTGGTGGCCCGCTGTGCCGAGCACCCCTTCTTCTCCTATGACGACTGGTTCATCGCTTCCACGCCGCTCACCCGTGGCATCCCGGCCGAAACAATCGCGAAAACCAAGCTATTCCGGTACAACGACCCGACTTCCCTGCAGATGCTGATCGACGCCCACCCGGGCGAGATTTCCTGCGTCGTGCTCGAGCCATGCTCCACGGAACCGCCCAAGGATGACTTCCTGCACAAAGTCAAGGCGCTGTGCCGCAAGCACGGAATCGTCTTCATCCTGGATGAAATGATCACCGGATTCCGCTGGCATATGCAGGGCGCGCAACATTTCTTCAACATCGAGGCCGATCTTTGCACTTTCGGCAAGGCAATGGCGAATGGCTTTTCGGTGTCCTGCGTGGCCGGAAAACGCGAGATCATGGAACTCGGCTCCATCGAATTCGAAGGGCGCGAGCGCCTGTTCCTGCTGTCGACCACACATGGCGCCGAGATGTCCGGACTCGGTGCATTTGTCGCCACGGTCAATTTCATGCAGCGGGAGCGTGTGGTGGAGCACATCTGGAACTACGGGCGCTCGCTTATCGCCATGATGGAGAACCTGGCGGCGGAATACCGGATCGATGAAAGCTTCAAAGTCGGCGGATATCCCTGCTCGCCTTATTTTCTGACTCTCGACTCCGAGGGCGCGAGTTCTCTGGGGCTGCGTACGCTCTTTCTGCAGGAGATGATAGATGCCGGCGTGCTGATGCCCTGGATAGCAATTTCATTTCGGCATGGCGACGAGGAACTGGCTTTGACGGAGAAAGCCCTGCGGATAGCCTTTCATATTTACCGGAAGGGATTGACGGAGGGCGTCGAGAAATACCTGCGCGGTCCGATCATCAAACCCGTGTTCCGCAAGTACAACTGACGCCCTATGCTGAACGGTAAAGTGGTTGTCGTTACGGGTGGCGCCGGCCTCCTGGGCAGGCGTTTCTGCGGCGCGATCGCCGCACAGGGGGGCCTTGCGGTGGTCGCCGACTGCAGCGCCGAGCGCGCAAACGCCGCCATCGAGGACCTCGGATCGACGCAACTGGAAGGACGCCTGATGGCGGCGGAAGTCGACATCACCGATACCGGCTCAGTACTCTCCCTGATCCGGGAAGTCAGCACCCAATTCGGTCACATCGATGCAGTAGTCAATGCCGCCTACCCCCGCAACGCCAACTACGGACGTCGATTCGAGGACGTCGGCTTCGACGATTTCTGCGCCAACGTCGGTAGCCACCTCGGCGGATATTTCCTGGTGTCCCAGCAGTTCGCCGAATACTTCAAGGCCCATGGCGGCGGACACATCGTCAGTCTGTCCTCGATCTACGGCGTCATCGCACCGCGCTTCGAGATCTATGCGGATACCGCCATCACCATGCCCGTGGAATACGCCGCCATAAAGTCCGCGGTGATTCATCTCACCCGTTACATTGCCCGCTACTACCGCGGCACCGGCGTGCGGGCCAACTGCATCAGCCCGGGCGGTATCCTGGATGGCCAGCCGCAAGCGTTCCTGACCGCCTACAATGCCCTGGCCAGCCCGCCGGGCATGCTCTCCCCGAATGACGCCAATGATCTGCTGGTGTTTCTGCTGTCCGACGGCGCCGCCGCCATCAACGGCCAGAACCTGGTGATCGACAACGGCTTCGGCCTGTGATCCGAAAATAGCTGATGAAGAAGACGAAACCCGCCAGAGGCAAGGCCCCGGTATCCGCCGCGCCACCGCTACCCGTTTCCCTGACCCCGCTGCTGCACGAAGGCATGCAAAAGCAGAATGCCGGCGATTCAGATGGTGCGGAAGCCTGCTATCGAAAAATAATCTCGGCTTGCCCCGGACATTACGAAGCCCTGCACCTGCTCGGAATCATCGAGCACAGCCATGGCAACCTGGTCGAAGCCGAGCAACTCATCGGTAGCGCCATCGCCCTGCACGGCGGAAACTCACCTTTCTTCGCGATGAATTACGGGCTGGTGCTGCAACAGCTCAAACGCTTCGAGGAGGCCGAGAAATTCTTCAGGCTCGCGGTGGAGAAGTTGCCCGAGTCGGCGCAGGCCCATTTCAACCTCGGCTCTCTGCTGCAAGAGAATCTTCGTTTCCTCGAGGCCAAACAGCATTTCAAGAAGGCCGTCCGGCTCGACCCCAAGGATGCCCCTAGTTGGCATAACCTGGGCAAGATTCACGATGAGGAACGCTCCCCGGATTTGGCCTACAACTGCTTCCAGAAGGCTCTGGAGGCCCAGCCGGAGTTCGTTCCTTCGATGGCGAGTCTGGGATGCGTGCTGCGTGACTTCTACCGCCTCGACGAATCCTATCGAATCCATTTTCGGGTGCTCGAACTCGAGCCGGAAAACGACGTCGCGCTTTCGAATATCGCGCTCACCTGTCGGCAGATGGGCAGGATGAACGAGGCAGTTGGTTACTACAGTCGACTACTGATGCTCGACCTGGATAATTTCTATGCCCACTACAATCTCGCGCTGTTGCTGCTCGAAATCGGAGACCTTGCCAACGGCTGGGTAGAATTTGAATATCGCTGGCGCGACAGTCGTGCCACCACTACCCAACCCCGGCCATTTCCGCAACCCCGCTGGGAAGGCGGTGAATTGAACGGCAAGACGCTGATGGTCTGGGGCGAGCAGGGAGTCGGAGACCATCTGCGCTACGCCAGCCTGTTCCCGGAATTGATCGCCAGGACGGACAAGCTCATGGTGGAAACCGATGCGCGCGTCATCCCGCTTTTTGCGCGCTCCTTCCCCGCGATAAGCTTTGTCCCGGAGCGGCCGGTTCCCGATCCGGTGTTGATGGACTCCGCCATTGATTTCCAGATCCCCATGGCCAGTTGTGCCCGCTGGTTGCGGAGCCGGATCGAGAGTTTCCCCACCAACCCCGCCTATTTTGTCGCCGACGCCGAAAAGCGCGCCCGCTGGGCTGAACGCCTGCAGGCACTGCCCAACCGCCTGAAAGTCGGCGTTTCCTGGCGCAGCGGCCTGACCGGGCTCGGCAGGCAATTCTGCTACGCCGACATTGCCCAATGGCTGCCGATCTTCTCGGTGCCGGGCGTGGACTTCATCAATCTGCAGTACGACGATTGCCGCAACGAACTTGCCCGCCTGCGCGAACTTGGCGGCCCTGAGCTGCACCAATGGCCGGACATCGACCTCAAGGATGACTTCGATGATGTCGCGGCATTGGTCAGCGAACTCGACCTGATCATTTCAGCGCCAATCTCGGCCGCGGAGTTGTCCGGTGGCCTGGGCATTCCGACCTGGATACTGCAACTCAACCATGTCTCGTATGTCAACCACGGGACCGACGGATTCCCATGGCATCCGTCGGTGCAATTGTTCAGCCGCGAATGGAATGAACCCTGGGAACCCATCGTCGCCCGCATCGCGGAAAGGCTCTCCGCGCTGGTGCAAGGCGTCCCCGAAACGGCAATGCAATCGATGTCACCGGCCGAGCTTCTGAACCAGCAAGGCATTACGGCCTATCAGGCCGGAGCCTACGAGGAAGCAACCGGATATTTCCGCGCCGCCGCCGAGCTCGTCCCGGAATGCCCTGACTACCCGACCAACCAAGGTTCAGCGCACCAGGCCCAGGGTCAGCATGTCGAGGCGGAGACCCTGTTCCGGCAGGCTTTGGCGGCAGATCCTTTCCACGCCAACGCCTACTTCAATCTGGGCAACCTCTTCAAGTCCCAGCGCAAGTTCCCGGAAGCCGAGGAAATGTATTTGAAGGCCCTGGAACTGGACCCCGATGGTGAGGGCGCCTGGAATAACCTGGGCAGCATATGGCTCGACGGCGGGCAGTTGATCAAGGCAAGGGACGCATTCGCGCAGGTACTCTTGCTGACCCCCGACGATTATCGCGCGCACAGCAACCTCGCGCTTACCTTGAATCTCCTCGGACAACCTACCGAAGCCGAGGATCACTTCCGCGAGGCGATCGCAATCCGGCCGGACTTCGCCGAAGCCCACAACAATCTCGGCAACCTGCTGACCAGCCAGCAAAGGCACGCAGAGGCCATCGACGCTTTCCTGCAAGCGCTGGAAATCCGCCCCGACTATGTCGATGCAGCCTACAACCTAGGGCGGGCATACCAGGATGACTACCGGCTCGACGAGGCCAACCAGTGCTTCGAGGCTGTGCTGAATACCCAACCCGAGAATGGTCGCGCCCTGAACGGCCTGGGCGCCATCCTCACCCAGCAGGGCAAGCTCGCCGAGGCGACCGGACTATTCGTGCGGGCGCTGGCAAACCGCTTCGACGATTATGACGCGCATTGCAATCTCGGCCAGGTCGCCCTGCAAAGAGGTGACCTGCCCAATGGCTGGGACGGTTACGCCCAGCGTTTTCAGCGCGAACAGCATCCGGTGCGCGTTCGCCCGTTCCCAATGCCCCGATGGAACGGCTCGGCTCTGGCAGGCAAGTCCCTATTGGTATGGGGCGAGCAGGGCGTCGGTGACGAAATCCGCTTCGCCAGCATGATCCCCGATGCGGCCGCAAGCGCCGGGTACTGCCTGCTCGAATGCGACCCACGCCTGACCAACCTGTTCGCCCGTTCCTTTCCCGGCGTCCGGGTGATACCACGCAGTGAGCCACCCGCGGCCGTTCAGGCCGACTGGCAATGTCCGTCGGGCGATCTGGCGCGCTGGTTGCGACGCGACTTGGCGAGCTTCTCGGGCGCCCCCTA